>Ga0335083_10001212_pt1 | contig 36047 bp, 32 predicted proteins | sample Lox_Sample_42_FD_206716 | JGI IMG/M metagenome (GOLD analysis project Ga0335083, IMG submission 206716) | Soil microbial communities from Loxahatchee National Wildlife Refuge, Florida, United States - Lox_Sample_4.2 | ecosystem: Environmental > Terrestrial > Soil > Wetlands | place: USA...
GATGGCGCAACAGGCCAGTCCCATTGGCATGGGCCAGACGGAATTTTTGCGGAACCAGTTCAACGCCGCGTCCACGCGCGTCACAATAACGTCGCCTTCAATCTTCGTGTTGTAGCCCACTTCGGTTTCGGTTCGCATAAACACAACGCGCCCTACATCGGGCGGCCGCATAACGTAATCGGCGCGGAAAACCGAGGCAAGTTGAATTTGTGATTTTTTTCACAAGAAGACTTAATTTCACAGGAATTTTACAGAGGCAAACCGCATCCTTGTGGTATCAAGTTGCGCTTGTGACCGGCGGCGGCTGTTGTAGAATTAAAAAATGCGGTGGACGTAAATTATGAAAACTTTTGCGGAATTGAATTTTCCCGGCCGGCTCATTGCCGTCGAAGGCCTCGATGGCTCGGGCAAGTCCACGCAAATCTACCTGCTCAAACGCTGGCTGGAGGCCGAGGGCATCAAGGTTTATTTCAGCGAGTGGAACTCGTCCGAACTTGTAAAATCGGCCACGAGCAAGGGCAAAAAGCGCGAATTGCTGACGCCGACGACGTTCAGTCTCATCCATGCGACCGACTTCGCCGATCGTTATGAACGGCACCTGCTCCCGTTGCTGCGCGCGGGCTATGTCGTGCTGTGCGACCGCTACGTTTTCACGGCGTTTGCGCGCGACGTAGTGCGTGGCTGTCCGCCCGAATGGGTACGCGGCAACTACAGTTTCGCGGCGCAGCCCGACCTCACCTTTTTCTTCAAGGCGGATTTGGAGGTGTCGCTCAACCGCATTCTCGAAGGCCGGCCCAAACTGAAGTTTTTCGAAGCGGGCATGGACCTGCGCTTGTCGAGCGATCCCTACGAAAGTTTCCGCATCTTTCAAGGCCGAATTCTGGAACAATACATGGCCATGAGCGCGGAATTCCATTTTGTGGTGATGGACGCCAACCAGGGTGTGGAAACGCAGCAGACCGGCGTGCGGAAACTGGTTTCGGAACGGATCGATCTGGAGCGTTTCCGCCGCAGCAGCCCACTGCCGTTGCCGCCGCCCATGCAGCGGGCCAACAAGGCAGAAGAAACGGAGGAGGATTCAGCCGCATGAAAGTGGACGTCGTCAAGCCCAACGCCGGGCGGAGTAATCACCGCCGTTTTTATGGTCACGGCATCCCCCGGGTCAAATTGGAAGACCTGGCCGGCAAACTGATCGTGGTGGAAGGGGCGGACGGTTCAGGCCGTTCCACGCAAATTGCGCGGCTGGTGGACTGGCTGGAGACCAGCGGCCACGCCACGGTCCAAGTTGGACTCAAGCGTTCCACGCTCGTCAGCGCCGAACTCGACAAGGCGCAGGAAGGAAACATTTTGAGCCGGACGACGTTGAGTTTGTTTTACGCCACGGATTTCGCCGACCAGTTGGAAAACATTATTTTGCCGGCGCTCAAGGCCGGATTCATCGTCCTGTCCGACCGTTACATTTACACGCTCATGGTGCGCGATATGGTGCGGGGTATGGATGAAGCGTGGCTGAAAAATCTTTACGGCATCGCGCTGGAACCGGACGCGGTTTTCTATCTGGAAGTCGGGGCCGAGGAACTGGTGCAGCGGAACCTCTCCAAAAAGGCGGCGCTCGATTATTGGGAAAGCGGCATGGACCTCGGCCTGTCGCGCGACATGTTCGACAGCTTCCTGAAATATCAGACGGCGATGCAGGTGGCGTTCCGCCAGTTGCGCAAGAATTACGGTTTTACCGTGGTGGACGGCAACCGCCCGGTCAGCTCCATCACCAAGGAATTGCGCAAAAAAATCCGCGCGCTGCTCGTGGACAAATAAAATCGTTCAAGCACCGGGTTCACCCGCGGGCGGTGGAGGGACATCATTCGTGGCGGGCGGCGGGGTATTATTATGGGCCGGACCGTGCGGTGCGAATTGCCGGACCATGGTATCGAACTCTTTCTGCTGTTCGGTTGTCAGTTCGGCCCGGATGCGCTGATGAACCTGCTCCATTTCCTGGCGCCAAATTTCCCGGTTCTTTTCCTGGCCTTCGGCTACGATTTTGGAAATCGCCGCGTGTTGCTCAGGCGTCAGCTTTAGCACCTTGTCGAGGTGTCCAATGAAGGCTCTCCGCCACGTTTCCGGTGAACGGGGTGCCGGTAAGGTCCGGTGTTCGTGAACCACGTGGTCCACCAGCAGGCCGCCGGTCAAAACGCCCGCGCCAAAAATCACCAGGACTGCTGGAATGACTTTCCACGAGTTCATTGGAGCTGGCCGCTCTGATCCACCGCCGCCAACAGCGTGTTTTCAAAATTCTGTGAGAGATCCTCATCGCCGGTACCGGTGGCTGGATTAAAAAAAGCCCAGATACCGAGCATGAGGGCGATGGCCAGGCACGGAATGGCGGCCCGCCACAACCCGCGCACCCATAAAACCGGAATGTTGGCCACGGGCTGTGCCGCCAGCAACGCCGTCACGCGCTTTTCGAACGCGTACGGCACACCCTCTCCCGGCGGGTTTGCCCGGGCGGCGGAGATCAATTTCTTATGCAGTTCAGCCGGGTTCATACATGCCTGATCGGTTAGACGCCCTCTGGCGGCGCCGGGTTACAGGTACCGGTCTTTGGGCAGTCTGGCCAGAACTTTTCGCATCTCCCGGCGGGCCCGGAACGCACGCACTTTTACCAGGGGGACCGACCAACCGGTCAGGGCGGCAACTTCCTTGACCGACCGGTCCTCGATTTCCAGCAACGTGATGATCAGCCGCGCCGGCGGGGAAAGCCGTTCCAGTACACGAGTCACCAGCAAGCGCGCGGCCTCGGCGTTTTCAGAAGCGGCTTCCGGTTGCGCCACAAAGCCCTCCAGCCAGTCGCACTCGGGTTCGGTCAAATCCGAGAAGGTGGATTCCCGGTTGCGCTGGTGCCCGCGCAGGAAGTCGTAGCACGTCCGTACCGTCAATCGCATCAGCCAGTGTTCAAACGGCGCTTCGCCCCGGAAACTTGCGAGCCGGCCAAAGGCCTTGAGCCAGACTTCCTGGGCGATGTCCTCGACTTCGCTTTCGCGCCGCGCATAACGGCGGGCGGTGGCGAATACCCGCGGGGAATATTTTCGGACCAGCGGCTCGAAACTCTCGGCGTCTCCGGCCAGCACGGCGGCAATCAACTCCGCTTCGGTTCGTTCCATTGGGCGCAAATTGCCAGAAACGGAATCGCGGCTGAAGGCAAAAGCCGGCGGCTGGGGGGATTCAAGGCCGGGTGATGTGAAGCGCAGCTTCCAGTTCGTTGGAGAATTGTTTGACGGCGGCGGTGATTTTTGGCGGCTGCTCCAGCAGGCTGGCCAGCATCCGCTCGGCGGTTTCAGGCCGGCGGCGGAGCAGCTCGACACTCGCCATAATCAGGGCGACGTAATTGTTGACGTCGTGACGCGCGTCGGCGAGCTTCCGGTTCAGCTCGCCGATCTGTTCCACGCTTAAAGTGACCGGCTCGGTTGGCAGTGACATTGACGGAATAATCGCCCAAGGTCGGGTGAAAGCAAGCGGCTTTCTCCCCGGTTAAACCGAATCCTCTTTGGAATCTAGCGCGTAAACCCGAACCCGATGTGTCATAACTGCTGAAGCAATTGGAGCGAGCGAAGGGATTCGAACCCTCGACACTCACGTTGGCAACGTGATGCTCTACCAGGCTGAGCTACGCTCGCTTCCCGAAAGCGGAAAGCCAGCTTAGGGAAATATCCCGAAATGGCAAGCCCGTTTTCAGGCTGGTTTGGGAGCACTGATGGCCAGCGTCGAGCGAATCACCTTCAGCAGATCGTCGTGGTTGATCGGTTTGTGAAAGAAGGCCACCGCGCCGCTGGCCATGGCGCGTTCCTTGTTTTTCACGTCATCCCCGCCGGTGATGATGATAATGGGAATTTTCCGGGATTCATCCACGCGATGGAGCCATTCCATGATCCGGAATCCGTCCCACGGCACGCCAGCCACGTCCGGCGGAAAAGTGATATCCAGCAGAATCAAATCCGGCTTCTCCATGCGCACGATGGACATGGCTTCCGCGCCGTCCTGCGCCGTCGCCACCCGATAACCTGCCCCCTTCAATTTGAGACAGATGGTCTTGACGATCACCTCGTTGTCATCCACCACCAAAATTTTCGCGGCCGCGCTGGCTGGCTGTTCCGGTGCATCGACACTCATAGGTGACCTTTGCGCATCTGGCTTTTTATCAGCCAAAAACGGAATTTTCAATTTCACATCCGTGTTACCAGCAGGGTCTGTACCAAAAAAGGGCACTGACGCAAATAGAATTTATGCGTTTTGACTTCGGCCGGGGACTGTCTGCTAGACTGCGGCCGTGAGCAACGTCTTTTACGCTCCAGGCCAACAGCGCGCCGCGAAGGTCAATGACCTTTTTGCCGCGATTGCACGGCGTTATGACCTGCTGAACGACTTGCAAAGCTTTGGCCTGCACCGGCATTGGAAGCATCAGGTCGTTGCACTTGCCGCCCTCCGGCCCGGCCAGCGCGCGCTCGACGTCTGCTGCGGCACGGGCGACATCGCCCAGGCCCTGGCCCGGGGTGGCGCGGAAGTGACCGGCCTTGACTTCAGCCGTGCCATGCTCGACATCGCCATAGCCAGAGGTCGGAGGTCAGAGGTCGGAGGTCAGAGGCCGGAAGTCAAGAATCCGTCTTCCGTTATCCGTCCTCCGGCTTTTCTTCAGGGCGACGCGCAGCAACTTCCTTTTCCCGACAACTCGTTCGATGCCATCACCGTCGGCTACGGATTGCGCAATCTGACCAATTGGGGAACCGGCCTGAGCGAAATGCTGCGAGTGGCCAAACCCGGCGGGCGTCTGGTGGTGCTGGATTTCGGGAAGCCCCCGAACGCCCTGTGGCGTGCGATATATTTCACCCACTTGAAAATGACCGTGCCGCTCCTGGGCTGGCTGTTCTGCGGAAACGCGGACGCCTATGCCTACATCCTCGAATCACTGAAACATTATCCGGCACAGGAAGGTGTCGCGGCGAAGATGCGGGAACTGAACCTGTCCAACGTGCGGGTCGTCAACCTGCTCGGCGGCGCCATGGCCATTAATTACGGGGAAAAGCCAAAATGATTTCACGCGCTTGTCGCGCTGATTTGTCGCGCCGAATTCCGATGAAGGAGGAAGCGGAGCGAAGGCGGAAAGGACGCGAATTGAATTTGCAGCCCGTCCGAGTGTTAGGCGGCGTCATGGCCGTAACACGATGTCCATCGTCTTCGCGGTCATCATCATCATTTTGCCGTTTGGCCGCAGAGTCTGGCTCTCCCAATCGTTAAGGGTAATCTTTACGGAGTTCCCATCCGGGCCTTGTGACAAGGTAGCCGTCTCGGATGTAATCGTCGTCTTTAGTCCGTCGGGCGACTTCGCCGCAATGCGAATGCCATAAGGGTAGATGTCCTCATACCTCGGACATGCAAAATAGAACCATTACTCCACAGGTTGTCCTTGCCGGCCTCGACTCGCTTTGCTGCAGGAACATGCGATGCAGCGTCTCTGTGCGAGTAACCGTAAAGGAGGAATGCTGCTACAAGGATGGTGGATGTGGTTTTCACAGATACCGGGTCGCCTAAGAATTAATGGACTTCTGGTTTTGCGGCCCACCCCTTTCCATAATAAGAATCTTACTTCCCACCCAGCCGGATGGTCATCCCCTCTCGGGCGGCGTCCACCTTCAATTTCGCCCGTTGCCGGGTCACGAGCTGGCGAGCGTGCTGGAGAAAGGCGTCCACCTGTTTATCGCTGCGTTCCGGGTCGTGGTGAAACAGGCACAGTCGTTTCACCTTTGCCGCCAGCGCCAGCGCCACCGAGTCGTCCACACAGCCATGGCCCCAACCGGCGTGCCGTTCGTACTCCATCGCGTCGTACTGCGAGTCGAGGATCAATACGTCCGCGCCGTTGAGAAATTTAATCATTTCCTGGTCCTCGCCTCCGGGCCGGGGTTCGCTGTCGGGAAAATAGGCCACCGACCCGCGTGGGGTGAACAGCCGGTACCCGACGCACAGGCCGGGATGATTCGCGCGTTGGGCCCGCACCTGGACGGCGCCGATTTTGAAATCATATTTCTTGAGTTCCTCGATTTCGATGTTGCTGGGCAATTTGTTGAACGGCACCGGAAAGTAGGTGCTTTCCATCTGGCCGGTGAGCACGCTGACCAATCCCTTGCGCGCGCCTTCACAACCCAGAATGCGCAGCCGGCAGCGGGAATGGTAAATCGGCCCGAAGAACGGCAGACCTTGAATATGGTCCCAATGCGTGTGGGTAAGGAGCAAGGTCAGGTTGAGCGGCTGGTTTTTGAATTCCGCCAGGAGGGACTGGCCGAGCGCCCGCAGGCCCGTGCCCGCGTCGAGGATGATGATTTCGCTGCCGTTCCGGATTTCCGCGCAGGAAGTATTTCCGCCAAAATGCACCGTCTTCGGTCCCGGTGTCGGAATCGAGCCGCGCACGCCCCAGAATTTCACGCATGTGGCGGTGTTAATGCCCGAAATCTAACCCGCATCAGGCCAAAAAACAAATGGCAAAACACCCTGAGGGCGCTCAAAATCATGTCGGTCCGGCCGGACAAATCCTGCTGGAGGATATTCCGTCAGATTTGCGACGGCCAAACGAAATGAAACCGCGACCCGAGACAACCGCGGCCAGAGATGGCGGGGGAAGGGATCGCGTCCGGTTGTTCCTGCGAACCCCGACCGCTTTCAGCATCGTATTGTTCCTGCTGACCACTTGCCTGTTTCTGCCAACCGTCAGGAATGATTTTATCAACCTGGACGATCCCATTTACGTTGTCGAAAACGTTCATGTAAACCAGGGGCTGACGTGGGCAGGCGTGGAATGGGCGTTGCGGGCCACCGCGGGTGGCATCTGGCTTCCCCTGACCTGGCTTTCTCACATGCTGGACTGCCAGCTTTACGGGCTGAAACCCTGGGGACATCACCTGACCAATGTATTGCTTCACGCCGTCAACACGGTTCTGGTTTTTTTGTGGGCGCGCCGGATGACGGGTGCGACCTGGCGGAGTTTTTTTCTCGCGGCGTTCTTCGGCCTGCACCCTTTACGGGTGGAATCGGTGGCCTGGGTGGCGGAACGAAAAGATGTGCTGAGCGGGCTGTTTTGGCTGTTGACGTTATGGGCTTATGTGGAATTCGTCAAAAACTCTCAAACCCGTGCTTACGGAGCAAAATATTTTTACGCGTTGGCGCTGGCATTTTTTGTCTTTGGTCTGATGGCCAAGCCCATGCTGGTAACGCTGCCTTGTGTTTTTTTGCTGCTGGACTACTGGCCATTGGACCGGCTGAAGAGCGGAAAAAATATTGGGCGGCTGATGGTCGAGAAATGGCCATTCTTCCTCCTCTCGGCGGCGGCCAGTATTGTCTCTTTCTCGGTTCAAGATCAAAATAAGGCAATCGTTTGGACATCGGCCGGTTTCAGAATCGAAAATGCGGTCGTGTCCTATGCCCGCTATATCGGCAAAACATTTTGGCCGGAAGACCTCTGCGTTTATTATCCCAGTCCGGGTTATTGGCCGTTGGACATGGTCTTGTTGGCGGTGTTGCTGCTGGCCGCTGTTTCCCTGGTTTGCCTTCGGCTGCGGCGGCAACATCCTTATTTGCTGTTCGGCTGGTTGTGGTTTCTGGGAACCCTGGTGCCCGTCATCGGGCTGGTGCAGATTGGCCAGCAAGCCCTGGCCGATCGCTACACCTACATCCCACAAATCGGGCTGATGTTCTGTCTGGTCTGGGGTGCGCAGGAGCTGGCCAAGTCATGGAAATGGCAGGGACTTATCCTGTCTGTTGTGGCGATGACGGCCATCATTGCCTGCATGACACTGACCTGCCGGCAAATCACCTGGTGGAAGGACAGTGAAACGTTGTTCCGACGTGCCACGGCTGTTACGGAGAGAAATATTTTAGCCCACATTGATCTCGGTGTGGCGTTATGTGACGCCGGACGTACGGACGAAGCCATCGAACAATATCACGTGGCGTTGCGCTACAACCCGGACGATGCTTTGGCTCACGATGACCTCGGTGTCGCATTGAAGCGGAAAGGAGACCTTGCCGGGAGCATCCGTGAGTATCAACAAGCCCTGCAGCTCCAGCCGGACCTCGCCGACGCCCACATGAATCTGGGAATGGCTTTGAGCCAGGCCGGCAGCAATAATGAGGCCCTGGCCCAACTTCAACAGGCCCTGATTCTAAACCCCGAAGCCGCCGTTGCCCACAGCGCCCTAGGCAATGTCCTGAACCAACTGGGCCGGCCTGACGCAGCCGAGAGCCAGTACAAACAGTCCTTGCGGCTGAAACCCGACTCTGCCGAAGTTTACAACAGCCTTGGGGTCACCCTGGGGCGCCTGGGAAAACAGGACGAGGCGGTTCGGCAACTGCGGGAAGCCGTCAAACTGGCCCCGGAGTCCAGCGATTTTCATTACAATCTGGGCAACGCGCTCGTTCGCACCGGCGATCTGGATGGGGCGATTGAACAGTTTCAGGCGTCGCTTGAACTGAAGCCACAGGAAGCGGATGCGCACAACAACCTGGGCGCGGTTCTCCTCCGGAAAAAACGCGTGAACGAAGCCATGTTACAATTTCAGGAAGCGTTGAAATTAAAGCCTGACTTCGTTGACGCACAACGCAATCTGGCGGCTGCGTTGCAAATCCAAAATGCCACGCCTCAAACTACAACGAGTCCTCCCTCACCCTGACACGCGAAATACCTTGCGTGTTTGCGGGACTTTTTTAGGATGATGTTCTTTGGAGGGTTGGTAGCTCAGTCGGTAGAGCAGTGCCCTTTTAAGGCATTGGTCCAGGGTTCGAGTCCCTGCCAACCCACCAGTCTTTGCTCGGAGCAACGTGGAGAGCGAAGACTGCCGCGTCGAAACGCAGTGAAGACGGGTATAATTTTTGGTGGAGCGAGCGCCCTCGCGAGCCGGCTCGTCGGTAGCCTCGCCCCACCAGATGGTGCCACTGCCGACTCTCGTTCCGGGCAATGATCTGGCAAACGGTTTATGGGCCGCACTTATCTCTTCGAATGTTCCAAATGCGGTTATCGTGCCCGGGTGTCGGGCAGCGCCGATCGCGGCCGGCATATCGTCGTCCAAACCATCCTGTGCGCCGAATGCAAGGAGCTCTATGACGCGGTGATCGCCTTCAAGCCGTCGGCACACTGGGAATTTCATCCAAGAACGGCACCGAAAATCGCCGCGTTGCTGAACCGCCTGCCGCCCCGCGGCGTGCGCCCATGGATTAAATGGAAACCGGTCTGTCCCATTTCCCCGCGCCATCGGATTCGGTTGTGGAAACAACCCGACAAATGCCCGAAGTGCGGAAGCTTCCTGGAGCCGGGCGCGATTCCTTTTCGCCGCTGGGATTAATGGTTCTAAGGAACGACCACGCGCAATCGTTCGCGCGCCACGGAAAAGGTGGCCGGCAGATTTCCCGCCCATTCGCCGTCGAGTTCCAACGACGCAGAAGCGTCGCCGGTCAGTTCAAAAACAGACGTGCGAAACCGTTGCACGGAGCCGGTGGGTAATCTTCGCCGCGCGAGCAGCGCGCCGCCGCAACGCAACAAGCTTGGCCAGGTCGCACGTGACAAAACGCAAATCTCCAGCAGCCCGTCACGCAGATCCGCCTGTGGGAAAACTTCGAACGGCCCGCCATAAAAACGCCCATTGCCAACCAGGATTAATTCGCCCGTGGCGTTCCGGCCGTCAACCCGGGCGGTAATTTGGGGCAGCCGGCCGCGCAACGCCTTGGCCCCGGCAACGACGTAGGCCAGCGGCCCGAATTTCTTCTTATGCCACCAGTTCACCAGTTCAATGGCGCGCGCGTCCAGGCCCGCGCCGGCGAGCTGGATGAAATGTTGCCGTCGCGGAACACCGTTGGCCGAAAAATCCACGCACGGCAGATCCAACCGCGCTTCGCGCCCGCGCTGCAAGGCTTCCCACGCCCGTTCGATTCGCAACGGCAGTCCGATCTCTCGCGCAAAAACATTCACCGTGCCGAGCGGCAACACGCCGAACTGCGCTCGTGCAAAACCGTCCGGCGCGTCGCCGATGCCGTTGAGTACTTCGTTCACCGTGCCGTCGCCGCCGGCGGCCACAATGAGTTCAAAACCATCGGCCACCGCTTCCGTGGCCAGCCGGCGTGCATCCCCGGGGATGGTGGTGGCTTTCAGGGCGCCCCGGGAGGCGATTTCATCCAGGTGCCGGCGGAAATGCCTGGCCTTGTCGCCACGCGCCGCTGGATTGAAGATGACGCAAGTCCGCACGCGATAAATGATTTGGGCGGAGGAGTGGTTAGTCGAGGAGAAAGCGAGGCGTTTGCTTGCGCTGCGGGCGTGATTTTACGAAACTCGGAATCATGAACGACGTGAGAGAATGGAAGATTCCCAAGTGGCCGTTCCTGCTCGGCAACGCCTTGTTGCTCGCGTTCGCGTATTTAATCGTCTGGAAATCACCGCATCCGATTTCCAAATGGGAAATCCTTGCGTGCTTCGCCGCCGCCGCACTCGGCGCCATACTGGGGATTCTCCCTTTCCTGCTGGATTATCGCGCGATGGGCACGGCCCTTCAGGTCAATGCGCTCGGCGCGGTGGCCGATAAAATCCGGGATCTGGAAAAACTCGCCGCGCAAATCACCACCGCCACGAATCAATGGGAAGTTGTCCAGGCCCAGGCGGACAAGACCGCCGCCGGGGCCAGACAGATGGCCGATAAAATGGGCGCGGAGGTCCGCGAATTCTCCGAGTTTATGCAGAAGATGAGCGACACCGAGAAGACCGCGCTCCGGCTGGAGGTTGAAAAGATGCACCGCGGCGAAACCGAATGGCTGCAGATGCTCGTGCGCGTTTTTGATCACATTTTTGCGCTCCACGCCGCCGCCATCCGTTCCGGCCAGCCACAGTTGGCCGAGCAAATCACCCATTTCCAGAACGCCTGCCGCGACACGGTCCGCCGAATCGGCCTCACGCCGTTCGTCGCCGAACCGGGTGAAACCTTTGATTCCGTCCGGCATCAGGTCGCTGATTCTAAAAACGAACCGGCGGAAGGAGCGGTCGTCGGCGAGACCATCGGCTCGGGTTATAATTTTCAGGGGAAACTTTTGCGTCCGGCCATCGTGCGTTTGCGTGAGGCCGGTGTGCCCGCGCCGCCGCTGGCTTCGGTTCCCTTGCCGGCCAGGGAAAACAAGGCGGGCACTAACGAAGATGAACTTCCACTCGGTCCGCCGGATTGATTATTGGACGGGGACACCCTGCCGCGGCGTCCAGAAAGCGCAGCAGAGATTGTCACAAAACTCAGTGTTTGCCTCCTCGCCCCGGCCTCTCCTCCATTTCATGGCGTCCGTACCCGGTCTTTACACCTGGAAGAGAGGGAGACGAATGCTGTGTTCTTCAGTTTTGAGACAGTCACAGCGCTCCGTCCCTGCCATTAAATGTTCACCGTCTTTCGCGCGGCGAGAAAATGCAGCCAGCAGTTGGTGACGGGCCGCGAGTAGATTCGCGACATCGCCGCCACGTAGAGTTTCAGTTGGGGTTCGTAGAGCCGTCTTCGCTCAACCAGTTCCCGGGGCTTGATTTCATCGGTTTTGAAATCCACCAGCCATATCTCTTCGGGAAGCAGTACCACCAAATCTGCCACGCCCTGCACCACCACAAATTCATCCCCCAATCCCGGCGGCGTTTTTTCGCCGATGATGGTGTCCACTTCCGCCGGACTGAATTTTGCGGTGAACGGCAGTTCGCGTTGGACCCGCTTCCGCTGAGCCAGAATTCTTCTTCCGACCGGCGAAGCCCAGAACGCCGTAATGTTCGCCAGATCGAGCGCCGCGACTTCGTCGGCCGACAGAATCTTTTCGCGCTGCAAACGGTTGGCTTCGGTTTTGAGCGATTTCGCGTGGCCGGCATTATCCAGGGAGAAATACTCGAGAAATTTATGGTGCGCCGTGCCAACGGCCGCCGCGCTCAACGGCTGATGGCTGATGGCCGATGGCGGACTTGAACGCGAAGGCCGGCGTCGTTTTCCAGGAATCCGCTCTCCCAAAAGGGATGGAGTTTGAAACAACAGCTCTGCTTCATCGTCCAGTTCTTCCGCCCGACGGCGTAACGCCGTCACCGAAGATTTGGCTGCGCGCCGGGTGGCGGCGTCGAATTGGTATTCCCATAGCAACATTGCGCGCAACCGTGCCGCCGTGATGTCGTCCAGCGCAGGGATGGCAGTTTCCGATTTTCGATCTCCGGTTTCCAATTCTTTGCCTGACGCTTCAACATCTTCAATCCGCCATCGCAAAAGCGGCAGTTCATTTTTTCTCCCGCCGGGAGGGGCGGCATCCTGTCGGCGTGCTGCCGTTTCTGTCGAAGGATTCGCCGGCACGATGCCGGCGCTCCCGGTCATATTTTGGATTCGAAACCACATTCCCAGCCAGTCCGCGTAACTTTTTGCCGCGACGACGGCCTGGGGGGTTATGGCCTCTGGTTTTAACCAGTGCGATTTCCAACGATTTTCCGAAACCGTGGCGGTGAGGATTAACGTGTCGCGGGCACGGGTCATGGCCACGTAGAGCAACCGCAGTTCTTCACCGCGCTGTTCACGGCGCTGGCGCCGTTGTGCGAGCCAGTACGGCAGACTCGGATAAGGCCGGCCCGTCGGCGGCGGTTTGACACGCGGGCAGATGCCAAATTCTTCGTCAAACATGATTTCCCCGCGCAGATCCTGTTCATTAAACGGTTTGGCCAGATCCGCCACGACCACCACTGGAAATTCCAGGCCTTTGCTCTGGTGAATGCTCATCAGCCGGACGGCATTTTCCTCCGTGGCCGTTGGCACCTCCGGTTCGGCTTCGGCCGCCTGTTGGGCCTCGATGAATTTCAAAAAACGGAACAGGCCCTGGCGCGGGAATTGATCGAACCGTTGCGCGAGGCCGAGGAACTGCTCGACGTTCACCTGCCGTTGTGCGCCACGTGGACGGGACCGCAGCCAATCGGTGTAATGTGTCTCGGACAGCACGGTTTCCAGGCATTGCGACAAAGACACCTGCCGTGACACCTGGCGCCAGCGGGAAAATCGCTCGAGGAATGTTCCAATTTTCTGACGCAGTTCCTTCCCCGCTCCGTGGTCCGCATGCTGCGCTCGATTCAGCGCCGTCCAGAAATGAACGTTCTTCGCGGCCAACCGAATCGTCGCCAGTTCGTCGAGCGACAAGCCGGCCAGTGGCGAACGCAGCACGGCAATCGCGGGTATGTCCTGCAACGGATTGTCGAGCAACCTGAGCAGACTCAGCAAATCGGCAATTTCCGTGCTGTCGTAAAATCCGCCGCGCTCCACCACCAGCGGTACCCCGGCGCGTTCGAACTCCTTCGCATACGCCTCGGCCTTGTTTGCCGGCGCGCGCAACAGCACCGCCATGTCGCGCCATGCCACCGCCGAATCGGTGCGCTTGGCCTCGTCCCAAATCTGATGGCCTTGCCCGACCAGTTCGCGCAACCGGCGGGCCACCAGCCGCGCCTCTTTTTCGGCTTCTTCCAGCTCCCCCCAATCGCCGTCGCCGGAATCGTCCTCCGCCGGGGTGCTGTCTCCGCTCCCTTTGAATCGCAGCAGCAATTCCGCGCGGGGCGAGGGGTTTTGCGCCAGGCCAAGCGTCGCACGCTGCTCCGGCGCGCCGAACTGCAGCCGTGCTTCCGTGTCGTAACCCACACCGCCGATGTCCTCGCGCATGGCCAGTTCGAAAAACGAATTTACAAAACCCAGCAAGCTTTCGCGGCTGCGGAAATTTTCCGTGAGTGGAATCGTCCGACCATTTTCTCCACGCCAGGCTTTGGCGTAGTCCCGGAAAATTGTCGGATCGGCCAGCCGGAAACGATAAATGCTCTGTTTTACGTCACCGACCAGAAAACGATTTGTTTGGTGGGGCGAGCGTCCTCGCGAGCCGTCAGCCGATTCAAGCCCGGCCATGTTCGACGGCTCGCCGGTCGTCTCGCCCCACCGTTCCTCGCGGCTCAATGCCTGGATGATTTTGTCCTGTGCGGCGTTGATATCCTGATATTCGTCCACGAAGACAAACCGGATTTTTTGCCGCCAGCTTTCGGCGACGGCGGTCGGTTTGCCGGTGGTGGAATCCCGGAGCAGTTTCAAGGCGAATTGTTCGAGGTCATGGAAGTCCAGCACGCCGTCGGCGCGCTTGCGTTCGGCGAATTTTTCCCCGAATTGCTGCGTCAGTTGGAGAAGTGCGCTCATGTGACCACGGACCCAGTCCCAATCCTCGGCCAGCGGCTCGCGGCGGCCTTTCCCCGGCATGAGTGACTCCAAAAACGCGGCGGCGGCAAAGAAATCTTTGAGTGGTTCGCGGACCGCAGTTTTTTTGCGCGCCGGATAATTTTCATCCACCACCAGGATTTCCCCCAGAACTACGGCAGCCTGTTTGCTGGAGGAATCGTCCGGCAACTTTTGCAGAATCTCCAGGCATTCGGCGGCCTTCTCATTTCCAGATGGAACGCCGGAGGCCGGCGCTCCAAGTTTTTCCAAAACCGGCAGCCATTCCTCGCGCCAGCCGGCGATGGCATCGCGCAGCCATTCGCGCCATTCGGCCGGCTCCGGTGAGGCGAACCGCGTTATTTGCCCCGCGAGCCACCGGTCGGCGTCAGGCCGGGTTTGGGCGTATTGATGCAGCCGCAGCAACGTGGCACGGATGGGCCGCTCATCGCCGTTGCCGTAAATCTGAATGAGGTTTTGCGCGGCGACGGAAAGCCCGGTTTGCCCGGCGTAATGCGATTGGAACTGTTCGTCCATGGTTTCCTCGGCGAGCAGGCGGGTTTCGCCGGGGTCGAGCACGGTCAGTTGCGGGTCGAGGCCGAGTTCGTAGAAATGCTCGCGCACCAGCCGCAGACAGAAGCTGTGCAGCGTGCCGATGGGCGCGGTGTCAAACAACGCCAATTGTTCGGCGAGATGCTGGTTGAGAGTCGAGCCGTCTTCTCCCGCCATGGCGGAACTCGGCGCGCCCGGCCGTTGTGAGTTGAGGGTTTCTTGCAGTACGGCGCGGAGGCGTTGCTTCATTTCCGTGGCCGCCGCCTCGGTGAAGGTGACGACCAGGATTTCGTCGAGTGAGGCGCGTTCCCGGCTAAGGCAATCCAGGCAACGGGCGATGAGCGTGTGGGTTTTACCCGTGCCCGCGCCGGCCATGACCAGCACGTTGCCACGTGCTTCAACCGCCTGTTGTTGCGACGGCGTAAGCGAATCTTTTTGGGCGCGCGCGGATTCCATCTGCGGAAATTTTAACCACAGATGGACACAGATGAAACAAGGATTAGTCGCGCAGAGAGCGCGACCCGAAAGCCCGGATTTATTTTATTTTGTTATATGATTTTCGAAGAACACAGAATAAAGTCAGCTCATGTCCAGCAGCCTCAGACTGAAGGACCAACCGGTCAGCGAACGGCCGCGCGAACGGCTCGTCGAACACGGCGCGGACGCCTTGAGTCATGCGGAATTGATCGCGATTTTGCTCCGTACCGGTTTGAAGGGTGCGAATGCGGTCGAAATCGGCCGGCAACTTTTGCAGAAGTTCGGCACTCTACAAGCGCTGGCACGAGCCTCGGTGGAGGATTTGCGGAGCGTCAAGGGCATCGGGCGCGACAAGGCGGTGACGTTGATGGCGGCGTTTGCCCTGGCGCGCAAGATGGCGGAGGAGTTGCAACGCGAATCGCCCGTGCTCGACAATCCCGAAAACGTGGTCCAGCTGTTGCGCGGGAATAATCTGGTGAAGAACGTGGAAACGCTTCAGGTGCTGCTGCTGAACACGCGCCGACGGCTGATTCGCGTGGCCGAAATCACCGAGGGCACGCTGGACACCATCCTGGTCCATCCGCGCGAGGTATTCAAGGCTGCCATCACCGCCAACGCCGCCGCGGTGGTGCTGGCGCACAATCATCCCAGCGGCGATCCCACGCCGAGCGAGGCGGACATCAAGGTGACGCGCGATTTGATCCGCGCCGGGCAACTGTTGAAGATTGACGTGCTCGACCACGTCATCATCGGCCGCGCCACGCCGGAACGCCCCAAGGACTACGCTTCGTTGCGCGAGTTGGGCTATTTCTATTCGTAGGGCGGGAACGTCTATTTTCCAATCTGGCCGCGCGTGACACCGAGTTGGTTGAACAATTTCAATTCGCGCCAGAGTTGGGCGCCGGTGATTTCGCCACGCAAAAGCTGGCGGTACCTGGCAATGGTCTGCACCACCTGCTCCGGGGTTTCATTGAGGAATTCCACGCGGAAATGCCGCACGCCCAGTTCGAGCATACGTGATACGTATTCCGCGCCGGTCTGGGCCAGGGCATTGAAGACCGTGTTGCGGCAGCCGGCGTCCGCCTTCACCGGATGTTCCGCGCCCACGCGGTCGCGCAGTTTCACGTCGTGCCGGTCGCACGGCCGGCCGCAATTCCGGAAATCCGTGCCGCAGGACAGAAACGCGCAGAATACGCAATGCTCCATGTGAAACATAGGCATGTGCTGATGGATGGTGACTTCGAACCATTCCGGCGGCGCAGCCGACAAGAGCGCTTCGAGTTGCTGGAAATTCAAATCGTAGCTCGCCGTCACGCGCTCCAGGCCGAACCGGTTTTTGAAATAGTTCGCAGCCAGCCGGTTCGCCACATTCAGCGAAAAATCACCGATGCGCCGGTCTTTGGCGAAAAACTTCAGTTGATCGTAATTGCGGACCAGGTAGCCGTCAGCGTTGCAGGAGCGTACCTGCTCGAGTGTCCATTCCTCTCCGGTTTTGAAGATGCGCGGAGGAGCCACCCAAATGGAGGGTGACGGGTGACGGGTGACGGGTGGCGGGGAATGCACTTCATTCGTTACCTGCCAAGCATCACGCGCCCGCGTCACGGCTTCACGGTACTTTTTGGGGTTCTCGAACTCGCAATAGACGATAGTCACACCGCAATGCAGCGTGGCCTCGAGCTGGGGCAGGTTGCGGACCAAGACGATCAATTCATTTGCGGAGGGACGAGTGGCACGAGGCACTGACTCCGCGGAATTTTGGGCTTGTGTAATTCGGCCTTCCGATGATTGGTTCAACGTCCACCGCTTGGGCTGCGCTCGCAGTTCATCCAACTCTGCGACGGCCTCGCGCCGCAAACGGTTCAGCTCGCTCACCGGCAACATAACGTCGCCGGCCAGTTGGTTTTTGAGACTGCACAGTTTGAATGGCGTTCCGCCCAGCCGGCCGAGTTGTTCGCGCAACTTGGCCTCCGTGAGCGGCTGCCTTTCCGCCTTGGCCAGCGGCATGGCGGATTCCACCCTGGCAATGTTCCCGGATTCGTCGCGCGCGATCAGCGTGAGCGGTTTGCCGACCAGGCCGTAAACTTCGATTTCAACGGACCGTTGGAATTTTGGTGAATCGCCTTCAAAAGACTTGCGCAAGCGACGATCCAGTTCGGGGTCGTCGGTTTTCCACAATTTGTCGCCGACATGGACTCGCGAGAAATCAATGTTACCCTGGCCGAAACGCAGTTCCACGGATTGGGAAACTTGAACTTTGGACTGTGAACTTTGAACTTCATACACCCGGCCGCCTTCTTCCTTTTCCCCGGGTTTGCCGGCATCGAATACCACGCCGTCACCGGGTTTCAAGGGGCCTTCAAGTTTCACCGCCACCGCGTCACGCAAAACGCGGGTAACTTCACCGAGAAACACGCCGCGCTTTTTTCCAAACCGGGCATGGACGAGTTGCTGGTTGTTCGTGCCGCCAAACCAGCCGGTATAAAGGCCGCGCGAAAAGGCCATCTCCATTTCGTAGCGGCTTTCGGAAGCAAGCCGCAAACTTCCAGAAATGTCAGCGGCGTTCTCCCGAACGCCGCTACGCACAAATTGGTCCAGCGCTTGCCGGTAAATCCGGGTGATATTCGCCACGTATTCGGGGGATTTGAGCCGGCCCTCGATTTTCAGCGACGAGACGCCGGCGCGAATCAATTCCGGCAAGAATTCCAATCCGGCCAGGTCCTGCGGACTCAGCAGATATTTCCGGTCGCCCAAGGGGACCGGTTGGTTGTCGGAAATCAGTTCGTAGGGCATGCGGCAGGCCTGGGCGCATTCGCCGCGATTGGCTGAGCGGCCGCCGAGCGCCTCGCTGGTCAGGCATTGGCCGGAGTAAGCCACGCAGAGGGCGCCATGAACGAAAACTTCCAATGGCAGTGACGCGTGACGGGTGACAGGTGACGAGATTGCCTCGCGGGCGGCGCGAATTTTTTCAATCTCGGCAATGGAGCATTCGCGGGCGAGGACGACGAGGTTGCAGCCGAGTTCGCGCGCGAATTCCATCCCGGCGGCGCTGGTGATGGTCATCTGTGTCGAGGCGTGAATCGGAAAGTCGGGTGAAAGCCGGCGGATAAGCCGGCAAATGCCCACATCCTGCACGATGACGGCGTCCACTCCGGCGGCAATCATGGTGCGCAGATATGTTTCCGCATCGGCCAGTTCGTTTTCAAAAACCAGCGTATTGAGGGTCACATAACCGCCCACGCCACGGCGGTGAAGGAATTCCATCAGTTTCGGCAAGTCGGCCCCGGTAAAATTTTGCGCCCGCATCCGGGCGTTGAACTTGTCGAGGCCGAAGTAGATCGCGTCCGCGCCGTTCTCGACGGCCGCCCGGACGCAGTCCCAATCGCCGGCGGGCGCGAGCAATTCGGGCAAACAGTGCGAGGCGCGCGGTCTGACGGTTGATGCGGTTACGCTGCCGGTCATGACGATTTCAATCTAGCAGCCCAAGGCCATGGCACAAAGCCTCTTCGCGAAGTTCACATTTTGGACTTGGAAACGAGGCCCGATGCGTCACTTTTATCCCGTGATTCATCCAACCGCCATCATACATCCCGGGGCAAAACTGGATTCCACGGTCCGGGTCGGGCCTTATGCCGTGATTGATGAAGGCGTCGAGTTGGGGGCGAACTGTGTCGTCGGACCGCACGTTTATCTTACCGGGGTGACAACGATAGGCGGGGGCAACCAGTTTCACGCCGGCTGCGTGATCGGCGACGCGCCGCAGGATTTGAAGTACCAAAACGAGCCGACTCGCCTGCGCATCGGTGATCACAACGTCTTCCGCGAACATCTCACGGTGCATCGCTCGACCAAAACCGATGCGGAAACGATCATCGGCTCGCACAATTTTTTCATGGCCAATGCCCACGTGGCGCACAACTGTGTCATCGGCGACCACGTGATCATGGCCAATGGCGCATTGCTGGGGGGATACGTTGAAATACAGGACCGCGCGTTCATTTCCGGGAACTGCTGCGTCCATCAGTTTACGCGCGTGGGCACGCTGGCGCTGATGCAGGGCAACTCCTCCATCAGCCAGGATTTGCCGCCGTTCACGGTGGCGTTGCGCGAGAACGAGATTTGCGGGTTGAACAGCGTGGGTCTGCGTCGCGCGGGTTTTACAGCGGAGCAGCGGCTGGAATTGAAGAAGCTTTACCATCTGTTGTTTCGGGGCGGGAAAAACCTGCGGGAGGCGACCGCCGGGGCGCGAAATTTTTTTAACAGCGCGACGGCGAAAACTTTGTTAGACTTTGTAGCGAATGCAAAACGCGGTATTTGCGCTGATTTAGGCTGCACCGCCAGCCTGCGCGCAGAGGAATAAATGAGCAGATACAACATCATCGGCGCGGACGGCCGGCAATATGGGCCGGTCTCCGGGGAGCAATTGCAGCAATGGATTGCGGAGGGCCGCGCGAATGCGCAGACCCAGACCTTCGCGGAAGGGTCGACGGAATGGAAACCGCTCGGCCAGTTGCCGGAGTTTGCGGGTTGTTTTGCGCCGCGAACGCCGCCGACCATCAGTCCGCCGGTTTCCCGGTCCATCCGCAAGACAAATTCCTGGGCCATGGCCGGGTTGATTTTCGGGCTTTTGGCGTTTTTTTGCTGCTGTAAATTTTTGTTCGGCCTGCTGGGCATCATTTTCTCTCTCGTCGGCCTTTCGCAAATCAACCGGCAGCCCGAATTCTACGAAGGCCGTGGCCTGGCGATTGCCGGACTGGTGCTTTCCATTTTGAGCCTTTTGCTCGCCGTGCTGCTCGTGCTGGTGGCCATGGCCACGGGTAACTTTCAGTTCCACTGGGGCTTTCATCATTTCTGACCTGATGGCGAGCGCCCAATCCCAAACTTTTCCGCCGAAGAATTCAATGTCCGCTGCGTTGAAATTCTTCGCGGGTGTGGTGTTGGCCGGGGTACTGCTCGGCGCGGCTGCGGTGTTGTACTTCTTCAACCCCAGCAAGTACGGATTTTATCCCGTCTGCCAGTTTCATCAATTAACGGGGCTGAATTGTCCGGGTTGCGGCGGAACCCGCGCCGTCTATCAATTGTTGCACGGGCATGTCTTGCGGGCGATGCAGGACAACGCGCTGGTGGTGCTGTCGCTGGCGGCGCTGGCCGGTCGCGCCGCGTGGTTCGGGGCAAAACGATTTCGGCGCCGACCGGGCGGGCCGTTCCTGCCGCCGGAATTTTTTTGGCCGCTGCTCGTCGTGGCCCTGGTTTTCACCGTGTTGCGCAACTTGCCGGCCTTTTCATTCCTTTCACCCTGAGCGGCCGCATCGCCGCGAGGCGGAACTTTTCGCTTTTGCGGGTGTGCGTTCTCGTGTTCAATGGTTGACCTATGAGTCTGACACATCCCTTGACCACCACGACCTTTGAGCTGTCGGGTTACCGGGTGACCCGGTCGTTTGGAGTCGTGCGGGGCATCATCGTGCGGTCGCGCTCAGTGATCGGCAACATCGGCGCGAGCATCCAAAGCATTTTCGGAGGGAACATTTCCCTGTACACCAGCCTGTGCGAACGCGCGCGCGAGGACGCCTTCAACCTGATGCTTACTCACGCCGGGGAGTTGGGCGCCAACGCAGTTGTGGGGGTGCGCTACGACGCGACGGAGATTGCGCCGGGCATCACCGAAGTGCTGTGCTACGGCACGGCCGTTTACGTGGAAGCGTCGCATTAATTGGTATGGCCGGACACAGCAAATGGGCGAAGGTCAAGCACTTCAAAGGTGCCATTGACGCCAAGCGCGGGAAGATTTTTTCCAAATTGGGGCGCGAAATCACTATCGCCGCCAAAATCGGCGGCGGCGATCCGGACATGAACCCGCGGCTGCGCATGGTGCTGCTCAAGTGTCGCACGGCGAACATGCCGCGCGAAAACATCGAGCGCGCCATCAAAAAGGGCACCGGCGGTGGCGAAGGCGTGAGTTTTGAGGAATTGACCTATGAAATCTACGGCCCGCACGGCGTGGCGCTGCTGGTGGAAGTGAGCACGGACAACCGCAACCGCACGGCCTCGGACATTCGCAGTATCGTGACCAAAAGTGGCGGCAGCATCGCTACACCCGGTTCCGTCAGCCGTTTGTTCCATCGCAAGGGGCAGATCATTGTCTCCCGGGAGACAGTGGGCGAGGACCAGCTGATGGAGATGGCACTGGAAGCCGGTGCGGAAGATTTTCAGGCCGAGCCGCAGGGTTATGAGATTCTGACCGAGCCGGGGAATTTTGAAGCCGTCCACCGGCAATTGGAGGCCAGGGGCATCAAATGCGAAGCGGCGGAAATCACATCGTTGCCCACGCTGCTGGTGCCGCTCGCCCGCGAGGCCGAGGTTGCCGCCGTCAACCGGTTGCTGGAGGCGTTGGAAGAACACGAAGACGTGAAGGAAGTTTTTTCCAATGTCGATGTCCCCGATGAGGCGGTGAAGACATGACCCGCGCGCGGTTTGACGCATGAAGACGCTGAGCGCCGATTCCATTCTTGCGCGATTGCTGAACAAACTGGCGACAACGATTTTTCGTCATCCCCGCTGGTTTGTTTACCCCCAGGCGGTCCTGTTCGTGGTGTGCGTCCTTTACACCGTCGGTTTTCTGAAGGCCGACATGAACCAGGGCGATCTGGTTGGCCCCAACCAGAGATATCACGAGAATTATGTCCGTTTGAAGAAGGAGTTCCCGGAACAGGGGAACGACCTCGCGGTGGTGGTCGAAAGCGGCAATCCCGAGAAGAACCGGCAGTTTGTCGAGCGTCTCGCCCGCAAGATGACGGTGGAAACCAATCTGTTCCGCGCCGTTTTCTACCAGCATGATCCGGCGATGATGGGGACCAAGGCACTGTATTTGGTGCCCGAGGACGGGTTGGCCGGGATTAAGGCGAAGCTCCATGCTGCCATGCCGTTCATCCGCCAGTTCACCCAGACCACAAATCTCGTTTTGTTTTTCGATCAGATCAATACGGCATTCCGCACGGCGCCCCATGAAACGAATGCCCAGACCGCGGCGCTGGTCCAGGCGGTGCCAGTGCTGACCCGCATCCTGACACAGGCCAACGCCTGTCTGCAAATGTCCGGCAAACCGCCTTCACCCGGCGTGGCCGCACTGTTCAGCGGGGGCCAGTTATCGGATATTTACATCACCTTCGATCATGACCGGATTTTTCTGCTCACGGCCCATCCCCCGAGTGAAGCCCTGAATGGTGAGGCGATAGAACGATTGCGCCAGTTGATAAGACAAACCCAGGAGGAGGTGCCGGGCCTGAATGTCGGCCTGACGGGCGAACCGGTATTGGATTACGACCAAATGAAACAATCGGAAAAGGACGTGACCCTGGCGAGCGTGGTATCGCTGGTCCTTTGTGCATTGATTTTCATTTATGGCTACAACGAGACCGGCCGGCCGATCAAGGCGACGATCTGCCTGGTGATCGGAATGGCGTACACGCTGGCGTTCACCACCCTCACCATCGGGCATTTGAACATTCTGACGATCACCTTTGTTCCCATGCTCATCGGGCTGTCGATTGATTTTGGAGTGCACCTCATCACCCGCTACGAGGAGGAATTGCGCCATGGGCGGACGGAGCAGGCGGCGCTGACCAAGGCGATGGTGTTCACCGGCCAGGGCATTTTTACCGGCGCTCTGACGACCGCGGGCGCCTTCCTGGCGATGGCCTTTACCCATTTCCGCGGTATTCAGGAAATGGGCATCATCTGCGGCGGCGGCTTGTTGCTTTGTTTTGTGCCGATGATGACGCTGTTGCCGGTGTTGTTGCTGCGGGGCCGCCAGAATGTTATGGACCACCAGACCACCGAGGATGAAGCCCGGGCGCACATCGAAAACCTCTGGCTGCAACGTCCGGTAACGGTCATGGTCATCACGGTTGCCCTCTGCGCGCTGGCTTCAACCCAAATCCTGCTCGGCAAGGTTCAATTCGATTACAATCTCTTTAAACTGCAATCCCCCCACCTGGCGTCGGTGATGTACTCGCAGAAACTGATTAATTCGGCTGACAAGTCGGTGTTGTACGGCGCGGTGGTGGCCGGTTCGCTGGATCAAGCCATCGCGTTGGAGAAAAAAATCCAGGCCTTGCCAACGGTGGCCGACATCGAACCGCCCGTGGACCTCCTCGACGATTTTCGTGAGCAGGTGCAGCGGCGAAAACTCGCCCTCATCCGGAATATCAAGCAGGAGGTGGCGCCATTGAAATTCAACGCGCCCGATGTGAACCCGGTGAATCTTAATGAGCTCAGCCAGACCTTATATTCACTTTACGGCTATGCCGGTTGGGCGCGGGATACCGTGCAGGGCAGCAATCCCGAACTCGCCAAAGAGTTCGTGGCATTGCAGCAGGCGATTGAAAACTTGCGCAAGACCATGCTGGCCGGTGACAGCGCCGCCCTCCAGGTGCACGCGGCCGAACTGGCGGAGTATCAGCAGACGCTCTTCAACGACGTCCGGGAAACTTTCGAATCCTTGCAGGCGCAGGACGACACCGCCCCCTTGCAGGTGGGTGATCTGCCGGCGGCCCTGCGGGATCGATTCATCGGCGTGACCGGCAAGATTTTGTTGCAGATCTATCCCAAACACGACGTCTGGCAGCGCGGAAATCAGGAGAAGTTCGTCGCCGATCTGCGGACGGTGGACCCGGATGCCACCGGCACGCCGGTGCAACTTTACGAATATGAGACACTGCTTAAAAACAGTTACGTCCAGGCGGCGTGGTATTCCCTGGCAGCGATTGTTGTCCTGGTGTTGTTCCATTTCCGCAGCGTGGGCGCCGTAATCCTGTCTCTGTTGCCGGTGGCGGTCGGCTCACTTTGGCTGATCGGATTGATGGGCTGGTTCGGCGTATCCTTCAATCTGGCGAATATCATGACGTTGCCGTTGCTCATCGGTATCGGCGTCACCAACGGCATTCACGTGCTGAATCGGTTTGCGGAGGAGCACACGCCGAACATCCTGGCGCGAAGCACCGGCAAAGCCGTGCTGGTGTCCGGATTGACAGCCATTGCCGGTTTCGGCAGCCTGATCCTCGCCCAACACTATGGCATGTACAGTCTGGGTTGTGTGATGGCCACGGGCATTACCACCTGCATGATTGCGGGACTGACTTTTCTACCGGCGTTGATTCATTTACTGGGGCGTCTGCACCCGTTAATCCAAACGAATCAACCCAGTGCCGACAGTACATTGCCGGCACTGGGTCAGGAGGAACCGAGGTCAAAAAAAACCTCAAGTGAAGTAAGAAAGTAAAGCAATTCATTGAAAAGTCAACATCAATGTTAAAAATCGCTTTTAATTATAAAAATAGAGCAAAACGGTTTTACAATAACGTTAACGTAACTGTGATTTCATGTCGGCCGGCTTAATAATCCGCAGAAGATTCAGTGTCTATCTACAAATATGTTTGTGGCTGGTCGCATTCTGTTTTCCTTTTTTTGTTTCAGGTGCGGATGACTTTGTTGCCGGACCGCTTTTCAGCCAATTTGGCTTAACGCTTGATTCGGGGTCCCGGACCGAGGCGCTTGGCCCACTTTTTTACAAACAGCAAAGCGATTCAGAAAAAATATGGAGCGTTCCCCCGTTGTTTTCGTGCTATTCGGATTCCACCGCTGACGAGGCCGAGGATGACTTTCTTTACCCGGTGCTCACCTACCGGCGCTACGGCACTCAATACCGGTGGCAACTGGCCCAGGTATTCAGTTTATTTGGAGGCGAAAGTCCACCGGATCTTCAAGGGAATCGTCAATTTACGCTGTTTCCCATCTATTTCCAGCAACGTTCGCCCAATCCGGCGGATAATTATACCGCACTGATGCCGTTCTATGGGCACATCAAAAACCGGTTGTTCCGCGACGAAATTTTTGTGGTGATGTTCCCGATCTACAGCCAGACCCACAGGCGGGACATGGTTACGGACAACTATCTTTATCCGATTTTCGATGTCCACCGCGGCGACGGCCTGAGGGGCTGGGAGGTCTGGCCGTTGGTGGGCAACGAACACAAGGACGTGACCATGCGGACCAACGGATTTGGTGAAATTGAAATCATTCCCGGCCACGATAATTTTTTCGCGCTCTGGCCCATCCACTTTTCGCAGAATACCGGCATTGGGAGCGAGAATCCGTCCAGATACCGCGCCGACCTCCCGTTTTACAGCCTGCTGCGTTCGCCCCAACGTGATTCGACCTCGGTGTTGTGGCCGTTTTTTACCTGGGTTGACGATCGTGGCCAGAAATATCGCGAGTGGCAGATGCCGTATCCGGTGGTGGTGATTTCGCGCGGCCCGGGCAAGACCACCACACGTTTCTGGCCGCTGTTCAGCCGGTCACACAATGAATCGTTGGAAACCGATTACTACCTCTGGCCGCTCTACCGGTATGATGGCATCCATGCCGATCCTTTGGATTACGGGCGCACGCGCATCCTGTTATATTGCTTTGTGAACAAGAAGGAAAAGAACCTGGAGACCGGGGCCTTGCTCCACCGCGTGGATTTGTGGCCCTTGTTCACGTATCAGCAGGACTTCAACGGAGATCAACGGTTGCAGATTCTTGCGCCTATTGAGCCATGGCTGCCGGGAAATGTTGGTGTGGAGCGCAGTTGGTCACCCTTGTGGTCCGTCTGGCGTGCGGAAACCAGTCCCAAACGGGGGACGACCAGCCGGTCTCTGTTGTGGAATCTGTATCGATACGACAAGGCGCCGGCTTCCCGGAGGTATTCGTTCATGTTCGGCCTTTTCCAGTATCAATCGAATCCGGAAGGGGAGGCCGTCCGCTTGTTTTATATTCCAATCGTCAAGACCAAACCGGCGAACCATCCATGAAATGGCACGGGCAGGAAACCAAGAGAAACCGCAAATCGGCATCAGCCGCGGCTGGTAATGTTGCCTGCCACCTTCTACCTTCTGTCCTCGAGAAGCGTTATGTTTGAGAATATCGGTGAAATTATACTGTTATTCTGGCGCACCATGCTGGCCTTGCCGCTGGCGTGGCGCCAGCGGCGGAAGGTGTTTGAGCAGTTTTTTGAAATCGGCAACGCCAGCCTGTTGATGGTTTGCGTATTGTCTTTCTTCATCGGCGCCGTCATTGCCCTGCAGACCGGTCCGGTGCTGGCCGAACGCAGTCTATCGAGCGCCATCGGCGGGGTGGTCGGGATCTCCATCGCCAAGGAACTCGCGCCGGTGATGATGGCGATTCTGATTGCCGGCCGCATCGGCTCGGCCATGGCGGCGGAAATCGGGTCGATGCGCGTTTATCAGGAAATTGATGCGCTGCGAACCATGAACATCGACCCGATTCACTACCTGGTGCTGCCGCGGATGGTGGCCATCGCCGCGGCATTGCCGATGCTGGTGATCTTTTCGATTCTGGTCGGCTGGTTTGGCGGGGCGGTAGTGGCCGACCTGAACAGCCACATGGGGATTCCTTTCAAGGCCTTTTATTCCGACTTGCGGGACGTGGTGGAACCTAAAGACGTGGCCAACGGCGTGTTCAAGAGCTTCTGTTTCGCGCTGATCATCGGGGCGGTGTCCTGCCATCAAGGTCTGGCAACCATCGGGGGGCCGCGTGGCATCGGCCGTTCGGTGACCAAAGCGGTGGTCAATTCCATTGTCCTCATCGTGATTTTTGATTACGTGCTGACGCGGATTCTTTTGAAATAAATGAACGACGCCACGAACAGCCATTCCGGTGTGAGCCTGCAGGTGAGTCACCTGCGGAAAAGTTTCAACGGCGACGAGGTGCTCCGGGGCATTGACTTCACCGTGCAGCCCGGCGAGATTTTCGTCATTATGGGACCCAGCGGCAGTGGCAAGAGCGTCCTGCTCAAGCATCTCATCGGACTGGAATCACCCGATGAAGGGGAAATTCTCATCAACGGCGAATCCGTCCAGTCGTCCGAAATCGCCGCCAAATACCGGATGGCGCTGGTGTTTCAATCCGGCGCCCTGCTCAATTCGCTCACGGTGGGCGAAAATGTCGGCCTTTACCTGACCGAGCACCGGCTCAAACCGCCGGAAGAGATCGCGCGCGTGGTGGCCGAGACGCTAGCGGTGGTCGGACTTAAAGACACCGCCGACAAAATGCCCAATGACCTTTCCGGCGGCATGAAAAAGCGTGTGGCCATCGCCCGCGCGCTCATCATCGAGCCGCAATTGATTCTTTACGACGAGCCGACCAGCGAACTGGACCCGCTTTCGGCCGGCGTGGTCGGGAGGGAAATAGTAAAACTCAAACAGCGCATCCACGTCACCTCGCTGGTGGTATCGCACGACCGCGACCTGGCCTTCGGCATCGCCGACCGTATTGCGGTCATCAATGACGGCCGCATCCTGACCATCGGCACACCGGAAGAGGTAAAACGATTCAACGATCCGGTCCTGCAGAAATTTTTGCACGCAGATTTTCAACACGAATCCCCACAAAACCTATGAAAAATTCCCTCGAAACCCGGCTCGGCGTTTTTGCCGTGTTGGTCATTATTGCCGCTGTTCTCATTGTCGAAACGCTCGGCGGCGTTGGTTTTTTCCAGCGCGGCTACCATCTCAGCGCACTGTTCAACAGCGCGCAGGAATTAAAAGCCGGTGACAGCGTCAAAATGGCCGGCGTGGAAATTGGGCGCGTGGAAAAAGTTGCGCTCGAGAACAACAAGGTCCGGGTCACCATGAAATTAAACACCGGCACGGTGGTGAAAACAGACAGCCAGGCTTCGATCCAGTTCACGGGCTTAATGGGGCAGAATTTCGTCTCCATTGATTTTGGTTCCCCGGACGCGCCGCCGGCGGTGGACGGCGCCGTCCTGGCCACCGTGGAACAACCGGACCTCAATGCCATCATGGCCAAGCTGAACGATGCGGCCACCGGCATTCAAAACGCGATGAAAGGGTTCACCGGCGACACCATCAACAATTTGCTGGGTCCCTTGACCGATTTGATCCGGCAAAACACCGGACACCTCACCACCACCATTTCCAACATCCAGGCCATCTCCAGCCAGATCGCCAGCGGGCAGGGCAGCGTCGGCAGGATGATTTACTCGGATACTTTTTACGATTCCACGCTGGCGGCGGTGACCAACTTGCAGGGTACCGTGATGGCGGCCCGGCAGGTCGTTGACGGGGTGAATGAAGGCCGGGGCACCATCGGCTTGCTCATGACGGACGACACGTTATACCACGCCACCACCGCTTCCATGACGAACCTGAACCAGGTTTTGCAGAAAATCAATCACGGACAAGGCTCGGTCGGCAAGCTGGTCAACGACCAGGAATTCTACAAGAACGCGAAAGTAACTCTGCAAAAGGTGGACAAGGCTGCCGACAGCCTGGAGGACCAGGGACCGTTGAGCGTGATTGGCATTGTGCTGGGCGCCGTGGGATTGTGACATCCGATGGTACGTAGGTCCGGGCGGGTTCAGCCCGCTGCCAGCGCGAAGCCTGTACTCAGACCGCCAGGTTTTTCAAGACCTGCACGGTCGAATACGATTTGTTCAGGGTGTAGAAATGCAAGCCCGGCGCGCCGGCGTCGAGTAATTCCTGGCACTGACGGGTGGCGTAGGCAATGCCCAGTTCCGTGGCGGCCGCATCGTCATCGCCGAGTCGGTCCAGTTGGGTGCGCAAGGGCGGCGGGATTTTTGCCCCGCAAAGCCGGGTGAACTTCGTAATCTGCGCCGCGCTCAAGATTGGGATGATTCCGGGTACGAGGGGCACGCGCACGCCGAGCCGGCCGGCCAGATAATCACGGAATTCAAAGTAATCGGCATTGTCAAAGAACAGCTGGGTCAGGACGAAATCCGCGCCGGCGTCCACCTTTTCCTGCAAATGACGCCAGTCGGCCTGCTTGCCTTCTCTGCAGGCCGTGTGGCCTTCGGGAAAACCGGCGACCCCGATGGAAAAATCACCCGCTTCCCCGATGAATTTTACCAGTTGCGAGGCAAACTCAAAGCCGCCGGGCGTGGGTTGGAACTCGCCACCGCCGGGCGGATCGCCGCGCAGGGCCAGGATATTCCGGCAACCCAAAGCCCGGATGCGTTCGAGCAATTCGTGCACCTGTTCACGGGTGTGGTTCACACAGGTGAGATGCGCCAGGGCCGTCAAGCCGTGTTGACGTTGAATCCGATCCACAATCATCAGCGTCTTGTCACGGGTGCTGCCGCCGGCGCCATAGGTGACGGAGCAGAAATCCGGTCTGGCCTGAATCAGGGCGGGGATGTGCTTTTCGAGGAGATTCCGATCGCCTTCATCCGTCCGCGGAGGGAAGAATTCAAAGGAGATGACCGGCTGCCGGGCCGCCCGTTTGGCTGTGTAAATATCGCGGATGAATTGCATTCTGGGCGGCGGATTATGGTGCAGGGATGGCGGCGAAGCCAGGGATTCTTGCTGCCGGCGGGCTGCCGGGGGTGGATTAGAACTGATAAATCACGTTTAATGCCAGCATGTAATCGTTGCCCCGGTTGGGAGCGCCGGTGGTGGGATCGGAGCCGAAGGCGTCTCCATGTTCAACGTGATCCCAGCGGAATTCCACCCGGGTCAAGACATTGGCCCACCAATTGAACTGACCCGTGAGCGTAATTTCCTCCGCCTTGTTATTGGGGTAAAGCGTCAGGGGTGACAGCGGGCCGGCGCTCATATTATTCAGATACTCGGCACGCAGATGGATAGACAGCCTGTCCGTTGCCTGGTAGGAGCTGTAAAGCGCGACCGTCCAAAGGCTGTCGTTGCTGGGATTTCCGCCGTAGCCGCCGTTGTGCTCGTCCAGGTAATCAAACGCCGCGCCCATCGTCAGGGCGGATAACGGAGTTGGGGTCGTTGCCCCGGCATAAAAGGAGGTTGTGCCCGGGGTCAAGGTGGTGTGATTGCCGGCAACATCAATCACGGCCACTTTGAACGTTGCGCCTTTCAGCAAGCCCGCACTGTCAGGCGCCGTAAACTCGACATCGCCCATGTAGGCTTTCTGGGATTCAAAGGAAGCGGGATTCACGCCCACGGTGCCGAATCCAGTGTCTGAACTATCCGCGATGCCTGCTTGAACGGTGAGCCAGCCGGTGAACGGGTAGGTGGCCAGGATGCCGGTATGGAGTTTGGGGTCGATAGTCCAGGCATAGGAACGGGTATAGTTGGGATTGAGCGGATCGCTGTTGGATTCGTAGCCAACGATGGTGTCCCAAGCGCCGATCTTCCAGTCAATGCCATTGCCCAGGGGCGTGCGCACCATCACATAGGCCTGACGGATGCCATTGACACCAAACCCGCCGGTGGTGACAGCATCCGGGCCCAACATGAATTCCGCATGATAACCAGCGGCCCAGGGGCTTTCGTCTTGCGGCCGGTCGAGGGCTATATCAACGGCATTGAGGCTGAAGCCGTCATTCTTTGCAGTGCCGAAAGGCATATTGACCCCGCCAAACGGAGTCGTATCCGTACCCGGTCTCCAGGTTGCCGCCGTGTCCACGTAACCGCTGAGGACGGAGTTGGAGAGCGCCGTTTGCACAGCGCTCATTTTTTCATCCGCGCGGGCGGCGGACCCGAGTGTTACTCCTCCCAGCGTCACCAGGGCCACTGTCCATTTATCAAATTTCATACAGCCCTTCAGATTCTGTCCGGCGATGTACTACAAGGTGACGGGCCGCGGCGGCAAGCACTTTCCCAAGGAAATTGTAGTCTCAGTCTATTCTCCGCCTCGCCAGAATCGAGCGGGACCTGTGCAATCCCAATAAAATAAAAAACCCCTTCCGGTTTCGGCGGAAGGGGTTGTGGCGTTCCAATTTAGATTAGAACTGATAGATCACGTTCAGAGCCAGCAGGAAATCGTTGTCCCTGAAGTTTAGGCCGGTGCTCGAGCTGCTGCCGAAGGGATTTCTGTGTTCAGCATGGTCCCAGCGGAATTCCACGCGGCTGATCACGTTCGCCCAAAGATTATACTGGGCCGTGGCCGTGAGTTCTTCGATTTTGTTTTGCCCATACAGGCCGGCGGTAGTTGCCGAGGTATTGGCACCGAAAATCGATCCTGCGTCAGCGGCCGTCAATCCTTCCGTATTCAGATATTCACCACGGAGATTGAAGGACAGCTTGTCCGTTGCCTGATATGAGGTGTAGAGGGCAATGTTCCAAACATTGTCGTTGCTTGAATTGCCCGGATTATCGCCATTATGGAGGTCCAGGTAATCAAAACAGCCACCGACTTTGAGAGCCGTCACCGGTGTCGGAATGGTGGCACCGACATAGAAGCTGGTGGCGCCGCCTGACACCGGTTCCGTGGTTGAGTTGCCGGCAGCGACAATTACGGCCGCCGTCATCGTCGCGCCTTTCATAAAGCCGGCGCTGTCCGGTGCAGTAAATTGCACATCGCCCATGTAGGCTTTCTGGGATTCAATGGCCGAGACACCATTGGCTCCTGCTGGCCCGTCCGACACATTGGACCCGTCAGCAATGCCGCCTTGGACCGTTACGGCGTCACTGATTTTGTAGGTGGCCAGAATACCAGTATGGGTCGTCGGCTCGATGCTATAGCCGTACGAACGGGTGTAATTGGGATTCAGCGGGTCGCTGTTGGATTCGTACCCGACGATGGTGTCCCAAACGCCGATTTTCCAATCCAAACCGTTGCCCACCGGTGTGCGCAGTGTCACATAGGCTTGACGCAATCCGCCAAGACCCGTCGGTGTTGAGCCCGGTCCGAGCATGAATTCGGCATGGTAACCGGCAGCCCAAGGACTTTCGTCTTCCGGATGGTCGATCGCCAAATCAACGGCATTCAGATAAAACCCGTCATTTTGCGAATAAGACTGGCCAGGTATATTGGGTGCGCCACTTACGGTATTCGGGTTAAAATCGGTACCCGGCCTCCAAACCGCCGCGGTATCGACGTAACCACTGAGGGTGGTGTTGGAGAGCGCAGTCTGCACTGTGCTCATTTTCTCGTCTGCTCGCGCGGCCGATGCGAGGCTGACCACCCCGATCGCCGCCAGACCTACTGTCCATTTATTAAACTTCATCTGGTTCCTCCGATGTTGTTTGTTAATTTTTTCTGCCTTGTGCCTGTGCACTTCAGGGTAAAAGACAGTTTACCCCGGCACCGCATGGTGCAATTGTTGCTGAAAATAGGGAAAAATTGGACATTTGACAACATTTTTTTTGGGGAATTGATTTTTTGCAACACTTTCACAATGAGTAACTTGCGATTTCGGCCGGTTTTTCTGGCCCATTCCTGGGCAGGAATTGGACACGGGTGGTCCATTTGCCGGGACCAATTAACGGTGCTGAACATGGAATAAAGGCTGCTTTGGATTGACCACGAGAAAAGTTGGAAGAGTTGGAAATTAAACAAATAGCGATAATGCAATTAGGCAGGCAACACGTTCTACCATCGAATTAATATGGCATCATACTCATACACGGCCCGTGAGACCGCCAGCGGTCGCGAAATCCACAGTTCCGTCGAAGCCGCCACCGAGCAGGCCGCGGTGGCCGCGCTGTTGAACCGGAACCTGCTGGTGGTTACCATTGAAGAACGGATTTCCAAGAAGGGCAAAACCAAGGGTGGCAAAGTCGCGCTGGCGGAACTGGTGGTGTTTACCCGCCAGTTGGCAACCATGATTGATGCCGGTATCGCCATCGTGCAATCCTTGCAGGCGCTGAGTGAGCAGGTGAGCAGCAAAGTCATGCGCGACGTGATCCGGGACATTTGCACCCGGGTCGAAAGCGGCGAAAGCTTCTCGGAGGCATTGCAAAAGCATCCCAAAACCTTCAGCAAACTTTACTTTTCCATGGTATCAGCGGGTGAAAAGGGCGGTCTGTTGGCCGAGATTCTGGCGCGACTGGCCACTTATCTGGAAAGCAGCGCCCGCCTGCGCCGCAAGGTCAAATCCGCCATGATGTATCCGCTGGTGGTGAGCACTGTGGCCATTGGCATCACCATCTTCCTGCTGGTCAAAGTGGTGCCCGTTTTTAAGGACGTCTACGCAAGCTTTGGCGCCAAATTGCCCGCGCCGACCGAGTTCTTGATCAATCTGAGCGATTTCATGGGGCATTATCTGGTGTTCGTGCTGATCGGTATGGGGGCGGCAGTTTACGGCTGGTTGTACTTCATCAAAACCAGGACCGGCCGCGACTTTTGGGACAGAAACCGCATCAAAATGCCGGTTTTTGGTCCCATCGCGCATAAAATCTGCCTCGTCCGCTTTACCCGGACCCTGGCCTCTCTCATCCGCAGCGGCGTGCCGATTCTGGAAGTATTGCAGATCGTTTCTCAAACCGTCGGCAACACCGTCATGGAAAAAGCCATTAAAAGCTCGGCCGGTGATATCGAGCGCGGCGAAGGCATTGCGAATGCCCTGAGTAAACATCCGATTTTCCCAGCCATGATTATCCGCATGGTCAGCGCCGGCGAGCAGACCGGCAATATTGACAACATGTTGGAACGCGTTGCCAACTTTCTCGACGAGGAGGTTGAGGCCATGCTTTCCGGGTTGATGTCACTGCTGGAGCCGATCCTGATTGTCTTTCTGGGATTGCTGATCGGGTCAATGGTGGTTTGCATGTACCTGCCGATCTTCAACCTGGGTAATATTGTCAGCGGACACGGTTCCTAGTCACACCGCCACCGGGTTGCCGGGTTGCGGCTGGAGGACCTTGATTTTCGGGTGGCGCACCCGGATCTGTTCCTCAAACCACGCACGGGAATCACTGCTGCCGTGACCGAGTAAAATCGCGCGCGGCGAGACCTGGCCGACAAAATCCAATAAATCCTCCCGGTTGGCGTGGGCCGTCAAATCAAAATCCTGCACGTCACAATGACGGGTGACGCGCCCGGCGGATGGGCTGAACACAAAGGTTTCACCCGGTCGGGCCGCCTTCAGCCGTCCTCCCGGTGTGTCCGGATCGGCGTAGCCGACAAAGAAGATGGATTGACGCTCATCCCCGATCATGCGCATGGCCAGGTCATGGGCGGCCGTGTTCTCGCTCATCATGCCGGCCGTAATGACAAAAATCCGCCCGCCGCCGAGTTTCATTTTTTCCGCCTGGCCTTTTTCCAGGACAATGAGTTCCAGGGCTTCGTGCAATTGCAGGTTCGTGTGCTGGCGGTGCGTGCGGTGCGCCTCCAGGTCGTAGATTTCCGTGAACACGCGTCCCAGGCCGCCGATGTAAATCGGCTGGGGCTTCAATTTCCCGGCGCCCATCAACAACGCCAGCAGCGCCAGCATTTCCTGGGTGCGCCCCAGCGCGAACGACGGGATCAACACGCAACCCTTGCGTTTGAGCGCGTGATGAATGGCCGCGACCAGCCGTTCGATTTCGCTTTCACGCGAAAATCCCGGTGACGTGACCCGGTTGCCGCGCGTGGTTTCCATGATGAGCACGTCGGCCTTCACACCCTCAAACCGCGCGGCGCGGAGAATCGTCTGGTCATGGAAGCAGACATCGCCGCTATAAAACAGCGTCTCCTTTCGGCCATGGATCAGAATTCCGGCCGAACCGAGCGTGTGGCCGGCGTCAAAAAATTCCAACGTGGGGGAAGACATCCCCGTGCGGGATTTGTGAAACGCCGCCCATTCGATTTCTCGGTTGTATTTGAAACCCTGGAATTGCGGCGCGAGATCGTCCACCTCGTCATGCGTGTAAAGCGGGTATTCGCGAATGCCCAGTTCATCGCGCTGGCGCACCATTACGTTCACCGAGTTGTGCAGAACACGTTCGACGATGAAATAGCTCAATTCCGTCATGAGCACGTGCGCTTTTGGAAAATGCCGCGCCGCTACGGGTAACGCGCCGACGTGATCGTGATGGCAGTGCGAGATTGCGATGGCATCGAGGTCTCCCCCTCCCGACTTGTTGAACATGGGCAAACCGGCGCGCCCCTCACGCTTCGGATGCATGCCCGCGTCGAGCAGGATGCGGTGATTATCCAACGCGACAAGCCATGCACTGGCACCGATATCTGTGTCAGGATTCAGATTCGTGATGTTCACGCCGGGAGAGAACAAAACAACTTGGGCGCCGGGTCGCAATGAAAATCAGGATCAAACCGGCTGGAAGTGCTCGAATTGTGCAAACAGCACTGCGCTCATCACCCGCCTGGAACTGGTTCAAAGCTGACACCACCAGCCCGAATCATGCGCGAAATAGAAACAGGTATTGGCGACCAGCTGGGCCGTGGATGTGAGTTGCGTGAATTTAACGAACCGATTGGTTTGAGTGGTGAAACTCCCATGCGGCTATCCTCATGTTAGGCAGCATCATCGTGATAGCTCAAAAATCATCCGCCGAAACCTTCTGCCCAAAATCCCGCTCTCATGGCTTGGCGTCGTCTCGCATCTTCCGTGCGACGATGTCCAGCGATGCTGCCATCTTCTCGTGCGCGCTGACAAATCTGCCAAGCAACCGCAAAACGTAAAAGATAATGGCGATGACACAAGCGAAGTAGATGAGGACAAACAATCCTCCGATTGTCGGTGCGATGACTGGTTGCATGATTTGGCTTTGGTTTCGATTTTATTTTTGTGGTGCTCGATGCTGCCTAACAGTTAGTAGGCGGATGCCTCTTCGGCCAATCCCGTGCCAGGTTCAGCCGATCATTTCACCAGTGCGAGGCTAAGCTGGACTAAAACTCATGTCCAGCAAAGAATTAAGACCCTTATGACCCCGTGTTGACTCAGGATAAATGTTACCGGGGCGGGGAGCTGGACGAGGGGTTTGGCTCTTCGTTGACTCAAGATCGTGGTTACCCAAACAACGAACATGAGTCTGCCCA
>Ga0335083_10001213_pt1 | contig 36039 bp, 35 predicted proteins | sample Lox_Sample_42_FD_206716 | JGI IMG/M metagenome (GOLD analysis project Ga0335083, IMG submission 206716) | Soil microbial communities from Loxahatchee National Wildlife Refuge, Florida, United States - Lox_Sample_4.2 | ecosystem: Environmental > Terrestrial > Soil > Wetlands | place: USA...
TCGGCGCGGAGGGCGCGGCGGGGATCGGCCTCTCGGGCCAGATGCACGGGCTGGTCGCCCTCGACGGCGAAGACGAGGTCATCCGCCCCGCGATCCTCTGGAACGACCAGCGCACCTCGGCCGAGTGCGAGGAGATCGAGCGGCGGATCGGGATCGCGCCGTTGATCCGGCTGACCGGCAACCGGGCGCTCACCGGCTTCACCGCCCCGAAGCTCCTCTGGCTGCGGGAGCACGAGCCCGACGCCTACGGGCGGATCCGCCACGTGCTCCTCCCGAAGGACTACGTGCGGCTGCGGCTGACGGGGGAGCGCGCGACCGACGTCGCGGACGCCTCCGGGACGCTCTTGTTCGATGTCGCCGAGCGGCGCTGGAGCGGCGAGGTGCTCGACGCGCTCGAGATTCCGGCCGAGTGGCTGCCCGAGGCGCTCGAGTCGCCCGAGGTCTCGGGCCGGACCGTGGACGGGATCCCGGTCGCCGCCGGGGCCGGAGACCAGGCGGCCGGGGCGCTCGGCGTCGGCGTCGACGGGCCCGGGCCGCTCTCGGTCGTCCTCGGCACCTCGGGAGTCGTCTTCGCGGCGCTGCCGGCCTACGAGCCCGAGCCGGAGGCGCGGCTGCACGTGTTCTGCCACGCAGTCCCGGGAACCTGGCACGCGATGGGCGTGATGCTCTCGGCCGCCGGGTCGCTGCGCTGGTTCCGCGACGCCTTTGCGCCGGGCGCCTCGTACGACGAGCTGGTCGCGGAGGCGGAGGGGGTCGAGCCGGGCGCCGAGGGCGTCCTCTTTCTCCCGTATCTCTCGGGCGAGCGGACGCCACACGCCGACCCATACGCACGCGCCGCGTTCACCGGGCTCGCCCTCGAGCACGGCCGCGGGGAGCTCGTCCGCGCCGTCCTCGAGGGCGTCGCCTACGGGCTCCGGGACTCGCTGGAGCTGCTGCGGAACCTGGGCGTGCGCGCCGAGACCGGCCGGGCCTCGGGCGGCGGCGCGCGCAGCCGGGTCTGGCTCGAGATCGCCGCCTCGACGCTCGGGCTACCGCTCGAGCTTGCGACCGTGGAGGAGGGCGCCGCGTTCGGAGCGGCCCTGCTCGGCGGAGTCGCCGCAGGGGCGTTCGCCGACGTCCACGAGGCGGTCGCAGCCTGCGTCCGGCCCCGCGAGCGGATCGAGCCGGACGAGGGCTGGCAGCGCGCCTACGGGGCCGGTTACGCTCGCTACCGCGCGCTGTACCCGGCCCTCGAGCCCCTGGAGGAGCGATGACTTCACTCGAAGGAAAGGCAGCACTCGTCACCGGAGCGAGCCGCGGGGTCGGCCGCGCGCTCGCACAGGCGCTCGCCGCGGAAGGCGTCGGCCTGGGGCTCGCGTCCCGCACCGGCGACGACCTCGGCCTCGACGGCGCTGTCGCTCGCCCCTGCGACGTCCGGAACCCGGCCGACCTCGAGCAGATCGTGGCGGACACGGTCGAGCGCTTCGGCCGCCTCGACATCCTCGTCGCGAACGCGGGGGTCGGCGCCTACGGCCCGTTCCTCGACCTCCCGTCCGACCACCTCGACGAGATGATCGACGTCAACGTCAAGGGGACGATCTACGCGGTGCGCGCGGCGCTGCCGCACCTGCTCGAGAGCGGCGAGGCAGACCTCGTCACCATCGCCTCCGTGGCGGGCCTGCGTGGCCTGCCGCTCGAGGCCGTCTACTGCGCCTCGAAGTTCGCGCAGGTCGGCTTCACGAGCGCGCTCGACCACGAGCTGCGCGAGCGCGGAGTCCGCTGCACGAACATCTGCCCGGGCGGGGTTGCGACCGACTTCGCAATGGGCCGTGGCCGCACGCCCGAGATGCCCGAGCTCGCCGGGATGATGAGCCCGGAGGACGTCGCCGAGGTCGTCCTCTTCGCGCTGACCCGGCCGCGCGCGCACCGCGTCCTCGAGACCGTCTTCCGGCCTGTCACGGAGCGGTCGTCAGGATGAAGCCGGTCAGGTGGGGCATCGTCTCGACCGCGCTGATCAACCGCCTCGTGATCCCGCCTGCCCAGAGCTCGGAGCTCTGCGACCTGATCGCGGTCGCGAGTCGCGAGCAAGCACGCGCCGAGGAGTACACGCGGGAGTGGGGGATCGAGCGGGCCTACGGCAGCTACGAGGCGTTGCTCGAGGACCCGGACGTCGAGGCCGTCTACATCTCCCTTCCGAACTCGCTCCACTGCGAGTGGTCGATCCGCGCCGTCGAGTCGGGAAAGCACGTGCTCTGCGAAAAGCCCATGTCGCCGCGCGCCGCGGAGGTCGAGGCCGCCTTCGACGCGGCCGACAAGGCCGGGCGCTTCCTGATGGAGGCGTTCATGTGGCGCCACCACCCGCAGACGCGCAGGGTGACAGAGCTCGTCGACGGGGGCGCGATCGGCCGCCTGCGGGTGATCCGCTCGTCGTTCGGCTTCCTGCTCTCGGACCCGGAGAACGTGCGCCTCCGCCCGGAGATCGAGGGCGGAGCGCTGATGGACGTGGGCTGCTACTGCGTCAGCGGGTCGCGGCTCCTCGGAGGCGAGCCGCTGCACGCTGCCGGCGCCCAGGTCGTCGGTCCGACCGGCGTCGACATCCTGTTCTCGGCCGCGATGCTCCACGAGGGCGGCGTGACGTCGCACTTCGACTGCGGCTTCGTCGTGCCGGATCGCGACGAGCTCGAGCTGATCGGCGACGAGGGCTCGATCTTCCTCGACGACCCGTGGCACGCGCGCGAGCCGGTGATCGGGGTTCGCCGCGACGGCGAGGTCGAGCGGATCGAGGTGGAGAAGGCGAACTCGTACGGGCTCGAGCTCGAGAACCTGAGCCAGGCGATCCGCGGCGAGGCCGAGCCGCTGCTCGGCCGCGAGGACGCGGTCGGCAACGCGCGGGCGATCGAGCTTCTCTACGCCTCGGCCTAGCAGCCGCTCACGCGGCCGGAAGTACACTGCTGAGCCGTGTTCGACACGCTCTCAGAGCGCCTTCAGGGCGCGCTCGGCGACCTGCGCAAGAAGGGACGCCTGGACGAGGAGGCGATCTCGCGCGCGATGCGCGAGATCCGCCTCGCGCTGCTCGAGGCCGACGTCAACTTCGAGGTGGTCAAGGAGTTCGTCGCGCGGGTGCGCGAGCGGGCGCTCGGCGCGGAGGTCCTGAAGAGCGTCACGCCGGGCCAGCAGGTGGTGAAGATCGTGCACGACGAGCTGACCGAGTTGATGGGCTCGGGCGACTCGCGGCTTGCGTTCTCGGGCCGTCCGCCCACGGTCGTCCTGCTCGCGGGCCTGCAGGGCTCGGGGAAGACGACCGCGACCGCGAAGCTCGGTCTGCTCCTGCGCAAGGAGGGGCGCAAGCCCGGCCTCGTCGCCGCGGACCTCCAGCGCCCGGCCGCGATCGACCAGCTCGAGCAGCTCGGCAACGAGCTGCAGATCCCGGTGTTCAGCGAGGAACGCTCCGACCCGGTTGCCGCCGCTCGCCAGGGCGTCGAGCTGGCGACCGAGCAGGGGCTCGACACCGTCATCCTCGACACCGCCGGCCGCCTGCACGTCGACGAGGCGCTGATGGACGAGCTCGTCGCCGTGCGCGACGCGACGAAGCCCACGAACGTGCTGCTCGTGCTCGACTCGATGACCGGCCAGGACGCGGTCCGGGTCGCCGAGGCGTTCGCCGAGCGCGTCGCGTTCGACGGGATCGTGCTGACGAAGCTCGACGGCGACGCGCGCGGCGGCGCCGCGCTCTCGGTCAAGGCTGTGACGGGCACGCCGATCAAGCTCGTCTCGGTCGGCGAGCGCCCCGACCAGCTCGAGTACTTCCACCCGGACCGGATGGCCTCGCGGATCCTCGGCATGGGCGACGTCCTCACGCTCGTCGAGAAGGCCGAGGCGGCCGTCGAGGAGGACGAGGCCGCCGAGATGGAGAAGCGGATGATGGCGGGCGAGTTCACGTTCGACGACTTCCTCCGCAGCCAGAAGATGCTCCGCCGGATGGGGCCGATCCAGGGCGTGCTCAAGCTGATCCCGGGGCTCGGGAACCAGCTCGAGGGCCTGGACCAGGTCGACGAGCGCCAGCTGGCCCGCGTCGAGGGGATGGTGCTGTCGATGACGCCGCAGGAGCGCCGCTTCCCCCACGTGATCGACGGCTCGCGCCGGAAGCGGATCGCGAACGGCAGCGGGGCGACCGTCCAGCAGGTGAACCAGCTGCTCGAAGCCCGCAAGCAGATGGCGAAGATGATGAAGCAGCTCGGAAAAGGCAAGATGCCGTCGCTGCAGGGGCAGGCGCCGGGGCAGAATGCCCCGACCCGGTCCGCGACGAAGAAGAAGAGGACCAAGCGCAAGAAGCGATCGAGATCACGGAGGTGATCGTTTGGCCGTAAAGCTGAGACTGACCCGAGTCGGGTCCAAGAAGAACCCGGTCTACCGGATCGTGGCCGCGGACTCCCGCTCGCCGCGGGACGGCCGGTTCATCGAGATCGTCGGCCGCTACAACCCGCAGACCGACCCGTCCACGATCGAGCTCGACGAGCAGAAGGTGCGGGACTGGCTGGCCAAGGGCGCGCAGCCGTCGTCCACGGTGCAGCGGCTGCTCAAGGTCAAAGGCGTGGAGTGAGCGAGATCGTCGAGTACCTGGCGCGGCGGCTCGTGGACGAGCCGGACGCCGTCCGCGTCGAGGAGGTCGAGCGCGAGGGGGCGCTCGTCATCCAGCTGTACGTGGCCCCGGACGACGTCGGCAAGGTGATCGGCCGCCAGGGCCGGATCGCCCGCGCCCTGCGGACGATCGTGCGAGCCTCCGCGGCCCAGCGAGACCGGCGCGTGCTGCTCGAGATCGTGGAGTAGCCCGGGCGAGGCAGCGCTTGCGATGCCGACATCAGCAGGGGTCGAGCGTTGATCGATCCTGCGTCTGAAATGACCGGTCGACACAGTTCGAATGGAACAGACAGCGGATGAAGGTGGCCGCGCTCTACGACGTCCACGCGAACGTTCCCGCGCTCGAGGCCGTGCTGGCCGAGGTCGAGCACGAGGGCGTAGAGACGATCTTGTTCGGCGGCGATCTGACCTGGGGCCCGGAGCCCCGCGAGACGCTCGCGATCGTGCGGTCGCTCGCCGGCACGCGCTTCGTCCGCGGCAACTGCGACCGCGAGCCGGACGAGTGGGAGCGCGCGAGCCTCTCCGGTGAGGAGGTGGAGTTCCTCCAGGGCCTCCCGGAGCGCCAGGAGCTGGACGGCATCCTCTACTGCCACGCGACGCCGCGGAGCGACGAGGAGATCGTGACGCCCGCGACCCCGGACGAGGACCTCGCCGGGATCGTCGCCGGAGTGGAGCAGCACGCGGTCGTCGTCGGACACACGCACATGCAGCAGGACCGGCGGATCGGGTCGGTCCGATGGGTGAACGCCGGCAGCGTCGGCATGGCGTACGAGGGCGAGCTCGTCGCCTGCTGGGCACTGGCGGACGACGGCGAGATCGAGCTGCGCAGGACGCCGCTCGACGTCGAGCGAGTGGCCGAGGCATTTCGCCGCAGCGGCTGGCCGCGCGCCGAGGAGTTCCTGAACGAGAACGTGCTCGAGTCGATCAGCCGCGAGCAGGCGACTGCCGAGCTCGAGGCACAGCGATAGCCGGCGACCTCGTCCGCGTCGGCCGGGTCGGCAAGCCGCACGGCCTCGACGGTTCGTTCTTCGTGGAGCAGGCGAGCGAGGACGAGGCGCGCTTCGCCGTCGGCGCGACGCTCTACGTCGACGGCGCTCAGGCCGAGGTGGCCGCCTCGAAGCGCTCGCGCGGCCGGCCGGTGATCAGGCTCGACCGCGAGGCGCCGCGCGGGGCCGAGCTGACGGTGCCGCGAACGACGCTACCGCCGGCCGAGGAGGGCGAGTTCTACGCGTTCGAGCTCGTCGGGCTCGAGGTCGAGGAGGAGGGCGGACGGGCGCTGGGCAAGGTCGCCGCGGTGCAGCCCGGAGTCGCCAACGACGTGCTCGAGCTCGAGTCGGGCGACCTGCTCCCGCTCGTGGACGCATGCGTCCTGCAGGTGGACCTCGGGAACCGCCGAATCCTGGTGGCGCAGGGCTTCTCCGACTCTCGCTAACCTGCTCCGCGGCCGTTCCCGTGCAGCTCGACGTCTTCACCCTCGTTCCCCACGCGTTCGCCTGGCTCACGGAGCAGCGGCCGGTCGCGACCGTGCTCGGAGACGAGCTCGACCTTCGCCTCTTCAACTACCGGGACTACACCCCGCTCACGGGAGGCCAGGTGGACGACGAGCCCTACGGCGGGGGCGCCGGGATGGTGCTGCGCGTGGACGTCGTGGCCGAAGCCCTGGACGCCGTCTACGGCGGCGTGCCCGAGCACCGCGTCGTCACGCTCACGCCGCAGGGTCGCCAGCTCACCCAGGAGGTCGTCGAGGAGCTCGCGGCCGAGGAGCGCCTCGCGCTCCTCTCGGCCCGCTTCGAGGGCTTCGACGAGCGCGTCCTGATCCACCTCGCCTCGGACGCGATCTCGATCGGCCCCTACGTCCTCTCCGGCGGCGAGCTCCCGGCCATGGTCGTGGTCGACGCGATCGCGAGGCGCCTGCCGGGCGCGCTCGCCGAGGAGTCCGGGCTCGTCGAGAGCTTCTCCCCGGAGCTGGACGGTGGTCTTGAGTACCCTCACTACACGCGCCCGTCGGAGTTCCGAGGCTGGAGTGTCCCGGACGTGCTCCTCTCGGGGGATCACAGGAGAATCGAGGAATGGCGGAAGGAACAGAGTCGACTGAGAACGCGGTCGTGAGAGACCTCTACGCGACTCTGGGGGTCTCGCGGACCGCGACGACGGACGAGATCAGGGAGGCGTACTGGCGCCAGGTCCGCTTCCACTCGATGGGTGCGGAGCCCAGCGAGCACCTGCGCGAGCTGCGCGAGGCCTACGAGACGCTCTCCGACCCCGGGCGGCGTGCCGAGTACGACTCGGGCCCCCGGGACGCCGTCGACCCGGCCGGCGCGACGGCTGCCACCGCCACCGCGGCTGCCACGCTGCCTGACCTCACCACCATGCCCGAGACCGCCGACGAGGCGCCTCCGGCCGAAGAGGCGACGCACTCCCATAACCCGCTCGACCGGCTTACCGCCCGCCTGCCGCGGCCCTGGCGCGTGGCGATCGACTGGATCGTGACGATCGCCGGGGCGATCCTGATCGTGCTCGCGATCAAGCAGTGGGTCGTGAACCCCTACCGGATCCCGTCCTCGTCGATGGAGCCGACGCTGCACTGCGCGAGGCCCGGCCCCGACTGCGAAGCGCGTCTCTCCGACCGCGTGCTCGCGAACCGGTTCATCTACCACTTTCGCAGCCCGCACCGGGGCGAGATCATCGTGTTCAACACCCCGAAGGCGCGCGCCGAGGCCGCCTGCAACGCAAGCGGAACCTTCGTCAAGCGCCTGATCGGCCTCCCGGGCGAGACCGTCCGCGAGGAGGACGGGTTCATCTACATCGACGGCAAGCGGCTCAACGAGCCGTACATCCAGCCGAGCCGGCGCGACCACCAGTCGGGAACGTGGCACGTCCCGCAGGGCCACTACTTCTTCATGGGCGACAACCGGCGCGAATCTTGCGACTCGCGGCGCTGGGGGTCGGTTGCGAGGAGCGCGATCATCGGCAAGGTCTTCATGACCTACTGGCCGCCGAATCGGATCTCGTTCCACGCGATCTTCCCGCTCGGCGCCTGGGTCGGGCTCCTCGCGTTCCTGATCCCGACGCGCCGCCGGCGGCGCTCGAGCAAGACCAGACGACGCTGCTAGCATGCCGCTCGGCCCGGCCGGGCCTCTTTTCATGAGCAAGGTCATCGACAGCCTCGAGCAGCGCCAGCTGCAGACTCGGCCCCCGTTCAAGGCCGGGGACTCGGTTCGCGTGCACTTCCAGGTGATCGAGGGCCAGCGCCGCCGCGTTCAGGTCTTCGAGGGGATCGTGATCAAGCGCCAGGGCGCCGGCGTGCGCGAGACGTTCACCGTGCGCAAGCAGTCGTTCGGGGTCGGCGTCGAGCGGACGTTCCCCGTCCACTCGCCGAAGATCGAGCGGATCGAGGTCACCGCGATCGGCGACGTGAACCGCGCGAAGCTCTACTACCTGCGCGGCAAGGTCGGCAAGCGCGCGCGTGTGCGCACGAAGCGCGGGGTGGCGCTCCCGACGATCGAGGCGCCGCCGCCCTCCGAGAGCGACATGCCGGTCGAGAGCGAAGGGCCGGAGGCGGAGGAGATCGCCGAGGAGCCGGAGGCGGAGGCGGAGCCCACGGCTGCCCAGGAGCCCGAAGCATCGGAGGCCGAAGCGGAGAGCTCCGAGACCGAGTCGGAAGCTCCCGGCTCGGTCACCAGCTGACAGAGGCAGAGCCGGGAAGTCGCGAGGGACTGGGGACTCGCACCCGGGCAACGACGTGCCCTTCGCGATCGCGCGCGGTCATGTACGTCGCCTCGTGTCCCTTGCCGAGGTGCTCCTCGGGTACCCGGTAATAGAAGAAGCCTGCGTCGATCGGCGGCGAGACGAAGATGACGGGAATCTCCGCGGAGGCTCCGTCGGCGAACTCGACGTGTAGCGACGTGCCAGGCGGAAGCAGGATGTCCCCGCCGAGATGAGTCGCGCCCTGTTCGCCGGACTCTACGGTCATGCCGATTGCGTACGAATTCACTTCCCCGGGGCGTCCCGTTGGCGCGCCGGCCGGAAGCGTCCGCGTCTGGCGGCAGCCGCCGAAGCGTTTGGCGAAGACCTCGCAGAACCCGCCCTTCTTCGTCGGCGCGACGTAGAGCACGACCCGGCGACGGCCGTCGGGGAAGGTCGCGATCCGGCGGGTCTCTCCGGCGAGCACCTGTGGATCCATTCCCGGCGGCGCGAACTTGCTGAACTCCTGGAAGTCCCTGACCTCCGATTTCGGCGCCGGCGGTTGCGAGCCGAACGGCAGGACGTCGCCGTAGAGTGCGAACGCCGCGCCAACGCCGAGCGTCGCGACGACCACGACGCCGACGGCCAGCGCCAGAACGGCCGGTCGGCGCCGACGCCGCCTGACGGCGACCCAGTCCGAGTCGTTCTCCTGATCGGCAAGCGCCTCGAAGCGCTGTGCGAGCAGATCGGTCGTCATACCCCCACCTTGTCTCGGTCGAAGGTCCGTTCCAGCTCGGCGCGCGCCTGGGCGATCGTCGCCGCGACCGTTCCCTCCGCCACGTCGCAGAGCTCCGCGATCTCGCCGTAGGTGAGATCCGCGAAGTAGCGGAGGAAGACGATCAGGCGCCGCCTCGGCGGAAGCTGCCTCAGCGCTTCGGCGAGCCCTGGATCGCGCTCGGGTTCCGGCAGTGCCACCTCCGCCACGTCGGAGAGCCCGACCTGGACGCGGCGCTCTCGGCGTCCGTGCTCGAAGGCGGTCCTGAGTGCGATCCGCCACACCCACATCTCCACCGCTTGTTCGTCGCGGAGGGATCGCCGCTTGCGTAGAGCGCGGGTGAACGCTTCCTGTACGGCGTCACGGGCGCTGTCGTGGCTGCCCGTGATCGTCGCCAGCGTGTTCCGGAAGCGGACGTACTTCCGCCGGTACAGATCCTCGATCGCTCTCTCGCGCGCGTCCATGTGGAGTAAGGATGAACCGAACTGCGCCGTTTCTTTAGCGCCTCTGCCACGAAAGCGCGAGATTCGCAAGGTCCCCGGCTTGCGCCGGCGCTATTCTCGCTGCCGTGTCGCGACGCACCGGCCGGAAGCTCCTCCAGTTCGACCGCAGGCTCGGCGCGCGCTTCGTCGCGGGCGCCGACGAGGCGGGCCGCGGGCCGCTCGCAGGGCCGCTGCTGATCGCCGGGGTTCTCCTCGACTACGCGAGGCTCCGCGACCACCGCGTGCGGCCGCTCGCGCTCCTGAACGACTCGAAACAGTGCAGCGAGACCGAGCGCGAGCGGCTCTTCCGTGCGGTCGTGGGTTGCGCGGAGCGAATCGTCGTGCGGGCGGTCCCGCCGGGGGAGATCGACCGCGAGGGCCTGCACCGCTCGAACCTGGCAGGGCTCCGGGCCGTGCTCGAGGAGCTCTCGCCGCCGGCCGAGGTCTGCCTGGTCGACGGTTTCCGGCTCGGGCCGCGCGCGCCCGAGCATCGCGCCGTGGTCGACGGCGACGAGAAGAGCGCCGCGATCGCGGCCGCCTCGATCGTGGCGAAGGTGACGCGCGACCGGATGATGCGGCGGATGGACGCGCTCTACCCGGCGTACGGCTTCCGTTCGCACGTGGGGTACATCACTCCACGGCACTCGGCGGTCGTGCGGGAGCGCGGGCCCTGTGAGATCCATCGCCGCTCCTTCCAGGCGCTCTGCTACGCGCAGGCATCGCTCGCGCTGCCGGCATCAGGGAGCGCAGGCGCTGCCGGTGCGCCCGTCTGAGCTGACCGGTCGAGCCGACATGGGAGAGCAGGCAGGCCCGAGCACGTTCTCGGCCGGGCGGGCCGCGGAGCGGCGGGCGGTCTGGCATTACCGGCTTCGTGGGTACACGGTGCTCGACCGAAATGTCTGGATCGGGGGCAACGAGCTCGACCTCGTCGTGCGGCGCGGGCGACGGCTCGCGTTCGTCGAGGTGAAGGCGAAGGCGAGCGAGCGCTACGGCGACCCGTTCGAGATGGTCACGGAGGAGAAGCGGCGCCGCCTCCGCCGCGCCGCCGAGGCCTGGCTGGCCGCGCATCCCGAAGGGGCAGGGCTGGAGGCGAGCTTCGAGGTCGTCGGCCTCCGTGGCGGTCGTCTTCAGCGCCTCCCGCGCGCCTTCTAGTCGGGCCTGGTCGCGGGCGACCCCGGACCAAACGCCCGCGCGCTTGCGACCCACGCGTCGAGGCTTTCATTCCTCCCACGCAGGTCGAGCGTCCGCCGTTCGAGCCCCGACGTGTCGAGCCGGGCTGTGGCGGCCGCCTTCGTGCTGATCAGGATCTCTCCGACGCCTGCCAGCCCGGCGAGCCGAGAGGCCGCGTTCACCGTGTCGCCGAGCGCAGTGAAGTCGCGTGCGTCGCCTTCGCCGACGCTTCCCACGAACGAGATGCCGGTGTGCACGCCTGCGCCGACACGGATCCAGGGGCTCGAACCGTCGCCGCCGGTCTGCTCGAGCAGGCTCTGCGCGGCTGCGATCGCGGCCGAGGCGTGCTCCGGACCGGCGAACCCGGGGATGAAGAGCGCGAGCACGCCGTCGCCGACGAACTTGTCCACGATGCCGTCTCGATCGTCGATCACCTCCGCAGCCACGCCGTAGAAGCGTGCGAGGAGCTTCGAGAACTCCTCGGGAGGCATGCGCTCGGCGAGGGTGGTCGACCCCCGGACGTCGGCGAAGAGCACCGAGATCTCGACCTCGGCGCCGCCGGGGTGCTTGTGAACCGAGCGGATGCACCACTTGCACAGGCGTCGATTCAGCGTCGACGGCCCATACCCGAAGACCCGCATCAGGACACCGCCAGGTCCGCGGAAGGGCGCATTGCAAAGCTTGCACCGGGGCGGTGAGGGAAGCGCGCCCCAGATCTGCCGAATGCGGTTCAGGCGCGGAACGTCACCGGTCAGCATCCGGCGCCACATCTCCTCGACGGACGGCTTGGGCATCGTCGGGGACGGTACAACGACACGCGGAGACGAGGAAGGGCCGCGTCACTGACGAAGTGCGGGAGGTGGCCTCGACCCAGGACGCGCTCTATCGGAGGATCGACCTCGATCTCTCGTGGTCGGAGCGCGAGCTCCCCGAGCGCGAGCGGACGAAGCACGTCCACCGGCTGCATCCGTACCTGGGCAAGTTCATCCCCCAGCTCGTCGAGGCGTTGCTCTCGCGCTATGTGCCGCGGGGCCGCGTCCTCGACCCGTTCGCCGGATCGGGAACGACGCTGGTGCAGGCGCTCGAGTCAGGGCTGGACGCGTCGGGAGCTGACGTGGCTGCGTTCAACTGCCTGCTGATGCAGGTGAAGACGCGTGAGTACAACCCGTTCGTGCTCGAGTCGGAACTGCGCGACGCAGGCGCACGGCTCGAGGCGTTCGAAGAATCGCGGCCCGAGGGGCCGGTTGCGAGGTACGTGCGCGACTGGTACGCGCCGCGCGCGGCGGCGGAGCTCCTCTTCTTCCGCGGGCTCGTCGAGGAGTACGAGCACGCGGACGTGCTGCGGGTCGTGCTGGCGCGGGCGGCGCGCTCCGCGCGGCGGACGACCCACTTCGACCTCGACTTCCCGCGGGCGCCGCAACGCACCGAGTACTGGTGCCACAAGCACCGGCGCACGTGTAGGCCGGTCGGCGAGGCCCGGCACTTCCTGCGCCGCTACTCGCTCGACACGCTGAAGCGGATCCGCGAGTTCTCGCGCGTACGCGCGAGGGGGCGCGAGGCCGTCGTCATGCACGGCGACGCGCGCGAGCTGGACTTCGGCGGGCGGTTCGACGGCGTCGTCACCTCGCCGCCCTACCCGGGGCTGATCGACTACCACGAGCAGCACCGCTACGCATACGAGCTGCTTGGCCTCGACGACTTCGGCGGGCTCGAGCTCGGGAAGGGGGCGAGCCGGGCGGCGCTGACGTCGTACGTCGAGGGCGTTTCGGAGGTACTCGCGAACGTGCGCGGCTCGCTGCGTCGCGGTGCTCCGGTGGTGATCGTGATCAACGATCGCCGCGATCTCTACCCGGGGATCCTCGAGCGGGCCGGGCTCCGGCTCGAGGAGCGTTACCGGCGGCACGTGAACCGCCGGACCGGCCGGCGCGCCGGGGAGTTCTACGAGGACGTGCTCGTGGCACACGCGCAGTAGTTCCACTTTCGTCTCAGGTCGGTCACAGACACGTGTGAAATCGCCGTCTAGCGTGGCCACGTGCTCGCACGCACCGTCACGCACGCGCTTGTCGGCCTCGATGCGCGCCGGGTCGAGGTCGAGGCCCACCTGCAGCGCGGAGTGCCCGCGTTCGCGATCGTCGGACTCGCCGACCGCGCCTGCCAGGAGGCGAAGGAGCGGGTTCGGAGCGGCATCGCGTCGGCCGAGCTCGACTGGCCCCTGCGGCGGATCACGGTCAACCTTGCGCCCGCGGAGCTGAGGAAGGAGGGCTCCGGGTTCGACCTCCCGATCGCACTCGCGGTGCTGGCCGCCTCGCGCCAGGTGCCGCCGGAGTCGCTGGGCGGGCTCGCGTCGGTCGGAGAGCTGGCGCTGGACGGGCGTCTGCGGCCGGTCGGCGGGGTTCTCGCTGCAGCCGAGGGCGCGCGGTGTGCGGGGCTGACGCGGCTCCTCTGCGCTTCGGGGTGCGCGGCGGAGGCGGCGCTCGCCGGGATCGAGCCTGTTCCCGTGCGCCATCTGGCGGAGGCAGCCGCCTACCTCCGCGGCGAGTGGCAGCCGCCTCCTGGCGAGAAGCTCCGACTCAGTGGGAACGGAGCAGAGCCCGTCGGCGGGGTGCTGGAGCTCTCAGACGTGCGAGGGCAGGAGCGTGCGCGAAGGGCTCTCGAGCTAGCGGCCGCCGGCGGTCACAACCTGCTTCTTGCCGGCCCGCCGGGGACCGGAAAGACGATGCTCGCTCGCCGCTTGCCGGGGATCCTGCCGCGACTCCCACCCGATGAAGCGCTCGAGGTGACGCGAATCCACTCGGTCGCGGGACTGCTGCCGCCAGGCCGTCCACTCGTGACGGTCGCTCCCTTCCGTGCTCCGCATCACACGGCGTCGGTCTCCGCGATCGTCGGCGGCGGGCCGACGCCACGGCCGGGCGAGGCGAGTCTTGCGCATCGAGGTGTGCTCTTCCTGGACGAGCTCGCAGAGTTCCCGCGCAACGCGCTCGAGGCGCTGCGCCAGCCGCTCGAGGACGGCGCGATCTCGATCGCCCGCGTGGGCGGCAGGATCGTCTTTCCCGCTCGGTTTCAGCTGGTCGGGACGATGAACCTCTGCCCATGTGGTGCCCGAGGCGATCCGGCGGTGGAATGCTCGTGCTCGGCTGCGAGACTGGCTGCGTATCGCGACAAGCTCTCGCGGGCGCTGCTGGATCGGTTCGACCTCCTGGTCACCGTTCCGCGCGCGAAGGCCCGCGAGCTCGAGGGAGGAGCGGGTGAGAGCTCGAAGACCGTCCGTGCGCGCGTCGAGGCGGCCCGGGGGCAGGGGCGAGGCGAGCCGCTTCGGCGGTCCGCAGACGCCAACGAGCTGCTCTCGAGGGCCGTCGAGCGATTGCCGCTCTCCGCGCGCGGAAGGGCACGGGTCGCGCGCGTTGCCCGAACAGCCGCGCTGCTTGCAGGCGCGAACGAGGTTGGAACCGAGCACGTCGCCGAGGCACTCTCGTTCCGAACGCCCGCGGAGCTCCACCCGTGAGGCGCTGCCGGCGATGCCGTCTCCGGGACGTGCGGGCTCTGCCCGGGCGTCCGTCTGCAACGACCGGTCGACCCAACATTCGGCAGGTGCCGTGCTCGTGAGCGACTTGGCACTGGCCGCGTTCGCGGCGGAGACCGGGACGCACGTCGTCTCAGAACCGCGCGAGCGGCGGTTCGAGCGCTTCAGGCGCGCGTTCGACGCCGATGGCTACCTCGCGAGTCTCAGGGCCCGTGGCTTCCGGTTTCTAGGCCGCTCCGAGGCAGAGTTCCCGCCGCTCCTGCGGGAGCTCCACGACCCGCCGGCCGGCTTGTTTCTCCGGGGCGCTGCAGATCCGAACCTCCTCTCCGAGCCTGCGGTCGCGATCGTCGGAGCTCGTGCGTGCTCGTCCTACGGCTCGCAGATCGCGCGGCTTTTCGGGCGTGAGCTTGCGGCGGCGGGCCTGGTGGTGATCAGCGGGCTCGCGCGAGGCGTCGACGGCGAAGCCCACCGCGGCGCGCTCGAGGCCGGTGGGCACACCGTGGCCGTGCTGGGTTGTGGCGTCGACCGCGACTATCCGGCGGCTCATGCCCAGCTCGCCCGCGGCATCGGCGAGACCGGGCTGGTCGTCTCCGAGTACGCGCCCGGCGTCGAGCCGGCGCCGTGGCGCTTCCCCGCGCGGAATCGCATCATCGCGGGCCTAGCGGCCGCGACGGCGATCGTCGAGGCACGGGAGCGCAGCGGCGCCCTCATCACCGCGGACTTCGCGCTGGAGGCCGGACGCGAGGTCTTCGCGGTCCCGGGCGAGATCACTTCGTGCCTCTCGTCCGGGACGAACGCGCTGCTGCGGCTCGGGGCGACCCCGCTGACCCAGGTTGCCGACGTGCTCCAGGCACTCGGCTTCGAGTCGGCTCCGGCCCAGCGGATTGAGCTCGGAAAGGACGCAGAGGCGGTGCTGGCCGCTCTCGCGGACGAGCCTGCCGGCGCAGACGACCTCGGCCGGCGCACGGGCCTGGGCGCCGCGGCTCTCGGTACCGCTCTCTCGGAACTCGAGCTCGCGGGAGCGGTCGCCGAAGCGGACGGTCTCTACCGGGGGGTGAGGCCGCCGGGGTAGGTCGCCGACAACCATTGCTCGAAGGCCCTCAGACGTCGAGCATCGACAGATCGAGCTCGTCGGCGCGTTCCATCGCGGCGAGGGCGATGGCGAGGTCCTGGATGGCGAGCCCGGTCGAGTCGAAGGCCGTGATCTCGTCGTCGCTCCCGCGGCCGGGAGCATCTCCGGCGAGTACCCGGCCGAGCTCTGTCACCTCGTCGTGCGAGATGCAACCGGCCTCCACGGCCTGCCTCAGATCCCCCGCGTGGCTGGCCTGCTCCCAGTCGTCGCAGAAAACCTGCGCGCGAAGGAGCTCGTCGACCGCGATCTCCGTCTTCCCAGGGCCGTCAGCGCCCATCAGGCTCACGTGCTGGCCCGGCCGCAGCGTGCCCGTCGGCAGCAGCACTGCGTGGCCGGGCGTCATGGTCACGAGGAGGTCGGCCGTGAGCGCTTCCTCCTCCGACCCGGCAACCGAAGCGTTGAGTTCCGCCGCGGCCGCCTCGGCGCGGCCCCGGTCGACGTCCCAGACGGCTACCGAGCGGCCGCGCGCGAGAAACGTCCGGGCGGCTGCTCGGCCGTTCACCCCTGCGCCGACAACGGCAGCGGTCTCTGCGTCCGAGCGGCCGAGCGTCTCCGCCGCGAGCACGGCGGCGGCACCGGTCCGGAGCGACGTGACGGCCGCGGCGTCGAGCACCGCCAGTAGTGAGCCGTTCGACGCGTCGGAGAGGAGCACGAGCCCCGTCACGGTCGGAAGGCCCTGCTCCGGATTCCCGGGGAACGACGTGACCCACTTGAGCACCGCGTGCCCCCCGCCGAGCGCCGGCATCGCGCGGAAGTCCCCGCCTGGATAGGCGGGCACGTAGACCTTCGGCGGCATAGACCACTCGCCGTGCGAGTAGGCGAGGAACGCGTCGCGAACGGCCTCGAGCGCTCGCTCGGGCGACACGGCCGCCTCGACGTCCGCCGCGCTGAAGACAGGAACCATCACGGCCAAGCCTAGTGGGGGAACATAGGGCCCGAAATGGAGATCCAGCCCGGGATCACCGTCGACGGTCTCCGGGTCGAGCGCAACGGGACGCGCGTGTTCGAGGGGCTCTCGCTGTCGGTCGCGCGCGGCGCTGTCACCGGTCTGCTCGGCCCGAACGGCAGCGGCAAGTCGACGCTGATGCGCGCAATCGTGGGCGTCCAGCGCGTCCAGGGCGGCACGATCGACGTCCTCGGCGAGCCGGCCGGATCGCCTTCGCTCCGGAGCCGGGTCGCCTACGTCACCCAGGCGCCGTCCGTCTACGGGGACATCACGGTCGGCGAGAACCTGCACTTCTTCTCCCGCGTCCTTGCGGCCCCCGAGGCCAGCATCGAAGCAGCCCTCCGGACCGTCGACCTCCTCGGCGAGGCCGACCGCGTCGTCAATCGGCTCTCGGGCGGACAGCGGGCGCGCGTCTCGCTCGCGACCGCACTTCTCGGCGACCCGGAGCTGCTCGTCCTCGACGAGCCGACGGTGGGGCTCGATCCGCTGCTGCGGAGGGAGCTCTGGGACACGTTTCACGGGCTCGCGCGGGAAAACCGAGCCGTTCTCGTGTCGAGCCATGTCATGGACGAGGCCGAACGATGCGACGAGCTCCTGCTTCTTCGTGACGGGCTCCTCCTCGCCACGGGAACGCTGCCGGAGATCCTGGAACGCACCGGCGCCGGCGATCTCGAGGGCGCATTTCTCAGGCTGGTCGACGAGGCGGCGCCGTGAGCCTGCGCGTGACCGGCGCGGTCGCGGGTCGGGTGCTCAGGCAGCTGCGCCGCGACCCTCGCACCGTCGGGCTGATGCTCGGCGTTCCCTCGTTCCTGATCGTCCTCCTGCACGAGCTCTTCGCCGGCCGCGAGGTGGTCTTCCAGCACGTCGGCGGGCCGCTGCTCGGCCTGTTCCCGTTCGTCTCGATGTTCGTCGTCACCTCGATCACGATGCTCCGGGAGCGGACCTCCGGAACGCTCGAGCGGCTGATGACGCTGCCGCTCGCAAAGCTCGATCTGCTCGTGGGCTACGGCGCCGCCTTTGCCCTGATGGCCGCGCTCCAGGCATCGCTCGTCTCGGCGATCGCCTTCGGGTTGCTGGACCTCCACAGCATCGGCCCGGTCTGGGTCGTCGTCGTGCTCGCGATCGGGAACGCGGTCCTCGGGATGGCGCTCGGCCTCTTCATGAGCGCATTCGCGTCGACCGAGTTCCAGGCGGTGCAGTTCATGCCGGCGGTCGTGCTGCCCCAGCTGCTCTTATGTGGGCTGTTCGTACCGCGCGCCCAGATGGCCGACTGGCTGCGCGTCCTGTCGGCGCTGCTGCCGCTCACATACGCGTACGACGCGCTTGCCCACGCGATCCGCGGCTCGTTCGACGCCCGCTTCGCCCTCGATGTCTGCGTGACGGTCGGCGCGACGCTCCTGGCCCTCGTGCTCGGCGCGTTGACTCTCCGGCGGCGAACGCCCTAGGAGCTACAGCGCCTTGACGTCGGCGATCAGCTTGTCGATCGACTCCTTGGCGTCCCCGAAGAGCATCACCGTCTTCGGGTTGTAGAAGAGCGGGTTCTCGATCCCGGCGAAGCCGGGGTTCATGCTCCGCTTGAGGACGACCACCGCGTTCGCCTCGTCGACGTTCAGGATCGGCATCCCGTAGATCGGGCTGCCCTCGTTGTTGCGCGCGTCGGGGTTGACCACGTCGTTGGCGCCGACGACGACCGCCACATCGGTGCGCCCGAACTCCGGGTTCGCTTCCTCCATCTCCTTCAGCTGGGGGTAGGGAACGTTCGCCTCGGCAAGCAGCACGTTCATGTGCCCGGGCATCCGACCGGCGACGGGGTGGATCGCGTAGGAGACCTCCACGCCCTTTTCCTCGAGCAGGTCGGCGAGCTGGCGGACGTCGTGCTGTGCCTGCGCAACGGCGAGGCCGTACCCGGGGACGAAGACGACCTTGTGCGCGTACGCGAGCATCACCGCGACGTCCTCGGCGCTGGCCGAGCGCACGCTCCCGCCGGCTTCTCCGGCGGCGACCGCCGCGGCTCCCGCACTGACCTGCCCAAATGCGCCGAAGAGGACGTTCCCGATCGAGCGGTTCATCGCGCGGCTCATCATCAGTGTCAGCAAGGTGCCCGACGCGCCGACGAGCATCCCGGCGACGATCAGCACGTTGTTCATCAGCTCGAACCCCGTGGCCGCGACGGCGAGGCCCGTGAACGCGTTGAGTAGCGAGATGACCACCGGCATGTCCGCGCCGCCGATCGGGAGGACGAAGAGGACGCCGAACAGGAGCGAGCTCAGGACGAGTGTCCACAACAGCCACTCCTGCTGCCAGCCGGCGATCAGCGCGATCCCCGCGGCGACGGCGACGAGCAGGACGAGCCCGTTGACGAACTGCTGGCCCGCGTAGGTGATCGGCCGCCCCTGGATCAGCTCCTGGAGCTTCGAGAACGCGACCATCGAGCCTGAGAACGAGACGGAGCCGATCAGCGCGGAGAGGACGATGGCGATGCTGATGTCCGCCTTGGGTGCGCCCGGCTCCGGGAGGATCACGTGCACCTCCGCGAGCGCGATCAGCGCCGCCGCGCCGCCTCCGACCCCGTTGAAGAGCGCCACCATCTGCGGCATGGCGGTCATCCGCACCTTGCGCGCCGCGACGGCCCCGAAGCCCCCGCCGATCACCATGCCGAGCGCGATCGCCCAGTAGCCGGTCATGTGCTTGTGCGCGAAGGTGACGGCGACCGCCACGAGCATCCCGATCGCCGCGAGCTGGTTGCCGCGTCGCGCGTGCGCCGGGCTCGAGAGGAACTTCAGCGCGAGGATGAACCCGACGATCGTGATCAGGTAGAGAAGGTTCGTGAGGTTGTAGCTCACGGCGCTCTCTACGAGCCCTTGCCGTCCTGGGACGCGTCGATCGGCTTCGGCGGCTCGCGTTTCTTGAACATCTCGAGCATCCGGTCGGTGACGACGAAGCCACCGACGACGTTCGCGGATGCGAGAACGACCGCGATGAAGCCGATCACCCAGGTGAACGCGCCCATGTCGGGCAGCGTGAAGACGAGCATCGCGCCGACGATCACGATCCCGTGGATCGCGTTCGTGCCCGACATCAGGGGCGTGTGCAGCAGCGTCGGCACCTGTGAGATCAGCGCGATGCCGAGGAAGATCGAGAGGACGAGGATCGTCAGCTCGAAGACGAGGATCGTGTTGTGGCTCATGCGGTGACCTCCTTCTTGCCGGCGACGCACGCCCCGGCGGTGATCTCGTCGGACCAGTCGAGTTGGAGCTCGCCCTCCGGGGCGAGGTGGAGCAGCAGCGCCTGGACGTTGCGCGCGTAGAGCGTCGACGCGTGATACGGCATCGTGCTCGGCAGGTTCGTGAGGCCCACGATGACCACGTCCTCGCGGACGACCTCCTCGCCCGGCTCGGTCAGCTCGCAGTTGCCGCCGGTCTCCGCCGCCAGGTCGACGATCACCGAGCCCGGGCGCATCGCGGCAACCGCTCCCGCCGGGATCAGGCGAGGTGCCGGCCGTCCGGGGATCAGCGCCGTCGTGATCACGACGTCGAACTCGGGCAGCCGCTGCTCGAGCTCGTCCTGCTGCTGCCGCTGTTGGTCCTCGGTGAGCTCCTGCGCGTAGCCGCCCTCCGTCTCCTCGCCGGTGACGCCGAGCTCGAGCCAGTTCGCGCCGAGGCTCTCGATCTGCTCTCGAACCACGGGCCGAACGTCGAAGCCGGTCACCACCGCCCCGAGCCTGCGAGCCGTCGCGATCGCCTGGAGCCCGGCCACGCCCGCGCCGAGCACCAGCACCTTGGCGGGGGCGACCGTTCCGGCCGCGGTCATCAGCATCGGAAAGAACTTCGGCAGCCGCTCCGCCGCGAGCAGTGTCGCCTTGTAGCCCGAGACGGTCGCCTGCGAGGAGAGTGCGTCCATCGGCTGCGCTCGTGTGATGCGTGGGATGGATTCCATGGCGAAGGCGATCACGCCGCGGTCGGCGAGGCGCTCGATCCCCTCCGAGTCCGTCAACGGCTGGAGAAAGCCGATCAGGACCTCGCCCTCGCGCAGGCGAGCGGCCTCGTCGGCCGTCGGCTTCTGCACCTTGACGACGGTCTCGGCCTCGTAGGGGTCGGCGACGATCTGCGCTCCCGCCTCCTCGTAGGACGAGTCGGGGAACGAGGCTCCTTCGCCCGCGCCGCGCTCGACGAGCACCTCGAAGCCGTTCGGGACGATTCGGGCGACGAGCTCCGGGACGAGCGCCACGCGCCGCTCGCCGGCGGCGCTTTCTTTGGGCACCCCGACCCTCATGCCGCGCGAATGCTAGTAGGCGGGGAGGATTGTGGCCGAGGAACGGTTCGGCCGCTTCGGTGCGTCCCGGTCGCAAGCCGTGACACACTCGGCACAGAGCAGGCACCCACGGATGCGTCTTTCGCGGTTACGCTCGCCTCGGGGAGGAGGCTGGGCGAACCGAACTACAGGGACCGCGCGAGTGACCGGGAGCGGCAGGCGGGAACGGTAGAGTTCCGCGCCGTGGCCGGTCGGCTTGCGGAGATCGCGGACAGCTTCTTCAGGCCCGCGGTCAACGATCTCGTTCCGTACGAGCCCGGCAAGCCGGTCGAGGAGGTCCAGCGCGAGCTCGGGCTCGAGCACGTGGTCAAGCTTGCCTCCAACGAGGGCCCGTTCGGCCCGTTCCCTCAGGCGGTCGAGGCGATCGTGCGGTGCGTCCCCGAACTCAACCGCTATCCGGACGGCGGCGCCTACCGGCTCCGAGCCGCGCTCGCCGAGCGGCTCGACCTCCGCTTCGAGGAGGTCGCGCCGGGCGCGGGCTCGGACGGAATCGTCGACTGCCTCAACCAGGCGGTGCTCGAGCCGGGCGACGAGATCGTGTGCGGCTGGCCCTCGTTCCCGAGCTACGTGATCGACGCCCGCAAGCTCGGGGCCGTCCCGCGCACGGTGCCGCTGCGCGACGGCCGGTACGACCTCGACGCGATGCTCGGCGAGATCGGCCCCCGGACGAAGCTCGCCTACGTCTGCCTCCCGAACAACCCGACCGGCACGACGAACACCCGCGCCGAGCTCGACGACTACTTCGAGCGCGTCCCCGATCACGTCCTGACCGTCCTCGACCAAGCGTACCTCGAGTACGTCGACGACCCCGACTACCCGGACGGCATCGAGGACTATCTCAAGCAGGGGCAACGTGTCGTCGTCCTGCGCACGTTCTCCAAGATCTACGGGCTCGCCGGGTTGCGTGTCGGCTACGGGCTCGCCCCCGCTGCTGTCGTGACCGCGGTCGGCAAGGTTCGCCGCGCCTTCGACATCACGACGCCGGCGCAGGAGGCGGCGCTCGCGAGCCTCGACGCGCCGGAGGAGCTCGCGCGCCGCCGCACCGTCAATCACGAGAACCGCGCCCAGCTCGAGGCGATCCTGCGCGAGCACGGGCTCGAGCCGTTCGGGCCCGCCGTCGGGAATTTTCTCTTCGCCGAGGTTGCCGACGATTCGCGGCCGTTCTTCGAGAGCCTCCTGCGCGAGGGTGTGATCGTGCGGCCGACGCACGGCTTCGGCCACGGCGGGGCAATCCGCATCACGGTCGGCACCCCGGACGAGCACGCGTTCCTCGCCGAGGCGCTCGACCGTGTCGGTCCGCTCGCGCCTGCCTAGGCGCCACTGCGGCCCCGAAGTCACGGCGGTCGGAAATTGCGGACACGGCCGAAAAACCCCTCGTTCGAGGGCGGGGGTCGCTGTTAGCGTTCCTGTGTGGGCCGCCCCCCGCTCACCGGCGAGCGAAGCCGCCTAGGGCTTCTGGGTCGCGCGCCGAGTTTCCGCCGCCTGTTCTTCGCCACCCTCGGCTCCGGCCTCGGCACCTGGCTCGCCCTCGTGGCGCTCGAGGTGGACGTCTACGACAAGACGAACCAGTCGTCCGCCTGGATCGCGGCGCTCCTGATCGCCGACCTGCTCCCGACGTTCGCAATCGGCCTGCTGGCCGGGCCACTGATCGACCGGCTCCCGCGCCGCAGCCTGATGGTCTTCTCCGATCTCGTGCGGTTCGGCGCCTTCGCGGTGCTGCCGTTCACGACGAACGCTACGCAGATCGTCGTGATCGCCGCGGTGGTCGGCACGGCGACGGGCTTCTTCCGGCCGGCGGTGTACGCGGGGCTGCCGAACCTCGTCGAGGAGCGCGACCTCACGAGCGCAAACTCGCTCGTCCAGGCCGTCGACAACCTGACCTCGGCGGTCGGGCTGCTCGCGGGCGGAGCCCTCGTCGCCGCCACCGGGGTCAACGCCGCCTACTGGATCAACTCCGTCACCTTCCTGGTCTCGGCCGCGCTGCTGGTCGGGATCCCGCAGCGGCTGCTGCAGGTGGCCGCGGCGCCCAGCCACGGGCACTGGCAGGACCTCAAGGACGGGTTCGCGCTCGTCGTCCGCTCCCGCGCGCTCCTGACGGTGCTGGTCGCCTGGAACATCGCGGCCTTCACGGTCGCGGCGCACAACGTTGCGGAGCCGAGCCTCGCCTTCGTCACGTTTTCGGCCGGAAGCTTCGGCCTCGGCCTGCTGATGGGCTGCGCGGGCATCGGCCTCACGGTCGGCGCCTACCTGGCCGGCAGCTGGATCGAACGGCGCGGCCTCCCGAACGTCTACGGCGCCTCACTTGGGCTGATGGCCGTCGGCAACGGGCTCGCGGCCGTCGCGCCCAACGTCTGGGTCGCCACCGCCTGCGTCGTGATCGCGGGCTGCGGCAACGGTGCCGCCGTCGTCTGCAACGCGCTGCTCGTACAGCGCGGGGCGCCCGACGCTCTCCGGGGGCGCGCCTTTGCCGTGCTGATGAGCACGAATATCGCGCTCCTCACGCTCGGGATGGTGGTCGCCGGACCGCTCACGGACACGTTCGGGGCGCGCTGGGCATGGGGTGCTGCGGCGGCGGCGGCCGCGCTGGCCGCGATCGTCGGCTTCATCCTCGCCCGCAGCGTGCGGCCGCAGCCGGAAGAGGCCGCCGAGCCTGAGCCCGAGTCCGAGCCCGAGGCCTGGGCCGTGACGGCGCACAGCGCGGACTGAGCCGGCTTCTGGGCGTCGCCCTGCCGCACTAGCATCCCCGCTGATGGTGGGTCGCCGGGATTTCACGCGTGAGTCGCTCGCAGCCGGCGTCCGCGCCGGCGACCGCCGTGCGCTGGCGCGCGCGATCACGCTCGTCGAGAACTCGGAGCCGCTCGCCTACGACCTCGTAAGCGACCTCTACCCGGAGACGGGCCGGGCCTACGCGGTCGGCGTCACCGGGCCGCCAGGGGTCGGCAAGTCGACGTTGATCGGCGCGCTCGTGCGCCATGTGCGCGACGGGGACCGCTCCGTCGGCGTGATCTCCGTCGACCCGTCGAGCCCGTTCTCGCAGGGCGCCCTGCTCGGGGACAGGATCCGCCTCGCCGACCACTTCCTCGACCCGGAAGTCTTCATCCGCTCGATGGGCACGCGCGGCCACCTGGGCGGCCTCTCCGAGGCGACCCTGCAGGCGATGCTCGTGCTCGACGCGGCCGGGAAGGACGTCGTCTTCCTCGAGACGGTCGGCGCGGGCCAGGGCGAGGTCGGCGTGATCACGATCGCGGACACGGTCGTGCTCGTGCTGATGCCTGGCTCGGGCGACTCGATCCAGGCGCTGAAGGCCGGGATCATGGAGATCCCCGACGTGATCGCGATCAACAAGCTCGACCACCCTGCGGCGAAGACGATGCTGAACGAGGTGCGCTCCGTGCTCGCGCTCGACAAGGAGAGCGCGTGGAAGCCGCCGATCGTCCTCACCGAGGCCGCGCGCGGCGAGAACGTGCCCGAGCTCTGGGAGAAGATCGAGGAGCACCGCGCGTTCCTGGAGTCCGAGGGCCGCCTCGAGGAGCAGCGGCGCCGCAACCTCGCGGGCGAGGTCTTTGCCGTGGCGTCCGCCCGGGCGAAGGCACATCTCGAGCGCGCGGTCGCCGACGACCCCGAGCTGCGCCGCCTGCTCGACGAGGTCCAGCGACGTCAGCTCGACCCCTTGACGGCGGTTCGCGAGATCATGCAGAAGGTGTTCAAGGTTGAAGGTGGAGACGGCACCGACGCTGGCTGACATCGAGGAGGCGCGCGCCATCCTCGACGGCGTCGCGCGCGTCACCCCTGTGTACAGCACCGAGACGCTCTCGAAACTGATCGGGCGGCACGTCACGCTCAAGGCCGAGAACCTCCAGCGGACGGGCTCGTTCAAGATCCGCGGCGCCACCTGCAAGATCGCCTCGCTCTCGGACAAGGAGAAGCGCGCGGGCGTCGTCGCGGCCAGCGCGGGCAACCACGGTCAGGCCGTCGCCTGGGCGGCGCGGGAGGCCGGGATCAAGGCCACGATCTTCATGCCGCAGGACGCGCCGATGGCGAAAGTCGAGCCGACGAGGAGCTACGGGGGCACCCCGCAGCTGCAGGGCGCGGACTTCGAGGAGGCGCTCGCCGCCTCGCTCGCCTTCGCCGAGTCGACGAGGGCGACGTTCGTGCACCCGTACGCGGACGAGCAGGTGATCGCGGGCCAGGGCACGATCGGCCTCGAGATCGCCGAGCAGGCGCCGGACGCGCAGACCGTCGTGATCCCGGTCGGGGGCGGCGGGCTCGCGTCGGGGATCTCGCTCGCTCTCCGGGCGGTGAAGCCGGGGGTCCGGATCGTCGGCGTGCAGGCGGGACAGGACGGCTGGACGATCGCCGACGGGATCGCAGTCAAGTCGGTCGGCGAGACGACCGGCCGGATCCTGGACGAGACGCTCGACGACCTCGTCAGCGTCACGGACGAGGAGATCTGCGAGGCGATCGTCCTGCTCCTCGAGCGGGCGAAGCTCGTGGTAGAGGGCGCGGGAGCCGTCGGCGTCGCCGCCCTGCTCGCGGGCAAGGCGGGGCGCGAAGGGCCGGCGCTCGCGCTGCTCTCCGGGGGCAACATCGACCCGACCGTCCTCATCTCCGTCATGCGGCACGGGCTCACGACGGCCGGCCGCTACCTCGTGCTCCGCACGCGCATCCAGGATCGGCCAGGGGAGCTGTTCAAGCTGCTGAAGCTCGTGGCGCAGGAGCGGGCGAACGTCGTGTCGGTCGAGCACCACCGCGAGGGGGTCGACCTGCCGGTCACGGAGAGCGAGATCGCGCTCACGCTCACGATGCGCGACGAGCACCACTGCTCCGTGCTGCTCGAGTCGATGCGCAGCCTGGGCTACCAGGTCGAGCGGCTGCGTTGACGGTCCAGGCCTGCCCTCGCTGCGGCTACGAGAACGCCGCGGATGCGCGGTTCTGCTCGGGCTGCGGCGCGCCGCTCGAGGTGCCGAAGACCGAGGCCCGCGAGGAGCGGAAGGTCGTCAGTATCCTGTTCGCCGACCTCGTCGGCTCAACGTCGCTGGCCGAGCAGCTCGACCCGGAGGACGTGCGCGCGACGCTCTCGCCCTACTACGTGCGCCTCCGCTCGGAGCTCGAGCGCCACGGAGGGACGGTCGAGAAGTTCATCGGCGACGCGGTGATGGCGGTGTTCGGCGCCCCTGCGGCCCACGAGGACGACCCGGAGCGCGCGGTGCGCGCGGGCCTGGCGATCCGCGACGCGATCGCGGAGGAAGGACGACTCCAGGTTCGCGTGGCCGTCACGACCGGGGAGGCGCTGGTCTCGCTCGACGCCTCTCCGGCGGAGGGCGAGGGAATGGTCGCGGGCGACGTCGTGAACACGGCCGCCCGCCTCCAGAACGCGGCGCCGGTGAACGGCGTCCTCGTCGACGAGACGACCTACCGGGCGACGGGGCGGCAGATCGACTACGAGGAGGCGGACGCCGTCCAGGCAAAGGGGAAGGCCGAGCCCGTTCCGGCCTGGGCGGCCGTAGGGGCGCGGTCGCGGTTCGGCGTCGACGTCGACCAGGCGGGCGCCGCCTTCATCGGCCGCCAGCGCGAGCTCGACTTTCTCACGGACGCTCTCGCCCGGTCGCGGGAAGAGCGGACGCCGCAGCTCGTCACACTCGTCGGCGTTCCCGGGATCGGCAAGAGCCGGCTCGTCTACGAGCTCCGGCGCGTCGTCGACGCGGACCCCGAGCTCATCTACTGGCGGCAGGGCAGATCGCTTCCCTACGGCGAGGGCCTGGCCTACTGGGCGCTCGCGGAGATGACGAAGGCGCACGCGGGGATCCTGGAGACCGACGGGCCGGCGGACGTCGACCGCAAGCTTCGCGAGGCCGTCTCCGAGCTCGGCATCGATGGAGACGAGCGCGTGCTCGAGGGCCTGCGGCCGCTCGTCGGCGTCGGGTCGGACGGAGACGCCCGCGGCGACCAGCGGGCCGATCGGTTCGCCGCGTGGCGCCGGTTCCTCGAGGCGCTGGCCGAAGAGCGGCCGACCGTGCTCGTGTTCGAGGACCTGCACTGGGCCGACGACGACCTGCTCGACTTCGTCGACCATCTCGTCGACTGGTCGACGGGCGTGCCCCTGCTCGTCGTCTGCACCGCCCGGCTCGAGCTGCTCGAGCGGCGGCCACGGTGGGGAGGTGGGAAGACGAACGCGCTGACGCTCTCCATCTCACCGCTCTCGGACGACGAGACGACGCGGCTGCTCGCGGGGCTGCTCGACCGGGCGGTGCTTCCGGTGGAGCTGCAGCAGTCGCTGCTCGAGCGGGCAGGCGGCAACCCGCTCTACGCGGAGCAGTTCGCCCGCCTGCTCACGGAGCGGAGCGAGACGGACGAGGTGCCGGAGAACGTGCAGGGGATCATCGCGGCCCGGCTCGACGCGCTCCCGCCGGGCGACAAGCAGCTGCTGCAGGACGCCGCGGTGCTCGGGAAGGTGTTCTGGCTCGGCGCCGTCTGCGCGATCGGCGGGCGCGAGCGCTCAGAGGTGATCGAGACGCTGCACTCACTCGAGCGGAAGGAGTTCGTCCGCCGGGAGCGCAGGGCCTCGGTCGGGGGCGAGGAGGAGTTTGCGTTTCGCCACCTGCTCGTCCGGGACGTCGCCTACGGACAGATCCCGCGAAGTGCCCGGGCCGAGCGGCACGAGCGCGCCGCGGAGTGGATCGAGTCGCTCGGCCGACTGGAGGACCACGCGGAGATGCTTGCGCGCCACTACCTGAGGGCCCTGCGGCTGCGTCAGGCGGCGGGGGAGGCCGACGACCCGCGCCTCGTCGAGAGGGCGAGGCAGGCGGCCCGCGCGGCCGGCGATCGCGCGCTCTCGCTGAGCGCGTTCCCCCCGGCGGCCCGCTTCTACGAGGGAGCGATCGAGCTGTGGCCCGAGGGTGACCCCGAGCGCCCGCGGCTGCTCGTCGCCTACGCCCGCAGCCGGATCGACGACCCGTCTCTCGACGAGGGCCTCCTGGAGCAAGCGCGCGACGGCCTGCTCGCGAACGACGACCGCGAGGGCGCCGCGGAGGCGGAGGCGATGATCGGGTCGCTCTGGCTCCAGAGAGGCGACACCGCCGTCGCGCTCGAGCACCTCGAGAGCGCGCGGTCGATGCTCCAGGACTCGGGGCCGTCGCGCGAGAAGGCCTACGTGCTCCAGGAGCTCTCCCGGGTCCTGATGATGAGCGAGGACATCGATCGGTCGATCGAGATCGGCTCCGAGTCGCTGGAGCTCGCCGCGGAGCTCGGGCTCGACGCCGTTCGCTCGCGGAACCTGAACACGCGCGGCGTGGCGCGGATCCTCCAGGGCGACGACGGAGGCTTCGCGGATCTCGAGGAGGCGATCGCGCTGGGCGCCGCCGCCGGGGCTCACGAGGAGCTGGCGGCGCTCGCGAACCTGACCTGGATGACGGTGCAGGTCGGCGACATCCGGGGAGCGGCTCCCCTTCACGTCCGGTGCCTTCGAGTGGCCGACCAGCTCGGCCTCGAGACGTACATCCTCTGGCAGCGCGCCGAGCACGTCATCCATTGCCAGTGGGCGGGCAAGTGGGACGAGGCCCTGGCGACGGCCGACAGGTTTCTGCGCGATGTCGAAGCGGGCTCCAGTCACTACATGGAGTCGACCTGCAGGTATCTCCGCGGCACGATCGAGCTCGCCCGCGGGGAGACCGAGGCCGCGCTTGCAGACGCGGCGCGCAGCACCGAGGCGGCCCGGGTCGCCAGGGACCCGCAGAACCTCAACCCCGCGATGGCGTTTGAGGCCCAGGTGCGGCTCGTCATTGGAGACGAGGCGGCTGCGAACGCGCTTGCTGACGAGTTGCTCGTCTCATGGCGTGCCAACGGCGTCCGCCCGCCGCACGAGTCGGTCTACGGCGCCTGGGTCTTCACGGGCCTCGGGCGCCAGCCGGAGTTCCTGACCGCGCTCGACCGTGCGAAGGGGCAGAGGCCGTGGCACGAGGCGGCGCGCCTGATCGCGACCGGGGACTGCGGCGGTGCGGCGGATATCTACGAGCGGATCGGGACGGTGCCGGACGAGGCGTACGCGCGGCTGCGCGCCGGCCAGGCGCTCGTGTCCGCGGGCAACCGCGCCGAGGCCGACCGCCAGCTCAGGCTCGCGCTGGCCGTGTTCGCGCAGCTCAAGGCGACCGCGTGGACGGCCGAGGCCGAGGCGCTGCTCAGCGCGTCGGCCTGAGGAGGCCGATGCGACTCGATGACGTGCGCGCGATCCGTTACGGCGACGTGCTCGTCGAGGGTGAACGTTGGCCGGGCTTCCTGCACGTGGTCGAGCGCCCTGGGGGCCGCGTCCTCGTCGACACCGGCCTGATCGACTCGACGCCGGAGCTCGACGAGGAGTGGTCACCCCGGTTCGACCCGGACGCGATCCCCCGGGATGTCCTGTTCGTGATCAACACGCACCTGCACTTCGACCACTGCGGCGGCAACCGCCTCTTTGCCGGCACGCCGATCTACGTGCAACGGCTCGAGCGCGAGGCAGCCCGCGCCGAGGGCTACACCGTTCCGGAGTGGGTCGAGTTCGACGGTGCCACCTACGTCGAGCTCGAGGGCGAGACGGAGCTTCTGCCGGGGCTGCGCCTAGTCCCGACTCCCGGGCACACGCCCGGGCACCAGTCGGTGCTGGTCGAGACGGACGACGGCCTCGTGGTCGTCGCAGGGGACGTCGCCTACAGCTGGGACGAGTTCGACCATCCTGCGAACGCGGCCGCCGCGATGCTCACGGGCCTGGCTCCCAGACGGATCTGGCTCGCCCACGAGAGCACAGCCCGGGACGCTGCGCGCTAGGTGCCGCAGCGGCGGAACTTCGTGACCGCGTTCCCGCGGGCCTGCCAGTCGGGGACGCCGCCGTCCAGCAGCGGCCGCGCCTCGATCCCGTGCGCGGCGAGGACGCTCGCGGCCACGCCGGCCCGCGCGCCGCTCTCGCAGACGGTGACGACCGGCTTCCCGTTCGCCAGCTCGTCCGCGTACTCGCCGACGAGCCGGTAGGGAATGTTGCGGCTGTCGGGGATGTAGCCGTCGTCGCGCTCGTTCTTCTCGCGGACGTCCACCACCTCGACCGCGTGCTCGGCCACGAGCCGCTCGAGCTCCTCGACCCCGATCGGTTCCATCTGCTCCGTCGCCGCAGGTGCGGTCAGGAAGCCCGCGAGGTCGAGCAGCCCGACCGCTCGTAGCCGCGCCGCCGCCTCGCTCGCGTCCTCCCGCGAGGAGGCATGGATCGCGACCGGCCCGTCGACGTCGAGCAGAAAGCCTGCCTTCGTCCCGAGCGACGACCCCGAGACGGGCACGTTGAGCGCGCCGGGAACGTGGCCGGCGGCGAACTCGTGCGGCGGGCGAACGTCGAGCACCTGCCCGTCGAAGGCCTCGAGCGGCTCGAGCGGGGGAGAGGCGCCGAGAAACGGGCCGCGGTTGAGCGCCACCACGCGCTCGACGGTAGGCGGGCGAGGTGCGGAGACGGTCGACGTCGCCGCGACGAACTCCTGCAGGTCGGGGTACGAGAGGGCGCGGTTCGTCTTGAGCTCCCAGCCGATGGTCGAGGAGTGCGCCTCGCTGATCCCGGTCGCGCAGAGCGAGCCCGCGACGTGGCCCGGGTCGACCTCGGTGCTCTCCGGGAGCTCGACCAGCCGCTGGAGCGACCCGTAGAGGCCCTCGGCGCCCTCGCGCGCCTCGACCGCGAGGTCCGGCCGCGCGGCGTCGCCGATCAGCAGCGAGTCGCCCGTGAACAGGTGCCCGTCGGCGAGGAAGCAGCAGTGCTCGGGCCGGTGGCCAGGCGTGTGGATGACGCGGATCGTGATCTCGCCCACCTGCAGCTCGTCGCCGTCCTCGAGAGGGTCGAACGGGTACTCGGGCTCGGCCAGAGCGTGGATGCCGACCGGCAGCCCGTGCTCGAGCGCGAGCCGCCCGTGCCCGGAGACGTGATCGGCGTGCGTGTGCGTCTCGAGCACGCGGACGAGCCGGACGCCGAGCCGCTCCGCCTCCGCGAGGTAGGGCTCGATCGCGTACGCCGGGTCGACGACCACCGCCTCACCGCTCGTCTCGTCGCCGATCAGGTAGGACGCGCAGCCGAGATCCTCGTCGACGCGCTGAAAGAAGACCACTGCAGGGCCACGGTACCAATGGCCCCCGCTAGCTTTCTTGAAGTGAGGCACCCTGGGACTTGCAGGGAGTTCAGTTCGCGAGCTTCTGGCCCGACTGACAGAGAGGAGGCTTCGGCCGTCTAAGGGAACAGCGACGCCGCGGCGTCCGCAGGCCTGATCGCACCGACGAACCCAAGCCTAGCTGCGGTCTCGGAAAGACTCGCGAACTTGACCACGTCCCCGGGATGCGGCGCCTCGATGATCTGATCCCCGCCTGCATAGATCGCGACGTGCCCGGGTCCGTCCACGCCGGGCTCGAAGAACACGAGGTCGCCCGGTTCGAGCAAGGATGGATCCACCGGAACGCCCTCGCTCCACTGGGCGGCTGCGTAGTGAGGGAGCTGGATCCCCAGCTGCGCGTAGACGTACATCGTTAGCCCGGAGCAGTCGAAGCCCCCGGGGTCGACCCACCCCACCGATAGGGCACGCCAGGTACTGCTCGGCGATCGAGACTGCCTCGACTCCGAGCGGAGCTCCAAACATCGACATCGTCAGATCGACTCCAGGTGCCAGAACGGGATGCGCCTCCTTCTCGAGGGCCGCGATCTCCTTCTGGAGCCGGTCGCGGCGGGTTGCTGCAGATTCCTCCGCTTGCCGGAGCGGGATGGACCGCTTTTCTGCCTCGAGCCAATCCGAGAGCGATCGCGACGACGCCGTCGCACGCAGTGCCCGCGCCATTGCGGCTCTCATGCTGCTCGCCCTGAGCCGGGCATGTGCGAGCGCGAGGTGGTCGGCCCGCAGCTCTCGTTCGAGCTCGCTTCCACCCACCGTGGCTGACAACGGTGTCGGAGCGCTCTCTCTCGCCTCGGCGGCCGTCGTCGGCACGACAACGAAGACCGGGCCAGAGGCGTAGGCCGGCGCCACAAGGATCAGGGCAACGAGGACGCAAAGCAAGGAGCGGGATCCGCGCATGAGACCCTGCCACTATCGGCGTTGCGAGACACACGCTTGAACGTCTCGGGGAAGCATGAGGCGGCCTCAAGAAGAGCGACCACGGTGTCGATCTAGGGCGTGCCGCCATGAGCCTCGACTTCCACACGCCGGGCCGAGGGTTCCCGACGCGCCGGCCTTCCGGCGTCGCGACGAGACGCACCCAGAGGGACGGCAAGCCGGCGTCGCGGTGGTCGCTCCTGGTTCCACTCGTACTTGCTGCGACCGCGCTACTCGCCGGTGTAACCGTGGGGAGCCTGATCAAGCTATGGCCACACGGCGCCGCCCAACGCGTCAGCGGAATCACAGCCACGAAGACCAATGGGGCCGAGGTGGAGAGTGTCGTTGCGGGACGATGCTCTGATGTCGGCCTCGACACCTGCTTCAACCTGCGAGTCAAGCTCCTTGACGGGCCCGACAAGGGCTCGAAAACTACGGTCTGGGTCGGCAAGACAACGGGGTACGCCAGCTTCAGCGTCGGCGATCACGTCCGCGTATTCCGTAACCCGCCTCCGCCCGTCGGGTACAGCGGCCCGAACGTCGGGCGCTACTCCTTCTCGGATTACGATCGGCGAATGCCCATGGCCTGGCTCGCAGCTGCCTTCGTCGTCCTGCTCATCGTCGGTAGTCGCTTGGCCGGTGTTCGCGCGCTTATCGGTCTCGCCGCGAGCCTGGGGCTAGTCGTCTTCTTCGTGATCCCGTCGATCCTCGCGGGCCACTCCGCTCTCGCGGTCGCGCTCGTTGGTTCCCTGGCGGTCCTGCTTGTGACCGTGCCCGTCTCCTACGGCCTCGGACCCAAGGCGATCGCCGCCTGGCTGGGCACAGCCTTGAGCCTGTTCTTCGCCGTCGGCCTCGCGGCGCTCTTTACGGCCCTGACGCATCTGACCGGAACCACCTCGGAGCAGGCGGTCACGCTGGCTACGAGCGACAGTCGCGTTTCCCTCCGCGGGCTGCTGCTCGCGGGAATGATCGTTGGGGCGCTGGGCGTTCTCGTCGACCTCACCGTCAGCCAGGCCTCGACGGTGATCGCGCTGCGGCGGGCGAACCGGTCGCTTGGGTTCGGCGGGCTCTTCCGTGGGGCGCTCGGTGTAGGTCACGACCACATCGCCGCCACCGTCAACACGCTCGTGTTCGCGTACGCAGGAGCAGCACTCCCGACGCTGTTGATCTTCTCCGTGGGCGGTAGCTCCTTCACCGATGCGATCAACAGCGAGGTCGTCGCAGGTGAGGTCGTCGCCACCTTGGTCGGCGCGATCGCCCTGATCGTCTCGATGCCGCTCACGACCGCCCTTGCGGCAGTTCTCGCGACCCGGATGGCCGATCGACGGCTGGGCGCGGACGTCGGCCACGCGCACTAGTCCGCCGCAAGTACCGCACATCCCCAGCCGCGGCTCCCGCTCTGCCTGCGGACTCCGGCGTCGCCTCCCCTGGTCGACCGGAGCGAGCGCGAAGTCCGCCTGCTGATGCAGGTGTTAGCCACCGTCGAGGGCGAGTCAAGCGGTGGGCGCTTCCGGCCGATCTATGGAGAGAGGCCTCCATGCGTTTCCTGGTCGTCGCCCCACTTGTTCTCGCCGCCGTCCTCATCGGAACGGCGCTCGGGGCTGCGAGCCTCGTTTCGCCGCCGCCCGGAGCCAAGGTCTCGACATCGCGCCCGACGTTCAGCTGGACGCTTCCTACGAACGAGCACTCGGAGGAGCTCGACATCGCGGACGTGCCCGACCTCGAGAGCACCGGGAGCTTCGTCTCGGCGAACGTCGTCCAGGTCGCGATCTTCAAGAACGACGAGCGCCAGTGGACGCCGACCTCGCCGCTCTACGCGGGGCACTACTGGTGGCTGGTGCAGTCGAGCGACTTCAACCACCTGGACAACCACTACAGCGCCCCGACCGACTTCACCGTCCCGGTCTCGCTCTCGATCCTCCCGATCAGGACCGTGCGCTCGACCTACCTCAATCTCCTCGCGATGAAGGTGCGCTGGACGGCGAACGTCCACACGCTGACGCTTCGCCTGCGGCTCCTTCGCAAGAAGCGGGTGATCTGGAAGCAGACGGAGAGCGAGCCCAACCTGATCGGCTCGACCGGCGCGAAGACCGTCGGCTGGTACAGGCCGCGCGGGATCAAGCGGGGAGCCCGCCTGACGCTCCAGGTGACGCTGCTCGCGGGAGGCGCGAAGAAGACGCGCGTCCACGTCGTGCGCGCCCCCTGAGCGATCGCCGGGCCCGGTCAACGTTCGGCAGAGCCGGGTACGGCATCCAAGGACGCTAGCGTTCGTCAGGTGACGGGGTCCGATTCCAGCGAGAAGCCTTCGTGGAGGAAGGCATCTCGTCGGCGCCGAAACGCTTGGATCATCGTCGCTCTTGTGCTGGCGGCCTGTGCTGCTGCGGCGGTCGGAATCGTCGTGCTCGCCCGTCCGGGCCAGCAATCCCTGGTGCGGATCTACGACCCGACCGGCCAGGTGAAGGACGAGGTGACTTCAGGTGACATCGTTCCGGCGTCCATCGAGGTCTCCGGAGCCTTCGCGGACTGGGCGCTGAGCTTCCACTTCACGCCGGACGGTGCGCGCAAGATCCACCTGCTGACCCAGGCCCTGGCGCAGCGCGGTGCCCAGGTACACGTTCCGCAGGCGTTCGCGTTCGCGGTCGGCGGGCACGTCTACGCCCGGCCGACCGTCGACTACGAGAATTCTCCCGACGGGCTCTCGGGTCGGGCGGGCCTCCAGATCCTGGGACTGCGGTGCGATGTAGCGCAGCGACTGGCAGTTCAGATGCGAAAGCCGTTGTTTACCCCGGAGCAGATCGGGTGCGTCCAAGGTGCCCGGCCGAAGCCGGCCCGGCGCGGGACGGCGGTCGTGGTCGTCGCGGGGAGCTCGCACACCTGTGCTCTGACGGCCGCCGGCGGAGTGGATTGCTGGGGGACCAACCATTTCGGCGAGCTAGGCGATGGCACCGCCGAAGGGGCCTTCGTCCCGAATCCGAGTCCGGTGAGCGTCACGGGGCTGACCGGTGGAATTCGGACGATCTCCTCCGGCTCGGATCACACGTGTGTGCTGATGAAGCGGGGAACGGTCAGTTGCTGGGGGCTGAACCAGTTCGGGGAGCTCGGCGAGGGGGATCTCGTCAATCGGAACGCCCCGGTCGCGGTGAGAGGCCTCAAAGGAATCCGTGCGATCACTGCCGGCGACGGCCAGACGTGTGCGCTGACGAGCTCGAAGGCCGTCTGGTGCTGGGGGCTCAACATCCAGGGGCAGCTCGGCGACGGAACGACGGTCAATCGCTCTCGACCCGTTCGCGTCCACGGGCTCGGCCCGGTCCGCTCGATCGACGCGGGCGGTGTTCACACGTGCGCGGTGACAACCGTGGGAGCGGTCAGGTGCTGGGGCTTCAACGAGTTCGGGCAGCTCGGCGACGGCACAACCGTCGATCGGCACACTCCGGTGCCCGTTGCCGGTCTTGCGGCCGGCGTCCGGATGATCGCCGCCGGAGGGCTCCACACCTGCGCGCTAACGACCGGAGGAAGGGTCCTGTGCTGGGGCGGGAACTCCCAGGGGCAGCTTGGCGACGGCACGACGAAGAAGCGCCTGACCCCAGTTGCGGTGAGCGGCCTGCGCGACGTGACGGCAATCGCGGCCGGCGACTCCTATGCCTGTGCACTGACCAGCACGCGGAAGGTCGAGTGCTGGGGCTACAACCCGAATGGTCAACTCGGCGACGGCACGACTAGGACGCGCCTCACCCCGGTCGTGGTTGCGGGCCTCGGCGGTGTTCGCGCGATCGCAGCGGGTGGGTCGCACGCCTGCGCGCTGCTCGCGAGTGGCGGGCTCGAGTGTTGGGGCGCCAATCAGTACGGACAGCTCGGCGATGGGACGATCCACGATCGTCACGCGCCAGTGGCCGTCGCGGGCTTCGGCCCGGAGCGGCACTGATCCTCGCGTCTGGCGGCGCCAGGCGGCACACTTTGCGGATGGATCGCACCGAGCTCGCCGCTCCTCCTTTCGTACGCGAGCACCGAGTCTCGACCGCCGCGAGGCGACTCAGGATTGCCTGGCAGACACGGACGGTCTCAGAACCTGCGCTCGGGCGCCTCCTGGGGCTCTTCGTGCTCCTGGTCGCAGCAGCCGCTCAGGCGGGACTCGGCCACGGGCCGGCGACGCAGACGTTCCTCCTCGTCTTCTCGTCCATCGTGATCGAGGCCCTTCCGTTCATCCTTCTCGGAGCACTCGCCTCTGCTGCAATCGCCGTGTATCTCCCGGAGCGGACCCTGGGTTCAATCGCGCGATTGCCGCTGGGCCTGCAGATTCCGACCGCGGCGCTCGGAGGCGTCGCCT
>Ga0335083_10001214_pt1 | contig 36014 bp, 37 predicted proteins | sample Lox_Sample_42_FD_206716 | JGI IMG/M metagenome (GOLD analysis project Ga0335083, IMG submission 206716) | Soil microbial communities from Loxahatchee National Wildlife Refuge, Florida, United States - Lox_Sample_4.2 | ecosystem: Environmental > Terrestrial > Soil > Wetlands | place: USA...
CTGCAGCCGCAGGTCGGCACCCGAGAGCCGTTCGCGTGCCCGCGCGAGCATCGGCTCGCTCGCGTCGATGCCGACCCAGTCGGCCCCGGGATGGTTCGCCCGCACTCGCATCGCGGTCTCGCCGGTGCCGGTGCCGAGCTCGAGCACCCGACCGGCGTCGACGCCCAAGGTCGCGGCCACGACCGCCTCCTGCAACTCCTCGTAGCCGGGAATCTCCGCGGCCATCTCGGCGAGGTACGTGTCCGGGTTCCACTCCCAATCGCTCACCGACCCATCGTAGGATCCACCGCATGAAGCTCGGCCTCAGTCTCGGCTACGCGCCGCCAGGCACGAATCCGGCCGATCTGTTCCCGCTCGTGCAGGAGGCGGAGCGGCTCGGCTTCGACTCGGTCTGGGTCGCGGAGGCCTGGGGCACCGACGCGGTCAGCGTCCTCGGCTGGCTGGCCGCGCGGACCGAGCGGATCAAGCTCGGCTCGGCGATCATGCAGATCCCGGGCCGCACGCCGGCGAACGCAGCCATGACCGCGGCGACGCTCGACCTCCTCTCCGGCGGGCGCTTCCTGCTCGGGCTCGGCACCTCCGGGCCCCAGGTCGTGGAGGGCTGGCACGGACAGCCGTGGGGGAAGCCGCTCGCGCGGACCCGGGAGTACGTCGAGATCGTCCGCACAGCGCTGCAACGCGAGGTGGTCGCACACGAGGGCGAGCACTACCGGATCCCCTGGGACGGGCCCGGCGCCACCGGGCTCGGCAAGCCGCTGAAGCTGATGCTCCGTCCGCTGCGCGCCGAGATCCCGATCTACCTCGCCGCCCTCGGCCCGAAGAACGTCGCGCTCGCGGCCGAGATCGCAGACGGCTGGCTGCCGATCTTCGTGGCGCCGGAGCGCTTCGACGATGCGTTCGGCGCGAGCCTCGCGAACGCGCCGGCCGACTTCGAGATCGCGGCGACGGCGAGCGTCCTCGTCGGCGACGACGTGGCGGTGCTCCGCGACGCGCTGCGGCCCCACGTCGCGCTCTATGTCGGCGGCATGGGCGCGAAGGGCCGGAACTTCTACAACTCTTTGCTGCGCCGGTACGGCTGGGAGGAGGAAGCCGAGCGGATCCAGGACCTCTACCTCGACGGCAAGCAGCGGGAGGCGATCGCCGCCGTGCCCGACGAGCTCGTCGACGCGGTCGCGCTCGTCGGGCCGAAGGAGCGAATCTTGGAGCGGCTCGAGGCGTGGCGCGAGACGCCGGTCACGACGCTCGTCCTCGGCACGACACAGCCCGAGGCGCTCCGGACGCTCGCCGAGCTCGTCCTCTAGTCTCGGGCGATGGCTCCGCCCGTGATCGTTCTCGGCGTCGGCCGGTCAGGCACAACGCTCCTGCGCGTGATGCTCGACCGGAACACGACTCTCGCGATCCCGTACGAGTCGTTCTTCGTCCCGCAGCTCGCGCATCGACACGGACGCCGGCCAAAGCTGGACGAGTTCCTCGACGACCTCGGGCGCCTGCGGACGCTGTACGACTGGGGCATCACCCCGGAGGACATCCGGCCGAAGCTGCGCGAGGGAATGACCACCAGCGAGGCGATCGCCGCGATCTTCGAGACCTACGCCGAGCGGCAAGGGAAGTCGCGCTGGGGGGACAAGACGCCGCTCTACATGCAGCAGCTGCCGCTGCTCGAGCGACTCTTCCCGGACGCGCTCTGGGTGCATCTCGTGCGCGACGGGCGCGACGCCGCGCTCTCCTTCCTCGAGCTGCCCGAGGGCTTCTCGGGCAAGACCTGGGCACAACCGCGTACCGTCGCGCAGTTCGCCGCGCGCTGGCGAACGGAGATCCTCGCCGCCCGGCGGCTCGGCCGGCACGCGGGCAGCCGCTACCTCGAGCTCAGCTACGAGGACCTCGTCGCGGAGCCCGAGCAGGAGCTGCGCCGCGTCTCCGAGCACGCGATGCTGCCCTGGGAGCCCGGCATGCTCGACCACACGCGCGTGAGCGACGCCGCGAACATGCCCGAGCACCGCAACCTCGCGCAGCCGCCGACACCCGGCCTCCGCGACTGGCGCAGCCAGATGAGCCGCGAGGACGCGCTCTCCTTCGAGCAGGTCGCGGGCGACGTCCTGCGCAGCTTCGGCTACGAGCTGCTCGAGCCCGGCGACAGCTATCCGACCGCGCGCGGACGGCTCGAGCTCGCGCGGTTCGCCACGCTCAGCCGCAGCTGGAGCGCGACCGCGGCCGCGTACCAGCGATCGCCGCTCTGGCGGCGCTCGCACCCCGTGTTCGGCGCCTGAGCCTCTAGCAGGAGCCGGGCTGCGGCGATCCGCCGGGGCCGTCCTCGTGCTCGTTCCCCGACTGCAGGCAGTACGCGGTCGCGCTCGCCTGGGCGAGGACGACCTCGCTGCCCGCCGGCAGCGTCGCGCCGACGTACGTGTGGTTCTGGTCGAAGTACGCCTGCAGAGCCGGTACGGCCTGGCTGAAGTCCGAACCGGCCGTGACGGCGTGCGCCTGAGCGATGGCCTGCTGCCCGGCCTGCGAAGTCGTGCCCTCCGACTGCATGTCCTTCGTGGACAGGTAGAGACCGATGAAGACGGCGATGAGCAGCGCCGGGATCCCGAAGTAGCGAACCATCCCGGAGATATCGGCCGCGACGACCCGAACCTCCAGTCGCTCGAATTGGCGACGTCACCGCTGACCTCTCTCTCTCAGGCGACGACGCGGTACACCTGGAAGACCTCGGCGTATTCGCGGTTCACGTTGACGCCGTGCATGCGCGCGAGGTTCCGCACGTACTCGGCGTTCGCGTAGCGGCGGTGGTGCTGCGACGCGTACCGCTCGAGCGCCGCGACCTTGCGCGCGACCTGGCGCTCGCCGAGCGCGACGTACCACTGGTACTCGAAGTCGAAGTTGTTCCACGGGATCTCGTAGCCGAGGATCGTCGTCCGCTTGAAGGCGCGCAGGCCCTCTTCGGCGACGGTGCGGTGGTCCTGGTGCACGTCGTGGAGGCTCGGCTGGAAGACGACGTCCGGCTCCCACTCCTCCCACAGTGCGACGAGCAGCTCGAGGATGTCCTGCCGCCGCTCGGGAAAGGTGCGGACGTCGAAGTCGTGCACCGTGAGCGCCTCGGCCGGAATCCCGAGCTCGGCCGTCGCCTCGGCGACCTCGCGGGCGAGCGTGTCGGGGGGAAAGCCGGGCGGCAGCGAACGCGTCGCGATCGAGAACGCGACGTAGCGGACGTCACAGCCCGCCTCGACGAGGCGCGACATCGTGCCGCCGCACCCGAACTCGCCGTCGTCGGTGTGCGGCGCCAGGACGAGCGCCTTCCGCCACTGCTCGATCACGATCTCATCACTGCGCGATCATCTCAGGCACCGGCTCGCCGGGCTCCACCGGAACCGGCGCGCGTGCCCGCACCCGCAGCGGTGCCGCCAGCGCGACGAGGCCGATGAGCCCCCAGGTGGTCGGGTCCTCGAAGAAGTCGTTGTATGCAAGCGAGTGGACGAAGATCGCCACCAGCGCGAGCCCGGAGGCCAGAGCAAGGCGTCCGTATACGCGGTGGTCGATCCGCCGGTATGCCGAAAGAATCAGCGCCGCGAGGAGCCAGATGTAGAGGATCAGCCCGACGCCGCCCTCCTCCGCGGCGACGGTGACGGGCGTGTTGTGCGACGCGCTCTTCCTCGGGGTCCTCTTCGTCCGCTTCGAATAGGCGTGCTCGAAGCCGCCGAGGCCGACGCCGATCGCGGGATGCGCCTTGGCGATTCGGATGCCGTTCGCGACGAGGCTCGCACGCCCGCTCGTGGCGCCGTTCAGGGCCTTGACGGAGTGGTGTCGAAGCGCATGCATCAGCTTCGGCTGAGCCACGGTGAGCCCGCCGGCCACGACGAGAACCGCCAGAAGCGCGAACAGCGACTTCCACCGCCAGGCAACGGCGGAGAGCAGGAGGACGGCCACGAGCAACGCGGCGAAGCTCGACTGCGAGAACGAGATGAGCAGCCCGAGCCACACGAAGGCGATCACCGCCAACGCAGCGAGCCCGACCCGCCGGGACAGCCCGCGGACGATGAGCACCGCAGTCGCGATCAGCGCGACGACGAGAAAGCGCCCGTAGATCGACGGGTCGTAGAAGACGGAGTTGACCCGGAAGAGCGCCTCGTACGTGTTCCCGACCTGCAGCTTCGAGTTCTGGAAGATCGTGCGGGTCTCGTACTGGTAGAAGCCGACGGCGGCGAAGACGATCGCCATTGCCACGAGCTCGCCGTAGAGGATCCGGACCCGCGAGCCCTGCCACGGCAGCCGCGCGATCGAGACGGCGAGAATCGTGAACGGGACGTAGAAGGCGAGCATGTCGATCGCGGCCGCGTGCACGTCGACGCTCCACCCGACCGAGAGCCCGATCCAGACGAGATAGAGCGCGAGCGGCCACGCGGCGATACCGAGCTCGCGCGTCCGCTCGTCCCCCTCGATGAGCTGCCACAGGAGCAGACCGGCGGCGCCGAGAGCGACGGCGTAGAGCGGCACGAGGAGCTGGTGGCCGAGGAAGCCGACGCGGAAGGGGACGAAGGCGAGGGTGGCGTAGGCGACGAGCCACGGCTCACGCCGGAAGAGCCAGGCGAGTAGCGGACCGAGCACGAGCGCTCCGACGACCCCGCCGCCGAGCTCGGCGGCGCTCGCGGGCTTGAGCGACGCGACGAGCAGGACGGTCCCGACTCCGGCGTAACCCAGGCCGGCGATGCGGTTGCGCCTCGTCCGCGCAACGAGGAGTACGGCCAGGCCGATGCAGGCGATCGGAGCCGCGATCTCGGCCAGACCGATCACCTACCACTCACCCGCACGACCGCGGTCTGGGCGTGGCCGTCCGCACGCACCAGGAGCCGGTATGTGCCCGGCGTCGTCGGCGCGCGCAGCCGCAGGCTGCTCCCGCGCCGTGAGCCGTGCCTCTGGCCGAGGCGCCACGTGTAGCGCTTCTCCGCGGTCGTCACGTGCACCTTGAAGCTCCGGCCGCTCCGCACCGTGACCCGTCCCGGCGTGAGCTCGACGTAACGAACGACGACCTTGACCCGCTTGCGCTCACTCGCGGGAGTCTCGTTCCCGGCCGGATCCCGCGCGCCGACCGAGAGGACGTAGGTCCCCGCGCGAAGCGGCAAGCCGCCACGCGTCCCCGCCCACTTGACCCTGTGGGACTTGGTCGAGCGGCCCACGATGATCCGGCGACCGCCGAGGTAGACGAGCGCGTGCGCCGGCTCGCTGAAGTCGTAGTGGATCGCGATCGAGCGGCCCGGACCGGCGAGAAGGACGGGCTTCTCGACGCTCGGGGGGGCTAGCACCTCGGGCGCCTTCGTGTCCATGACGATCTTGTTCGTGAACTTGTAGGTGTGCCGCGCGTGCGCGAGGTGCACCTCCGTGTGGTAGACGCCGTCGGGCGCCACCGCGCCCGCGGCGGTGCGGCCGTTCCAGACGAAGGGCTGGACCTGGTGCGGCGGGACGCGCACGCCCGAGGCGAGAGTCGCGACCTTGTCGTACGCCGAGTCGACGATGGTCACCGTCACGTGATCCGTGTGACGCAGCTTGATGCTGACCGTCGCCTCGGCGGTCGGACAGTGGCAGACCGGGGACAGCACCTTCGAGACCTTCACCCCGGAGAGAGGGCTCTTGATCTCCTTCAGGTGCTCGGTGATCGCAAAGGCGGCAGCGGTGGCCACCAGCAGGCCCAGGAGCGTGACCGACGTGAGAACCCGCTGCAAAGCCCGCCGATTCTACGGGCCGGTCATTAACGAAGTTGAAGAGTTCAGGCCCGCTCGGGCGTCGTGCGTGGATCGGGCGCCGTGCGGCGCTCGCTCAACATCACGTTCACGGTGTAGATCGTGAGGACGACGAGGAGGGCGACGAGACCGGCGCCGAGGATCCAGTTGGCCTCGGGCACGTTGAGGAGCTTGAGTCCGCTGATGATCAGGATTCCCGCGAGGCCGCCGCGAATGGTCATGTCCGGGACTTTCACCGTGTACCGGCTCGAGATGAGGATCCCCGGCACCGAGCCGAGCAGCAGCCATGCGGTTGCGTGGAGGTCGACGTCGCCGATGATCAGGTGCCCGACCCCCGCGACCCAGAGCAGCGCGGCGGCGTGGAAGATGTCCGTGCCGACGATCCGCGGCATCGTGAGCGGGTAGACGAGCACCATCATCAGCCCGAAGTACGTGCCGCTGCCGACCGAGGTGAGGCCGACGATGAAACCGAAGAGCGCGCCGGTGCCGACTGCGATCAGCTTGTCCCGGCGGCTCATGATGAACGGCGCTTCGCTCGGCTGCACCCCCCGCTTCACGAACGACTTGGCCAGGAAGCCGGCGCCGCCCCCGATCAGCGCCACGCCGATCGCGTAGCCGAGGATGGTCTGCGCGTTCGAGATCGAGTTGCGGAGCACGTAGGAGACCACGACGCCGGCGATCGCGAGCGGCCCCGACCCGAGGAAGAGCCAGAACGCGAGGTGACCGTGCACCGTGCTCAGCCGGCGATGGCGGATCGCGCCGAACGACTTGAAGATCGCGCCGTGGAAGATGTCGGTACCGACGGCGTACGTCGGCTTGAACCCGAAGACGATGATGAGGATCGGCGTCATCAGCGAGCCGCCGCCGACGCCCGTGAGCCCGACGATCAGGCCGAGGCCGAGCCCGGTGAGGGTGAACTGCCAGGTCATGACAGGATGCCGCGCTCGGCGAGCGCCTCGAGCACCTTCTCGGCCGCTTCCTCGACGGACAGGGACGCCATGTCGAGGCGGACCTCCGGATCCTCGGGCGGCTCGTAGGCAGCGCCGATACCGGTCAGGTTGGCAAGCTCGCCGCCCTGCGCCTTCGCGTAGATGCCGGTCTTGTCGCGCTCGGCGGCCAGTTGCGCGGGTATGTCGACGTGCACCTCCAGGAACTCGCCCTCACCGAAGAGGGACCGCGTCGTCTCGCGATCCGCGCGGAACGGAGAGACGAAGGCGGCGATCACGATCAGGCCGGCTTCCGTCATGAGCTTCGCGACCTCGGCCGCGCGGCGGTTGTTCTCCGCGCGGTCGGCCGGTGTGAAGCCGAGATCCTTCGACAGCCCGTGACGCAGATTCGCGCCGTCGAGCAAGACGGTGTGGCGCCCCAGCGAATAGAGCCGCCGCTCGACGAGGTTTGCGATGGACGACTTGCCCGCGCCCGGAATGCCGGTGAGCCAGACCACGAAGGGCTGCTGCGCCTTCAGCGAGGAGCGTGTCTCCCGGTCGACCTCGACCGCCTGCCAGGGAACGTTCTCGCCGCGGCGGAGCGCGAAGCGGAGTAGTCCCGCCCCGACGGTGTGATTCGTGATCCGGTCGATCAGGATGAAGCCGCCGGTGTCGCGGTTATCGACGTACGGATCGAACGCGACCGGCTGGCCTAGCTCGAGCTGGACAACGCCGATCTCGTTCAGGTCGAGCTGGTTCGCCGCGATCTGGTCGAGGGTGTCGACGTGGAGCTTGTAGCGGATCGGGGCGACGGTTGCCGGCACCGTCTTCGTCCCGGTCCGCATCAGGTAGGTGCGGCCGCGCAGAAGCGGCTCCTCGTCCATCCAGACGACGGTCGCCTCGAACTGCTCGCCCACGTGCGGGGGTGCCTCCGCAGCCGCGATCACGTCGCCGCGGCTGACGTCGATCTCGTCCGAGAGCGTCAACGTCACCGCCTGCCCCGCGACACCGGCCTCGAGGTCCTCCTCGTAGCCGGTGACGCGCGCCACGGTCGTCTCGCGGCCCGCCGGAAGGACGACGACGCGGTCGCCTGCCGCGACGCGACCGCCCGCCACGGTCCCCGCGAAGCCGCGGAAGTCGGAGCTCGGCCGGTTCACCCACTGCACGGGCAGGCGGAACGGTGCGTCCTGCATCCGCTCCTGGTCGACCTCGACCGTCTCGAGGTACTCCATGAGCGTCGGTCCGGCGTGCCAGGGCATCACCTCGGAGCGCTCGGTCACATTGTCGCCGCGAAGGGCCGAGACCGGGATCAGCGTGAACTCCTCGAGCCCGAGCTGATTCGCGAACGCCCCGTACTGGCGCTCGATCTCGCGGAACCGCTCGACGGAGTACTCGACGAGATCCATCTTGTTCACGGCGACCGCCACGTGGCGGATGCCGAGCAGGTGGACGAGATAGCTGTGGCGGCGCGTCTGCGTCAGCACTCCCTTGCGCGCGTCGAGCAGGATCAACGCGCAGTCGGCCGTCGACGCCCCGGTGACCATGTTCCGCGTGTACTGCTCGTGGCCCGGCGTGTCGGCGACGATGTACTTCCGCGTGTCGGTCGAGAAGAAGCGGTAGGCGACGTCGATCGTGATCCCCTGCTCGCGCTCCGCGGCGAGGCCGTCGAGGAGGAGCGCGAAGTCGAGCTCCTCGCCCTGCGTCCCGACACGCTTCGAATCGGCCTCGAGCGCCGCGAGCTGGTCCTCGAAGAGCATCTGCGACTCGTAGAGCAGCCGGCCGATCAGCGTCGACTTGCCGTCGTCGACCGAGCCGCACGTGATGAAGCGCAGGAGGCTCTTGTGCTCGTGCGCGTCGAGGTACGCGTCGATGTCTCGCTCGATGAGCTCGGAACTCACTAGAAGTAGCCCTCGACCTTCTTCTTCTCCATCGATGCGGACGTGTCGAAGTCGATCAGCCGGCCCTGCCGCTCGGACGTCTTCGCGAGCAGCATCTCCTGGATGATCTTCGGGAGCGAGTCCGCCTCGGACTCGATCGCGCCAGAGAGCGGATAGCAGCCGAGCGTCCGGAAGCGTACGCGCTTGAGCTGCGGCTCCTCGCCGGGCTCGAGCGGCATCCGATCGTCGTCGACCATGATCCACGTCCCGTCGCGCCACACGACCGGCCGCTCGGCAGCGAAGTAGAGCGGCACGATCGGGATCTCCTCGCGATGGATGTAGAGCCAGACGTCGAGCTCCGTCCAGTTCGAGAGCGGGAAGACCCTGATCGATTCGCCTTTGCGATGCCGCGCGTTGTAGAGCCGCCAGAGCTCCGGCCGCTGGTTCTTCGGGTCCCAGCGGTGCTGCGCCGTGCGGAAGGAGAAGATGCGCTCCTTCGCGCGCGAGCGCTCCTCGTCGCGGCGCGCGCCCCCGAAGGCGGCGTCGTAGCCGTACTTGTCGAGTGCCTGCTTCAGTGCCTCCGTCTTCATCACGTCGGTGTGAACCTGGGAACCGCTCGCGAACGGGCTGATCCCGCGCGCGAGCCCCTCCTCGTTCACATGGACGAGCAGGTTCAGTCCGTGCTCCTCCGCCATCCGGGCACGGAAGGCGTACATCTCCTGGAACTTCCAGGTCGTGTCGACGTGGAGGAACGGGAACGGCGGCGGCGCCGGCCAGAACGCCTTCTCCGCGAGGCGCAGCATGACCGAGCTGTCCTTGCCGATCGAGTAGAGCATCACCGGGTTCTCGGTCTCGGCGACGACCTCGCGCATGATGTCGATCGCCTCGGCTTCGAGCCGCTCGAGATGGGTCAATTGCACGCGGTCCGCGTTCACGCGGCGATCCCGAGAATCCCGAGCTCCTCGAGCCTCGCGACCACGAGCCTCGCGGACCCCGCGGGGTCGTGCTCGGTGGTGTCGATCCGAAGCTCGGGATTCGTCGGCTCCTCGTACGGATCCGAGACGCCCGTGAACTCGAGGATCTCGCCCGCGCGCGCCCTCTCGTAGAGGCCCTTCACGTCGCGCCGCTCGCATTCCTCGACGGGCGTCGCAACGTAGACCTCGACGAACGCGCCGAACTCTTCCACGAGCGCCCGCGCCTTGCGCCGCATCGCCTCGTAGGGCGAGATCGCCGAGACCACGACGGCGGCGCCGTGCCGGGTCAGGCGCGAGGCGACCCACCCGATCCGCTCGATGTTCGTATCGCGGTCTTCCCGCGAGAAGCCGAGCCCCCGTGTCAGGTGGGTCCGCACGACGTCGCCGTCGAGCCACTCGACGAGAAGGCCGCGCTGCTCCAGCTCGGGCGCCACGAGCTCCGCGATTGTCGTCTTCCCGGCGCCCGAGAGGCCGGTGAACCAGAGCGTGAAGCCCGCCATCAGCTTCTGCCGTGGATCCCGCACTCGATCTTGTCGGAGTCCGCCCAGCGTCCGGCGCGCTCGTCCTCTTCCCGGCTCACGGGCCGGGTGCACGGGATGCATCCGATCGACGGATAGCCGGCGTCGTGGAGTGGGTTGTACGGGATCTCGTTCACGTGGATGTAGGCGTCGATCCGCTTCGCATCCCAGTCGACGAGCGGGTTGATCTTCCAGACGTCGTACCGTTCGTTCCACTCGACCCGCTGCGCGTCCTGTCGCGTCAGGCTCTGCTCGCGCCGGATCCCCGAGATCCACGCGCCGTACTCGCCGAGAGCGCGCTCGAGCGGCTCGACCTTGCGGATATGGCAGCAGCGGTCGGGGTCGCGCTCCCAGAGATTCGGACCTTCCAGCCGGTGCTGCTCGGCGATCGTCATCACGTCGGGACGGACCAGGTCGAGCCCATAGCGCTCGACGAGCCTCTCCCGCGTCGCATACGTCTCGGCGAAAAAGAGACCGGTGTCGAGCTCGACGACCGGGACGTCGAGCCCGAGCTCGGAAACCATGTGCACGAGCACGGAGGACTGCTTCTGCCACGAGCAGGTGAGGCAGAGCTTGTCGCCGAAGGTCTCCTTCGCCCAGACGAGCACCGCCTCGGCGCTCATCGCCTCGACATCAGGAAGCGCCAGCTCGCTCGGGCTGCTCGCCACCGAGAAGCACCTCCTTCAGTGTGTCCCCGCGCAACCCGAGGCGCAGCGTCTCGAGCGCGATCACCTCGTCGGGTGGGATGTTGCCGAGATTGACGTTCGTGCCGAAATGCTTGATGAACCAGGCCTGGCTCTCCCTCGTCGGCGCCTCCCAGATCAGGCGCTCGAACGGGACCGAGTGCTCGATCTCGTCGACGAGACCGGTGCGGAGCTCCCCGCTCGGCCGGTAGATGCCGGCCGTCCCGCCCTCCCGGCCCTCGGCAATGACCCGCCACGAGCCCGCGTCCAGCTCCTCCTGCATCCACTGCACCCACAGGTACGGCGCGATGTTCACGTCGGCGTCCTTCGATCCGACCTCCGAGAGCACGGTGAAGTCGCGGGAGAAGTCGGCGATGAGCTCGAGCTTCCGGTCGCGCGGGATATCGATCGTGCCGTCGGAGATCTCGACGTGCGAGAAGCGGTGCTCGGTGAGCCAAGCCTTGAACTCCTCGAGCCTCTCCCGCGCGTAGACCGCTTCGAAGAGCGTCCCGCCGCAGACGACAGGCGTGTCGAACGAGCGGTAGAGCGCGATCTTCTTCTCGAGATTGTTCGTGACGTAGCCGGTTCCCCAGCCGAGCTTGACGATGTCGACGAAGGCGCCTGCGGTGTCGAAGAGCCCTTCGATCTCGCGGAGGTTCAGGCCCTTGTCCATGACGTGCGTGAGCCCGGCACTACGCGGCTTGCCGGGCCGCGCGGGCACTCCCAGGAATCCGTCTTCAAAGCCCGGCATCGACTGGATCCTACCTAATCGTTCGCATAGCGATCGCTTATTTCACGCGATCCGACATGCCCGAAAGAGCCATCTTGATTGTCAGAATTGACAACGCTAGCGTGACCTCGTCGCATCCGCCCATGAACGACAGGAGGTCACGATGTCACTACGACGTGTTGCACTTCTCGCCTCGCTCCTCGCGGCCGTGACCGCGATCCTCGGCTCGGCGGCGTCGGCGCTTGCGAGCGACCCCAACACACCCAGTCCCCTCCCGCCCGACCAGGCACAAGCCCTCGCAACGGCGCCCGCCGACGTACCGAGCGGCTCCTCGACGACGACGGTGGACGGTCGCACCGCGCTCAATGCGTCCGCCGCGGCAGGCGCCCTGACGTCGATCGAGTCGGACCTCTCGCCGGAAGCTGCCGTCGGCATCGTGCCACTGAACAACGGCGACGCGATCTCGGCGACCAGGCCGATCTGCTGGGCGAACAAGGCCTGGCGCCAGTGGGGAACCTGGCCGTACCAGCAGCGCGTCACCGACTTGACGTACTGGTGCGCGGTCTTCGGCAGCCACATCACCTACCGCACCTCGACCACGACGGCATCCGGGTTGCTCTGCGGGGTCAGCTGGCGCTCCGGCGCGCTGATCGCCGGCGGCGTCGGTAAGGGGTTCACGTACTTCACGCACCGCGCGTCGGCCGGGTTCGCGTGTCCGACCGTCATCCCGTGGGTCGTGATTCACACGACGCACCACGAGGACCTGAAGCGCACCGATCGCGGCGTGACGACCTTCGTGGGCTCGGGCTGAACCGTGCTCTAGTACACGTCGCGCAGGAGCTGCTCGATCTGCTCCGGGCTCGCGGGCTTCGGGTTGGCGAGGTTTCCACCCCGCTCGGCCGCCGTGGCCGCGAGCCCGGGAAGATCGGCTTCAGGGATGCCGAGCTCGCGGAGCCGCGTCGGCCCGGCGAGCGCGGCGAGCTCCTCGACACGGCCGGCAGGGTCGTTCGGAGCGCCGACCGCGGCGCCGAAGCGGCGGACGGCCTCGGGGGCAAAGGCGGCGTTGAAGCGAAGCGCCGACGGCAGAAAGATCCCGTTGAGCGTCCCGTGCGGGAGCCCGTAGCGCCCACCGACCGCCTGGGCCATCGCGTGCGCGAGCGCGAGCATCGACCCACCGAGCGCGGCGCCGCCGTGACAGGCGCCGCGCAGCAGCTCTGTCCGTGCCTCCAGGTCCTGCGGAGCCGCGACGACTCGCGGCAGCCAGTCGGAGATGAGGCGCGCGCCCGCCAGTGCCTGCTCGTCGGCTGCGGGGTTGTGTCCCTGCGCGTAGAGAGCCTCGGCGCAATGGGCGAGGGCGTTCATGGCCGTCCCGACGGTCGGTTCCGCGGGCAGGTCGAGGGTCAGCCGTGGCTCGTAGACGACCGCAGTGGGATGCGCGCCGCCGCCGCCGCCCCTCATCCGCCGCCCCGGATCGCGCACCCCGAAGTAGCTCGTCCACTCGGCTCCGGCGTACGTGGTCGGCACAGAGACGAGCGGCAGCCCGGTAGCGGCGGAGACGGCTTTCCCGAGATCGACGGCGCTGCCGCCGCCGAGGGCGAGCACGCCGTCCGCGCCGCGTGCGGCGGCGACCGCATCCGCGATGCGGTCGGAGGGAATCTCCCGCCACCGCGCGGCCGGCTCGACGGGCAGCTGCAACGAGTCCCAGCGAGGGCTCGCGACGAGAAACGGAGCCGAGACGCCTGCTTCCGACGCTGCTTGCGGCAGCGACTCGAGCCCCCAGCGAACGATCACGCCAGCCGCTCGCGGGCGAAGGTGACGAACTCCTGCGCGACGCGCGTCTCGGCGCGGCCGGTCGCGCGGGCGAGCTGCACCTCGCGTGCCGGCTCGAGACCTTCGACGCGCACGGTCGCCAGCGTTCTCGCAGCCAGGTCTCCCTCGATCGCGATGCGGGAGATGAAGGTGGCGCCGAAACCGCCGAGCACCGCTGCGCGCGCCGACTCCTGCAGACCGAGCTCCAGCTTCACGTTCAGGTCGCGCAGCCGCAGGCCGAGCTCGCGCAGCTCGTCGTCGATCATCTGCCGGATGCCCGCGCCCTCCTGCATCAGCACGAGCGGCTCCGCCTTCAGCTCCTCGAGCGTCAGGCTCTTTCCGGCGCGCTCGTGTCCCGCAGGGACGGCGAGCACGACCTCGTCCCGGTAGAAGGGCTCGAACGTGACGCCGCGAGGACGCCCGGCGGCCCCGACGACGCCGAGCTCGAGCTCGCGCCGCCCGACCTGGTCGACGACCGTGTGCGTGTCGGACACGGTCAGCGAGACGTGAACCTGGGGGTGAAGCCGCTGAAACTCTCCGAGGAGGCCGGGCAGGACGCTCCCGCCGGGGCCGGTCGAGGCACCGATCTCGAGCCGGCCCTTGACCTCGCCCTCCGCCTCCTCGCCGAGATCCGCGAGCACCTGCTGTTCGAGCGCCAGGAGCCGCTGCGCTCCGCGGTAGAGCCGGAGACCGGCCTCGGTCGGCTCGACCCGCCGGCCCGAACGATCGAGGAGCCGCTGGCCGATGCGCTGCTCGAGCGACCGGATCTGCAGACTGACCGCCGGCTGCGTGACCCCGAGCTGATCGGCAGCCTGCGAGAAGCTCCGGTGCTGCACGACCGCACAGAAGGCCGCGAGCTGCTTCGTGTCCATAAGCCCACCGGGGATTATGTACTTGACGAACCCAAGTACTCCCCATAGCCTCCCTTCCGCATGGCAAGCAGCGTCATTGGGCTCATGAGGAAAGCTTATAGCGCCTAGAGGACCATCCGAGGTTTTCTATAATGTGCGGCGAGGTTGAACAGGCGCGGGCTGCCCGAGCGGCGATAAGAGCCCCTCGGCTCTGCTCAACGGCTAGCCGCTCGGGTCCGCGCGACTCCTTAGTAGAAGTACTTCTGGCCGATCCACCACACGTCGTACTCGCTGATGATCTTGTCTGCGATGAGAACGTGCGAGCGGTCGTCGCCCTGTTCCCACTTTCGCTGCACGGCCCAGGTGCAGTAGTCGGCAACCTGCAAGCAGGGGTCGCTTTCGTACGGCCAGAACGCGACTCGGTGGGTGAGCGTCGGCGAGACTTGGAACACGACGCTACTCACGGCCTTGTGGAAGATGCCACGCTGCTTCTTAGTACCGAGTGAAGCGGCGGTGACGAGGAGCCGGTCTGTGCCAGCCACGATCTGCGGAGCCACGTACTTGAAGTGCAGGTACCAGGCGAGCTGGTAGAAGCCGACGTCGTTCTGCCGGTTCGGCACCGTCTTTCGCTTCTCGAAGATCGTCGCGTCCACGCGAAAACTTGCTGTCGCCAACAGTGCGAATACGCGGTCGCGGACAGCCTGTTCGTCTTCGGTTGCGTGGAAGACCCGATCGAGGTAGATGCCGTCCCAAGCGAGCTCGCGCCGCAGGTCAAGGAGATCCTTGCCCACTTGGCAGTCATCGAGCGTGACGGTCGTCAGGACGAAGTACTGGGTTGCGCCGGGCTCCAGCGAGAAGTGAAAGTTGCCGGCTTCGTCTGCGAACACGTACCTATCGGCCATGGGCACAACAACCTAGTCCTCCGGCGCGTCCTCGTCCTCCCATGGTTTCGCGTCGCGCCAGTAGGTACGTAGAGCCTTCGCCGTTTGTGCTGCCGTGGCCGCGTGAACAAGAGCAGCTACGAGATCGTCTTGGCTGGGGAGAGGCTGGAGAAGCTCTTGCCCAACTGTACGCCGCAGCGTCTTGAGGTCGTCCTTCACGAACGGCCTCACACGCGCCGTGATCTTCACGTACTCCGCCATCCGACCGTGTACCTACCCTCCGTTTGCCAGCAGGATGCTGGCATCTTGCTGGCGAATGCATAGCCGGACGGATCGTAATAGGGTTAGGAGCGGGGCGCTATGGCGGGGAATGCGAAGTTCAACCGACGCAAGTTCGAAGAACTCATCGTCTACTTCGCTAGAAGGCTCGAACCAGAAGCCGCGCTTGGGCACGTCAAGCTAATGAAGCTGCTGATGCTCGCCGACTTCACGGCCTATATGAGGACCGGTGAGCCCATCACCGGAGCCACCTACGAGAAGTGGGCACATGGCCACTTCCCTCGGGAGTGGGTCATGGCAGAGAAGGACCTCGACGGTTCAGGGACTATCCGCCAGGAGACAGTCAACTATTACGGCAAGAACCTCCAACAGGTCATTGCGCTCCGCGACCCGGATATGTCTCAGTTCACGGAGGAAGAAATTGCGATTGCAGAGACAACTCTGCGTCGATACGGATATGAGAGCGCCGCTTATCTCAGCGGGCTCTCTCATCAAGAGATTGGCTGGAAACTCGCTAAGTATCGCGAGGAGATTCCATACAACACGGTCTTTCTCGGTACGGGCGGCGCCGTAACCGAGGAGGATGTCCGTCGGGGCGAGGAATTAGCCTCCTCGCATGGCTGGAACTAGCCGCTTACGTTGCGGCGGTTTTATCGAGGCGGACACACTCGCGGGATCGATAGGACTCCTTCGGGCCGAGCTCGCGCACCGTGGCGAGTCCATTAGCGACCGTGAAATCGACGACAGGATCGAAGCCATGCAGTGGGCTCTCAACCGTGGAGACATAGAGAACCTGGCTCCTGTTGGAACGCGGCAGCTGTGGGTCTACGTCATCCCGAGGGGCTATCCGCAGCTTCGTGTCTTCCTTCGTCCACGACGGGAGGTGCCCGACGAGTGCGAGATTCTGTGGATCGAGGAACGGCTTTAGTCCTTTTGCGCTGGTTCGGCGCGTGAATCTCGAGTGCCGCCTTCAGAGCGTCCTCGAACGGGACGTCGATCCTTAGGGCGTCGCTTCGCTCGGGCAGCTTCCGCTGCTTGCTTTTCGATTTTCCAGAGTCGCGTGGCACGTACTCAAGAAGAGTACGTGAGCCTCTTGCCGACAACCCCTCTGAGAGCCGCGACGGTGCGGTCTGAGTCAGTCCAGCCGTCGCGGGCCAGGTGGTTGTAGCGGAAGTCGAACTCTGCGAGATACCGCGGCAGGTGGGCTTCTGAGACGTGGTGGTACACGCCGTCGATGCCGCGCTTCAGGATCGAGAAGTAGTTCTCAGCCGTGTTCGTGTGTGCGTCGCCGCGGACGTACTCGACGTTGTGATCGACCGTCGTATGACTCGCGTACTCCTTGCCGACCTTCTTGTACGACGGATACGAGTCCGTCCGCAGGTGGGCTTCCTTGGCGACGTGCCGGCGGATCGCGCCGCCGAGAGAGTCGCCGGTCACGTTTGCCATGCGGAACGCGCGAGCCTGACCGCCGCGCTCGACCAACAGAAGAACCGGAGTCTTGTCAGCGCCGCGTCCTGTCTGCCGCCGAGCGTCCGGTTTCGTCGGATCGAGGGGCGCATGCTTCTTGACGTTCGAGCGGCGGACCTTCCCGCCGACATAGGTCTCATCCGCTTCCACGGTGCCTGTTAGCTGCTTGGCGAAAGGGGGCTGCTCCATCGCGTACCGGATTCGGTGGGCCATGAACCACGCCGACTTGTAGGTGACGCCGAGCATCCGGTGCAGCTGGTGGGCGCTCATGCCCTTCTTGCTCGAACAGAGCAGGTAGAAGGCGAGCAGCCACTTGTGCAGGCCGATGTGGGACCCCTCGAAGATCGTGCCGATGGTGACCGTGTACTGCTTGCGACACGCGGCGCATTTCCAAAGCTTCCGCGTCTCGGACTTCAACCGGTAAGGCTTCCGCTTCGACTCGCCGCAGTGCGGGCAGACGGGGCCGTCCGGCCAGCGGATCGATTCTAGGTAGTCCGCTGCGGCCAGCGGATCCTGGAACTTCTCGTCATAGACACCGAAGGAGAGGTCTTCCATGCCCGTATTGTCTCAGCTCGGCGCGGGTTTGTCAAGTATATAATTGCGAGCCCACCTTATAGCTGGCCTCCGGCGGAGACTTCGCCCGTCGCTTTACGATCGAGCGCGTGCCAGACTCGACGCGGATCGAGGACACGCTCGTCCGCGGCTACCGCCAGCTCGCGCTCGAGACGCCGGAGCGGCCGCGCGACGTCGCCCTGCGCGTTCTCGACATCGTGCTCTCGTCGCTGTTCCTGCTCCTCTCCTTGCCGATCTCGCTCGCGATCGCCGTGCTCGTCCTCGTCACGAGCGGGACGCCGATCCTCTACCGGGGCGAGCGCGTCGGTCGTGGCGCACGCGTGTTCACGATGTACAAGTTCCGCACCCTGCGGCGCGGGGCAGAGAGGCGGCTCGGCCAGTATCTCGGCGAGGAGCTCGTCCAGCGCACGCAGGCCGAGTTCACGCCGGTCGGGCGCTGGCTCAAGGCGACCCAGCTCGACGAGATCCCGCAGTTCGTGAACGTCCTGCGCGGGGACATGAGCCTCGTCGGGCCGCGCCCGATCCGTCCGGTCTTCTTCGAGGAGCTCGCGCACGAGCTGCCGTCGTACTGGCAGCGGCTCGTCGTGCGGCCCGGCCTGACCGGCTTCGCCCAGGTGCGGCGCGGCTACGAGACGCCGATGGGCGAGAAGCTCGCCCACGATCTCGAGTGGATCGCCGACCGTTCGGTGCGCCTCTACCTCACCACCGTCGCGGCGACCGGCTGGCGCGTGATCAAGCAGTCGGTCAGAGGACTGCTCCACCCCGACGCCTAAGGTAGAGCCGTGTGCGGGATCTGCGGGATCGCGACGACGCACGGGCGCGCGGACGTCGAGTCGCTCCGCGCGATGAGCGACCTGCTCGTGCATCGAGGGCCCGACAGCGCCGGGGAGCACGTCGACGGCGGCGTAGCCCTGGCCGCGCGACGCCTCTCGATCCTCGATCTCGAGCACGGCGACCAGCCGATCGCGAACGAGGACGGGAGCTGCGTCGTCGTCCAGAACGGCGAGATCTACAACTATCCGGAGCTCCGTCGCGAGCTCGAGCGCGCGGGCCACGAGCTCCGGACGCGCTGCGACACAGAGGCCCTCGTCCATCTCTACGAGGACCACGGGCCCGGGTTCGCCGAGCGGCTGCGCGGAATGTTTGCGGTCGCGATCTGGGACGCGCGGCGCCGTCGGCTCGTGCTGGCGCGCGACCGCTACGGGATCAAGCCGCTCTACTACCGGCCCGCCGGCCACGAGCTGCGCTTCGCGTCGGAGCTGCGGGCGATGCCGCGCAGCGAGATCGACCTCGACGCGCTCGAGGCGTTCCTCGCCTTCAACTCGATACCGGCTCCGTACTCGATATTCCGCGACGTCCGGAAGCTGCCCGCCGGGCACATCCTCGTCTGGGAGGGCGGCGAAATCTCTCTCGAGCGCTATGCACGGCCAGGCCCCGCGGGCGAGGACGAGCTGCGGACGGGCGACGAGGCCGAGCTCGTGGAGGAGCTTCGCGCCCGGCTCCGCGACTCGGTGTGCGCACATCTCCTCTCGGATGTTCCGGTCGGCGTCCTGCTCTCCGGCGGCGTCGACTCCGCGGCGCTCGCCGCGCTCGCCGCCGAGGCGACCGCGGAGCCCGTGCGGACGTTCACGATCGGGTTCGCGGAGCGCAGCTTCGACGAGCGCGCCGGCGCCAGGCTCGTGGCGGAGAGGTACGGGACCGAGCACCACGAGCTCCTGGTCCGGCCCGAGCCGGAGCTGCTCCTGGAGGCGCTCGCGGAGGCGTTCGACGAGCCGTTCGCCGACTCTTCGGCGCTGCCGACCTACCTCGTCTCGCAGCTCGCCGCGGAGCACGTCAAGGTCGCGCTGTCGGGCGAAGGCGGAGACGAGCTGTTCGGCGGCTACTACACCTACGCCGCGGATCTCATGGCGGACCGCCTGGCGCCGCTCGCGCGGGCCGTGCGCCCGCTCGTGGAGGCGCTTCCCGCTTCGACGCGCAAGGCGAGCCTCGACTACAAGGCGAAGCGCTTCGTCCGTGCCGCCCATCTGCCGCCGCTCGAGCGGCATCACGGCTGGAAGGAGATCTTCTCCCCGGACGCGCGTGCCGAGCTGACAGCCCGCCGCTCCACGTTCGATCCGGTCGACCTCTATCGCGCGCGGTACGCCGAGACGGCCGCAGCGCCGCAGCTCGCCCGCCTTCAGGACGTCGACTTCGGGATCTATCTCGTCGACGACCTGCTCGTGAAGACCGACCGGGCCTCGATGGCGCACTCGCTGGAGGCGCGCGTCCCGTTCCTCGACCCGCTGGTGACGAACCTCGCGTTCGCACTCCCCACGCGCCTGAAGGTGCGCGGCCTCGCGAAGAAGGTGCTGCTGCGCAAGGCGGTCGAGCCGCTGCTGCCCTCCGAGGTCGTGCACGGCCGCAAGCGCGGCTTCTCGATCCCGGCCGCGGCGTGGCTGCGAGGCGAGCTCGAGCCCTTCGCGCGCGAGACGCTGGCACCGGAGAATCTGCGCCGCCAGGGCTTCTTCCAGCCGGAGCCGGTGACGCGCCTCATCGACGAGCACGTCGCGGGCCGGGAGGACTGGAGCCGCCAGCTGTGGGGACTGCTCGCGTTCACCCTCTGGTACGAACGGCACGTCGAGCAGCAGCCGCCGCGGCTCCGAACGGCGCGGATGGAGGCTCTCGTCGCGTGAGTGCGCTGCCTCCCTTCGAGCTCGGACACCCGCGCACCGAGCTGCGCCGGCAGCTCGTCGGCGCCGTCCTGCGCGGCGAGAAGACCGCGACCGCCGGGTTGCTCGCGGAGTACGAAGCGGAGGGCGAGCAACCGGATACGGTCGGCGACCGCTGCAGCCTGCTCGGCTACGACAACGAGCCCGTCGCCGTCGTCGAGGTCACGGAGTCGAGGGTCGTGCCTGCGGCCGAGATCGACGAGAGCTTCGCCAGGGACGAGGGCGAGGGCTTCGAGTCGGTCGAGGACTGGCGCATCGCGCACGAACAATTCTTCGGCCGGCCGCTCGAGCCGGAGACGCAGATCGTCGCGGTGCGGTTCCGTGTGGTCGAGACGCTCTGATGCGCGTCTGGATCGACATCACCGCGCCGGCGCACGTGCTCGTGTTCCGGCCGCTCGTCGAGATCATGCGCGGCCGCGGGGACGACGTGGCGATCACCGCGCGCGACTATGCGCAGACCCTCCAGCTGCTCGAGCTGCACGGGCTCGAGGCGGACGAGGTGGTCGGAAAGCACGGCGGCCGGTCGCGGGTGCAAAAGGCGCGGCAGATGACGCACCGGCTCGGCGCGTTGCGCAGATGGGCTCGATCGCGCGACTTCGACGTCGCGCTCGCGCATGGTTCGCACGAGCTGACCATCTCCGCACGACGACTCGGCATTCCGAGCACGACGACGTTCGACTACGAGTTCGCGACGCTGCAGCACCAGCTCGGCTGCCGTGCGGCCACACGGGTGGTCGTGCCTGCGGCGATCCCACCCGAGCGGCTGCGGCCCTACGGCGTTCGTCCGCCGAAGCTCGTCCAGTACCCCGGGCTGAAGGAGGAGTACTACCTCTCGGACTTCGAGCCCGACCGGTCGCTGCTCGAGCGCTTCGGCGTCGACACCGCACGCGTTCTCGTCGTGCTGCGACCGCCGCCCGACGTCTCCCTGTACCACCGCCACTCGAACCCGCTCTTCCCCCAGACGCTCGAGCACCTCGGCCGCTCCGAGGGCGTCCAGGCGTTCGTGCTGCCGCGCACGCAGGAGCAGCGCGAGTACGTGCGAGGGCTCGCCCTGCCGTCGGTGATCCTCCCGGAGGATGCGGTCGACGCGCAGAGCCTGATCGCGCTCGCGGACCTCGTCGTCTCGGCGGGCGGGACGATGAACCGAGAGGCGGCGGCGCTGGGCGTGCCGGTCTACACGACGTACGGAGGCCGGCTCGGCGGGGTCGACGAGGACTTGATCCGCGAGGGCAGGCTGAAGCCGCTCACCGATCCGCGCGCGCTCGAGCTGACGAAGCGCGACGAGGCAGCGACCACACGGGTGCGCCGCGACCCCGCCGAGATGCTCCGGCTGCTCCTCTCGGCTCTGGACGCCTGAGGGAGTCTCAGCCGAGAGGACGCCGGCCCAGCGAGATCACTCTCCCTCGGGCGTGAGGTACCGCCGAAGAGGCAATGTCTCCCGCTGCTCAAACCCGAGCGAGCGATAGAGGGCATGGGCCGCCTGCTTTGTCGCGCGCGCCGTAAGGTCAACGCGGAGGGCCCCCGCATCCCTCGCCCGTTCCATGGCGTACTCCATAAGCGCCCGACCGATACCGATCCGTCGCGATTCAGGCGCAACAACAAGATGGTCGAGGTAGGCCTTCACTCCGGTGAGGGTGGTGTAGACGCAGAGCGTGACCATGCCGACGACCAGGCCGTCGCGCTCGGCTACGTAGGTCGGCGCGTCGCTCGCTGTGACCTCCGCGTCCTCGGATAGGAGCCTCAGGAGACCCTGGACCGCGGGTCGGTCGGTTGCCTGCCAGGGTCGGATCGTGAAGCGGTCGGCCCCTTCCATCCTGGGAGTATCCCGAGTAGCTTCGGAGGGCACCCCCCTGAACACTGGCCCAGGCGACGTTCCTCCGGCCAGTAGTTCGTCAGTGGCTACAGAGCCAGGCGAGTCACGGTGACCCTGGGCGGCCTTAGCCGCAGCAAAGAACGCGAGTCCGCTGTTCAAGATCTTCGCCGACTTCACCAATCCCTCGATCCGCTGCACCATCACGAGCGGCGGCCCCTCGCAGCACACGTTTGCGGGGGCGTGCTCGAATTTCAGGTTCGCGCTCGCCGCCCACATCCTGGACGTACTCGGTGGGCACTGATGTCGGGTGCGGGTGGCCGACGGTGAGCTGGCCCTCGTCTTCGAGGGCCGCCTCTTGTCGGGACGACCCCCGAGCAAAACCGGGGAAGACCCCGTCGCCGTAGGCTGCAGCCATGCAGGAGGCTGGAATCCTCGCCACCATCTCCGATGTGGTGGTCATTTCCGACATCGTGATCGTTGTTGCCATCGTCATCGCGATCATCCTCGGTGCGCTCTTCGTCGGAGGACGAATCGCCCCGGATACCGAGAGCACGGAGCCAGACGCCGACAACGACGAGCCTTGAGGTCGGCGGACAGCGGCCGGCGGACAGGTACGTCGCACGGCTTCTCGCGGATTATCTCGTCGAGTTCGACGCGCGCACAGAGCCTTATCCGTACTGGGAAGAGCCCGAGCGTCTTCCCCTGCGATCGCGGCGCGACCGACGCCGTCACGGCGTCGGCGGAGTATGACCGTGAACTCGGCGATGCTCCAGCCGTCACCCAGGCGCTCCGAGTACGTGCACGTTCGGAGGGGCTGCATACCTCGAAGCCAAGGTTCAGCCCGACAACCCCAAAGCTTTGCTGTTCTGGCTCTCCCTCGGCTTCAGCGAAGTCCAGCCAGCAGAAGCCACTACAGACAGGCCGATCACGCGAGCCAGGTCGGTCGAGTTCAGGGAGCGCTGGCCGTTCGCCCCAACGCGTGACGGACACTGGCCCCGCAACGAGAAGACCGGCGGTTGGATCGTGACGCTCGGGCGCGGCGGCCACGTGGAATCAATCCGACAGACAGGCAACCTCCCTCCGCAACTCTGGAAGTAGCCGCCCGAACGACAGCGGCCTCTACCGTGTGAGGGCCGAGATCGACTCTTCCTGCAAAGGGAACTGTGCTGGGAAGCCCTATCCGAGTCGGCCAGGCACAAGCTCGAGGTCGTCCCCAGCTGTCAGCCCAAAGGCTCAGGCTTCGTCTGCAGCAAGGTCAAGATCGTCAAGATCTACTAGACGCGGCTGGCCCAGCCGAGTGCGCCGTCCCTGGATTCGGGTTCAGCGGAGCAGGCGGGCTTCGACTAGGGCGGGTCCGGTCGGAGTCCCTCCGGAACACCGGCCCCCACACGAGTTGCTCTCGCTCGGCCGGCCCGGGTCTCGGTCAAAGCGACGGCCGGTCCGGGCCGATTGATCAATCCTCTCGACGGTAGAGGCATTCCGTGGCTGATCGAGTTTCGTCTTCCTCTCCGGTCGCACGCCATCCGCGCCGCTCCCAGAAGCGACGGCCGCGCACGTTGTCGCGAAGCACCCAGAGCGTTGCTTTCGGGCCGGCGATGCTCGCTGCGCGCCCGTACAGGACCTCAGCGACTCCGGTACCCCAGCACTCCGGGACCACGTAGAGCGCCTCGATCCGCCCGGGACGTGCCGCGGCGTAGCCAACCAGGTTTCCTGCTTGCTCGGCCACGAACAGACGTACATCCGGGTCGCGAAACAGCCGCTGGTAACGCGCCCGCACCCCATCCTCGGGGTAGGGCTGGTCGGCAAAGATCAGGGCAAATGCCGCCGTCGCCGCTGCGCGGTTGACCGCGACTACTGCGTCGAGATCGCCCGGAACCGCTGCCCGAACCTCAGCAGGGAGTCTGGCGCCGTCACCAGGGTGCGATTGTGGTCCCTCCCCACTCTTCGGGCGGAACATCGCGCACCGTCTGCGTCAGCTCCCACGAGTGGCCGCCGATGTCTTCCAGGACGCCCGAACGCTCGCCGTACTCCCACGTCGTCAGCTCCTCGACGACGCGCGCCCCGTGCTCACGAGCATGGGCAAACGCGGCATCGACATCGGGGACGCGCACCTTGATCAGATGACTCGCGCCGCCCGCCTTCGGCGCAACTCGCGCTCCCCCGACGTCGGCGACCACGACTGCCCCGTCCGTTCCCACCCGGAGCTGCGCACGGTGGAAGTCACCGATACGCACCCGCTCTTCGAAGCCAAAGGCGGCGGCCAGCCAGACCACCGCGGCCCGCACATCGGGGTACACGAGCACCGGGGTCACCGTTACCGGGGACGCCGAACGATTCGTCAACATCCCAGGGACCCTAACCCGGCCTCGGGCAGGCTCAGGCGGCGAGGTCGGCGAGCCGGGCCAGCAGTTCCGGCCCGTAGCGCTCGAGCTTCGCCGGGCCGATGCCCGGCACCGCCGCGAGCTCGGCGATCGTGCGCGGCGTCCGCGCGGCGAGCTCCGCAAGTGTCCGGTCGTTGAAGACGACGTACGCGGGCACCTCGTCGGCACGCGCCCGCGCGAGCCGCCACTCCCGCAGAGCTTGGACGGCCGGCGTCTGCGGAAGTGCGGTCTTCTCCGCTCTCGGGAGCGGAGGCGCCGCCGCGCGGACGCCGAGCTCGTCGAGGAAGCGACTCGGCCGGCCCTCCCACGTCACGAGCAGGTGGCGCTTCGCTCGCGTCAGCCCGACGTAGAACAGGCGTCGCTCTTCCTCGATGTCGCCGCGGCGGATCGGCAGCTCGCCCTCCTCGACATGCGGCAGGAGGACCGCCTCCCACTCGAGCCCTTTCGCCCGGTGAAGCGTCAGCAGATGGACACCTCGGCCCGCGCTCTCGCCGAACCGCTCATGCAGCGACGCGACGAAGTCCTCCGCCTCGCCTGCGAACTCCTCGGCCAGTCGCACGAGCCGCGCCAGGTCGGCCTGCCGCGTCTGCTCCCGCTCTCCGAGCTTCTCCGGCACCTCCGCGAGGAGCCCTTGCCGGACGGCGAGACCGTGCACGACCCCGGCAGCCGGTCCCGTCACCCCGCGCAGCCCCTTCAGCAGTTGCCGGGCCGCGTCGCGCGCGAGCAGCGACGTCCCCTGGAACGGGATGCCTGCGTCGTGAAACGCCTCCTCATATGCCGTCGTGCGCGCGTTCGTCCGCAGGAGCACGGCCATCTCCTCGAGCGGGATTCCGTCGGCGTGCAGCCGCCGTACGTGCGCGACCACGTCCAGACCGGGGCCAACGACCGGCTCGGGGCCGGCCGCCACCGTCGGCACGAGCGTCTTCGCCGACCGGCCGAGCCGCGGCACGAGCCCGTTCGCGAGCTCGAGCACCTGCGGCGTCGAGCGGTAGCTCCGCTCGAGCCGCACGACGCGGGCGTGCGGGAAGCGCTGCGGCAGGGCGAGGAGCCACCGCGCGCTCGCACCGGTGAAGCCGTAGATGGACTGGTAGTCGTCGCCGACCGCGCAGAGCTCGTCCCGCTCGCCGAGCCAGAGATCGAGCAGCGCCTGCTGGAGAAGGTTGACGTCCTGGTACTCGTCCACCGTGAAGGCGCGCCAGCGCTCGTGCACCGCCGTGCGCGCTTGCCCGTCCTCCTCGAGCAGCCGGACCGTTCTCTCGAGCACGTCCTCGAAGTCGAGCAGCTCGTCCGCCGCCTTCCGCCGCTCGTACTCGCGGAAGACGCGGCGCATCAGATCGGGCGGGATCGGCGGCTCGTGCTCGCCGAGCCCGTCGGAGTAGGTGTCGGGCGTCAGCCGCCGGTTCCTCGCCCACTCGATCTCGGTCGCGAGATCGCCGGCAGGCCGGAAGCGGTATGCGCCCGGTAACCCGTTGCCGATCCGGCGGAGCAGGATCGCCTTCGAGGCGAGGATGCGGCCGGGATCGCCCTGGAAGTGGCTGAGCAGAGCGAGCGCAGCGGAGTGGAAGGTCGAGGCGCGAACTCCGTCGACACCGAGCGCGCGGAGGCGCTCGCGCAACTCCCCGGCGGCCTTCTGGGTGAACGTCACCGCGACGATGTGCTGGGGCGGGAAGGCGCCGCTCGCGACCTGCCAGGCAATCCGGCGCGTGATCGTGGTCGTCTTTCCGGTGCCGGCTCCGGCGAGGATGCACAGCGGCCCGCGCGTCGTCTCCGCCGCGGTGCGTTGCTCGGGGTTCAGGCTTGCGAGGATCCTCTCGGCGTCCAGGGCGCGGACGCTAGCGCCGCCACCGGCCGACGACCGTCACGCAAACGTCAGAGGTTCGTGTCGACCCGCGGCTGCATCTCGTCGAGCACGTAGCTGCCCGTGTCCGAGAGGTTGGGCGCCTCGACGCGCTGCGGCTGGTCCACGACCTTCTGCAGCTTCCCGACGACCTCGAGCGTGTCTCCCTCGTCGGCGAGGCGCTCCAGCTCCTCGAGCTGCTCGGCGAGCCAATCGGGATCGACCGGCGACCGGCTCAGCCTCAGGATCTTCGGGTGCGCCGTCTGCCCGACCGCCTCGTCCTGACCCCACAGCTCCTCGTGGTACTTCTCGCCCGGCTTCGAGCCGACGTACGCGATCCGCACGTCACGTGGCCCAGAGACGGGATCGTCGGGCAGCCGCGGCTCCTTGCCCGAGAGGCGGATCATGTTCTGGGCCAGATCGACGATCCGCACCGGCTCACCCATGTCGAGCACGAACACCTGGCCGCGGCCGCCGATCGCGCCCGCCTGCACGACGAGCGAGACCGCCTCCGGGATCGTCATGAAGTAGCGCGTCATCTCGGGATGCGTCACCGTGACGGGCCCGCCGCGCTCGATCTGCTTGCGGAAGATCGGGATCACGCTTCCCGACGAGTTGAGGACGTTGCCGAAGCGCACCGCGACGAAGCGCGTCGCAACGTCGCGGCGGTGGCCGAAGGACTCGACGATCCACTCGCAGAGCGCCTTCGACTGCCCCATCACGTTCTTCGGGTTGACGGCCTTGTCAGTCGAGATGAGGACGAAGCGCTCGACGCCGAACTCGGCCGAGAGCTCGGCGAGTACGCGGGTGCCGAGGACGTTGTTGCGCACCGACGCCAGTGGATGGGTGTTGAGCATCGCCACGTGCTTGTACGCGGCGGCGTGGAAGACGACGGTCGGCTGATACTTCTCGAATACCTCGCGCCGAAGCGCCTTCCGGTCCGTGACGTCGGCGAGCTTGGTCAGGGCGGCGGTGAAGTCGCGTTCCGCGACGAGCTCGCGCTCGATCTCGAAGAGGGGGCCTTCGGCGTTGTCGACGAGGATCAGCCGCGAGGGCCTGACCCTCGCGATCTGACGGCACAGCTCCGAGCCGATCGAGCCGCCCGCGCCGGTGACGAGAACCGTGTGCCCCTCGAGATACGAGGCGACCTCGTGGAAGTCGACCTCCACCGGCTCCCGGCCGAGCACGTCCTCGACCTGCACCGGACGGATCTGGCCGGCGAGGTTGAGGTCTCCTGCTATGAGCTCGTAGAGCCCCGGCAGCGTCTTCACGACGACGCGCAGCTGCTGTGCGTTCTCGAAGATTCGCCGGCGCACGTCGCCCGAGACGGACGGCATCGCGATCAGCACCTCGTCCGGCCGGTGCTCGCGCAGGACGCGCGGCAGCTCCTCGATCGTGCCGAGCACCCGGACGCCCATGATCCGCGTGTGCCGTTTGCGCGGGTCGTCGTCGACGAACCCGATCGGCGTGTAGTTCAGCATCCGAGAGCGCTGCATCTCCTGCACGATCAGCCGGCCCGCGTCGCCGGCGCCCACCACGATCACCTCCTTGCCGCGCGCCACCATGGTCAGGCCCGGCCGCTCCATTGCCGTGCGGGCGAGGAGACGCGAGCCCGTGACGAACATGAGCGTGAGGATGAGGTCGATCGCCGCAATCGAGCGCGGCAGGCGAAGCGTGTGCTCGGGCGAGACGAGGTAGACGGTGAGGTCCGCGATGAGGCAGGCGACCACGACGCCGCGCACCGTCGCCCACATGTCCCGGATCGAGACGTACCGCCACCAGCGGTTGTAGAAGCCGAACGCGATGAAGACGATCAGCTTGATGCAGACGACGAGCAGGATCGTCCGGTCGAGCAGCCTCGAGTAGATGAGGTTCGGGCCGTGGTCGAAGCGGAGCTGGAAGGCGAGCCACCAGGCCGCCGCGACGATCATCGCGTCGACGGCCAGCTGCCACAGACGATGCGGAGAGAGGAGCTGGCGCATCGAGCTCACACGCGGCTCGGGACCGCCGAGCGTACGACGTCGACGACGCGCTCCTGCGCTTCCGCCGGGATCGCGGGCCAGAGCGGCAGGGAGAAGTTCTCGGCGCCGGCCTGCTCGGTCGCGGGCAGCGAGCCCGGCGTGTAGCCGAGATAGCGCATGGACGGCTGCAGGTGGAGCGCAGTCGTGTAGTACGTCGCCGACGCGATACCCGCCTCGCTCAGCGCGGCGCGGATGGCATCGCGCTCGCGCGAGCGGCAGACGAAAAGGTGGTAGACGTGGCCCGGATCGTCCTGCGGAATCTCCACGAGCTCGCCGAGGCCGAGCTCGGCGTACCGCGCCGCGGCCGCCCGACGCGCCTCGTTCCAACCCGCGAGCTCGGGCAGGAACACGCGCAGGAACGCGGCCTGCAGCTCGTCGAGGCGGGAGTTGTAGCCGACGAGGTCGAACTCCGATTTGTCCCGCGAGCCGTGGAAGGAGAGGAGCTTGACCCGCTCGGCGAGCTCCTCGTCGTTCGTCGCCACGAGCCCTCCGTCGCCGAGGCAGAAGAGGTTCTTCGTGGGATAGAAGCTGAAGGTGGAGATCGCGCCCTGTTGCGCGACGCCCGGCGCGCCGAATGCCTGAGCGGCGTCCTCGAGCACGGGCACACCGAGCTCGGTGAGCGGGCGGACGTCCAGCACCCTCCCGAAGAGGTGCACCGGGATGATCGCCCGCGTCCGCACGGTCACCCTCGCGGCGGTGTGCTCGAGGTCGAGGTTGAGCGTGACCGGGTCGATGTCGGCGAAGACCGGCGTGGCCCCGCGCCGGACGACCGACTCCGCCGTCGCGTAGAACGTGAACGCCGGACAGATCACCTCGTCCCCCGGCCCGACGCCGAGCGCGTCGAGGGCGAGCACGAGCGCGTCGGTGCCGTTGGCGACGCCGATCGTCCGCCTCACGCCGAGGTAGGCGGCTGCCTCCTCCTGGAACGCCCAGTAGTTCGGGCCGCGAATGAGGCCGCCCTGCTCGAGCACGTCGCGAAAGGCGGCCTCGAGCTGCGAAATCAGCGGCTCGTATTCGGCTCGGACGTCAACGAGGGGAATCGTCTGCACGCGCGGCAACTTTAGCTGCCCTCCTCCGATAGACCAGATACGCCAGCGTCGCAAGGATGCCTGCGGCGATCGCGTACTCGACGTAGCGGAAGTCGTGCTCGAAGCTCTTGTAGCTCGCTCCGAGCGCGTAGCCGATGCCGACGAACGCGAACGACCAGACGGCCGAGCCCACGAGCGTGAGCAGGAGGAACGACGGCAGCGGCATCTCGAAGATCCCGGCGGGAATCGCGATGAACGAGCGAACGACCGGCGTCATCGAACCGATCAGCACGCCGGGCCTGTCCCAACGGCGAAACCACGCGTCGGCACGATCGAGCCGCTCCGGCGTCACGTCCAGCCAGCGGCCGTGACGCTCGAGCAGCTCCCGGCCGCCGAAGCGTCCCAGAGCCCAACCCACCAGGGCGCCGGCGAGGTAGCCGGCCGTGGCTGCGACCGCGACGACGACGTACGCACCGAAACCGGAGCCGACGTGGGCACCGAAGACCGAGATGCCGTCGCCGGAGAAGACGCCCGCGGCGAGGGCGCCGCCGACGAGTGCGACGAGCTCGCTTCCCACCGGCAGGAGGGCCCCGAGTGCGAGCAGGCCGAAGACCGCGTACACGCCGTGGTCGGCGACCTGCGACGTGAAGGTCGCGGAGACGCTCGCGAGGAGCACCGCGCGAGTCTAGTGACGCTTGCGGGCGCGGTACGAGAACGGTGCCGTGAGCGAGCTCGTCCCGACGATGCTCGTCGCCTGCACCACCACCTCGTAGCGCCCACTCGTCGCCCGGCGTCCACCGCTCCTTCCGTGCCACATGACGCGTTGCGTCCCAGCCGCGCGCCGGCTCGAACGGAGGACGGCCACCGGCACGCCGGTCGGACGCTCGATCTGGACGAGTAGTTGAGCAGGTCGCGTAAGGTCGAATGACGCCGTCGGCAGGCCGTGCCGGCCGATCCGCACGGAGAGCGACGAGAGCGTGTCGTCGAGGGAGAACGTCCGCTCGGCGCTCGTCGTGACGTTGCGATCGTCGGTTCCGGTCACGGCGAACGTCCACTTGCCCTCGGGTGCGAGGGAGCCGTCATCGGTGCCGTTCCAGGAGAACGTGTGCAGGCCCGGCGACTCCGCCGCGTTCGCGACGTCGATCTTCGTGCCTCCGGGACCGGTGAGCGTCGCGACGACGTGCGACGGACGGACGATGCGATAGGAGAGCGTCTCGGTGTCGCCGGCGCGGTCGCCGTTGGGCGAGAGCACGGCGGTCGACGGCGGCGGCGCATAGACCCCCGAATACGAGAGGACGAGCGCGTCGGAGACCTGAGGCGCGGTGCCCGTCGAGGGTCGGGTCAGCAGCGAGCCGTCGAATGCGATTCCCGCGGCAGAGCCCGAGCCGAGCCCGAAGGCGGTGGTGGCGCCGAGCCGGGAGAGCTCGACGGCGAGCTCGTAGCTCGACATGCCGATGCTGTACGCCGGCTTCGTTCCCTCCACCGAAACGAGAACGATCCGTCCGTCGGGGAGCTGGCCGATCGCGCCGCGTGCCTGGCGGCCGTTCAGCTGGCGGGAGTCGAACGACTCCTTGGCGTGGAAGATGGGCTTGCCGTTCCTGACCAGCAGCGGTCCGCCGCCGATCGCGCTCGCGAGGCTGCTCCAGTTCGGTGAAAGGGACAGGATCGCCTCGACCTGCTGCCCGACCGGGGCTTCAGCCTTGAGTTGGGCTGTCGACTGCGAGCCGCGCGCGACGAGGACGGCGCCGCCGGCCGGGATCGCGGTCGGCCCCGCTTTCGCGACCTTAGTCACGGTGCCGTCGAGCGGTTCGTCGAGCTGAGTGGGCGGAAACGACCCGATCACGTCCTCGACGACGCCGGACTCCCGCGGCGTCGCCGGCCCGTAGACGGGGGTGTAGAGCGTGAACTTCCCCTTGGCGGGGGTGTTCAGGAGCAGCGGACGGCGCTGGCCGCTGCCCTGCCAGATTCCGGCGGAGGTCACGCGAGCCGTCCTCAGTGTGCCGTCCGCGGCGATGCCGAGGCTCGAGCGTCCGAGGGCCGGCGCACTCTCGAGCACGCCGTTCCGCATGAAGATTCCGCTCGGCGTGCCGGTCGTCTTGTCGAAGTAGTCGCCGTCGATCGCCACGGTCGTCGCTCCGCCGGCGACCCGGTGCTCGAGATGTGTCAGCGCCTCCCTGCTGCGCAGGAAGTTGTTCGAGAGCGCCGGCGCGAGCGAGTAGACCCTGCCGTCGGGCTTCGGCGCCGTCACGACGTCGAGGACGATCGGCCCGCGCGACGTGAAGTCGACCTCGCGCGTGTAGGTCACGGCGGGCATGAGCGTCGACGTCGCCTCCGACTCTTGACTGGGGCGGCGTGGCGAGCCGATCGCCGCCGAGGCGACCGCCGCGGTGACGAGCGCGGAGACGGCGAGGACGATGAGAGACCTGCGGAGCACGACCCCGACGCAGGGTAGCCTCGCGGCGTGCGGCTCGCACTCGTCTCCGACCAGCACGCCAACGACGTGGCCTTCCGAGTCGTGGTCGAGGATCTCGACCGGATCGGAGTCGACGAGGTCGTGTGCCTCGGCGACGTCGTCCAGGGCGGAGCCGAGCCCGCGGAGGTTCTCGAGCGACTACGTGCGCTGAACTGCGCGACCGTGCTCGGCAACTCGGACGCCTTCCTGCTCGAGGTCCCCGACGACTCCCTCGAGCCGATCGACGATCGTCTGCTCGAGGTCCGCGAGTGGACGCTTTCGCGGCTCGACGACTCGCACCTCGATCAGATCCGCGCCTTCGAGCCGGTCGTCCGGCGCGAGGTCGACGGCGTGCGGCTTCTCTTCTTCCACGGCTCGCCCGCCTCCTACGAGGACGTGCTCCTGCCCGAGCTCGGAGGCGAGGCGCTCACGCCGTTCCAGGACAACGATGCCGATCTGGTCGCGGGCGGCCACACGCACCTCCAGTGGGCGCGCAGGATCGGGGACCGGCTCTACGTCAACCCGGGCAGCGTCGGCATCTCCTACGACCGGCACGCCGACCCGCCCGTCCTGCGTCCGCTCGCGGAGTGGGCGCTCGTCACCGTCGAGAACGGAGCGGTCGGGGTCGAGTTCCGCCAGGTTTCGTACGCAGCCGACGACCTGCGCACCGCCGCCGCGCGCAGCGGCCGGCCGTACGCGGACGCGTGGGCCGCGCAATGGGCCTGAGCGAGGTCGACGACGGCTGGGACTTCAAGGTCCTGGTCCTCGAGGACGAGTGGGTCGTTCGGTGGCCTCGCCACCGGCTCGCGGTCGAGGAGATCGAGAAGGAGGTCGAGCTGCTGCCCGCCCTCGCTCCGCAGCTCCCGGTCGAGGTGCCGCGCTTCGAGTACGTCTCGCGCGAGCCGTGGCTCGTCGCCTACCGCCTCATCCGCGGCAAGCCGCTCGTGGACGAAGACCCGGACGGCGTGCGCGGCTTCCTCGACGCGCTCCACGCAGTCGACACCGACTCGGTGCCCGCGCCGCGGCCGGACTGGCTCGAGACGTATCGCGAGCAGGCGGACGAATTCCGCCGCGTCGTCCTGCCGCTGCTCGACGTCGACGAGCGGCGCTCCGGCGAGGCAGTGCTGGCCAACGTCGAGACGTTGACGGGATTCGAGCCGGCGCTCACACACTCCGACCTCGGGCCCTCCCACCTGCTCGTGCGCGACGGTCGCCTCTCCGGCGTCATCGACTGGGGAGACGCACGTGTGGGCGATCCCGCCATCGACTACGCCTGGCTCCTCAACCGACCGTTCCCGGACTGGGAGGTCGACCCGGGTCTACGCCGCCGTGCCCTGATCTACCACCGGCTCGGGCCGTGGTTCGAGGTGCACTACGGCGTTTTCACCGAGCAAGCCGAGTTAGTGCGGAGCGGGCTTGTCGGCGTAAGGTCAAGGCTGTGATCGCAGTCGACGTTCAGCAGCTCGAGCGCGTCTTCACGCCGCGCAAACGCGAGCCGGTGGTCGCCCTCGACGGCGTCTCACTGACCATCCCGGCGGGCGAGGTTCACGGGATGCTCGGCCCGAACGGCGCCGGCAAGACCACGCTCGTGAAGATCCTCTCCACCGTTCTGCTGCCGACGAGCGGAACGGCCCGAGTGCTCGGCTACGACGTCGTCGAGGAGACGCAAGCAGTGCGGCCGCTGATCGGGATCGTCTTCGGTGGCGAACGCGGCCTCTACACGCGCCTTACGGCGCGCCAGAACCTCGAGTACTGGGGCGCGCTCTACCGGCTTCCGGCGGCGATGATCCGACTTCGAAGCGCCGCCCTGCTCGAGCGGGTCGGCCTGGTCGACCGCGCCGACCAGCGCGTCGAGCAGTTCTCGCGCGGGATGAAGCAGCGGCTCCACCTCGCGCGCGGGCTGATGGGCGACGCGAAGGTGCTCTTCCTCGACGAGCCGACAACCGGTATGGACCCGATCGCAGGGCGAGAGTTCCGACTCCTGATTGCGGAGCTGAAGGAAGAAGGCCGGACGATCCTCCTCACCACCCACGACATGGTCGAGGCAGAGTCGGTCTGCGACCGCGTGACGCTGATCGACCGCGGCCGGGTGCTCGCCACCGAGACGCCGCGCACACTCGGGACGCTGATCTCGCGCTTCCAACGGATCGATGTCGGCGGCGCCGACGACGCGCTGCTCGCCGAGGTCGCCGCCGTGCCCGGCGTTTCGTCGGCTACCCCGCAGGCGGACGGCTGGACCCGAATCGAAGTGAGCGAGGAGGGAGCGACAGCACTGGTGCTGCGCCGCCTCGTCGACAGCGGCATCACCGATCTGCGGACGTCCCTGCCGAGTCTCGAAGAGGTCTACGTCCAGGCGATCGGCGAGCGCGGGCTCGACGTCTGATGCGCGCCTTCCTCGCCGGAGCCCGCGTCCAACTTCGCTTCATCACCGCGTATCCGGACATGCTGATCCCGTTCATCACTGCGCCGCTGTTCACGATCGTGTTCATGCTCGTGTTCAAGCACGCCGGGCGGCAGGACCTCACCGCCTATGCCGCGATTGCGCCAGTCTTCATCGCGCTCTGGTGGCTGGCGCTGTTCAACTCGGGCTGGACGATCACGACGGAGCGCTGGAACGGAACCCTGGAGTTGCTCGTCGCCGCGCCTTCCTCGTTCGGCGCCGTGGTCTTCGGAAAGATCGCAACGACGACGGCGATCGGCACGGTCTCGTTCTTCGAGTCGTGGCTCGTAGCGCGACTCATCTTCGGTGCGACCGTGACCATCTATCACTGGGGCGCCTTTCTGCTCACGGTCTTCGCGACGCTGGGCGCGATGGCGGGGACCGCGGTCGGGATGGCCGCACTGTTCGTCCTCGCCCGCAACGCCGTCACCTTCTCGAACTCCGCCAGCTACCCGTTCTATGTCCTCGGCGGCATCCTCGTGCCGGTTTCCCTGCTTCCGCACTGGGTGCGCCCGTTGAGCGCCGTCGTGTTCCTGTCCTGGAGCGCCGGACTGCTCCGAGCGACGTTGCGTGCGGCGCCGATCCACGACTTCTGGCCGCACCTCGGCATGGTCGTGCTCCTCGGGGCCTGCGGCTTCGCGGTCGGCCTCGCCGCGTTGCGCGTGATCCTCGTGCGCGTGCGCCAGAGCGGGGAGCTGTCGACGACGTGAGCACGCTGCGTGTCGTCTGGTACTCGATCGTCAGCGGAGCGAACGACTACTGGTCGATCTTCACACCGAAGAGCTGGGTGTTCGGCTGGCTCATCCGAGTCGTCTCGCAGGTGACGTTCTTCGCTCTGATCGGGACCCTGTTGCAGTCGCAGGTCCAGACGGAGTTCCTCCTCGTCGGCAATGCCGTCATGGTCGCGGGAATGGGCGCGACCTTCGCGCTGCACCAGCCCACGGCCGAGCGCGGAAACGGGACGCTGCCGCTCTTGCTCGCCTCACCGTCGCGACCGGTGATCGTGATGCTCTCGCGCGGTCTCTACGTCGTCGCCGACGCGATCTGGAGCGCCCTGCTCGGGCTTGCGATCGTCGGCCCGGCTTTCGGGCTGCACCTTCCCTGGCCACGGTCCTTGCTCGTGATCCCGCTGACCGCGCTCGTGGGCGTCTCCGCCTACTGCTTCTCGACCTTCCTCGCGGGCGTGATCATCGCCCACCGCAACATCAACAACCTCGTCGTCAACACGACCATCGTCTTGCTGATGGTGCTCTGCGGCGTCAACGTGCCGGTCTCGGAGTTCCCGGCGTGGTTGGAGTGGATCGCCCGCTGCCTGCCGATCACGGACGGACTGGAGGCGATCCGCGGCGTGCTTGCGGGCGACCCCTGGTCATCGGTCGCCGCTCATATCGGCGGTGAGCTGCTCGCCGCGGGTGGCTGGCTCGCCCTCGCCCTGCTCACGTTCGGGCGTTTCATCCGAGCCGGCCAACGGGACGGCTCGCTGGAGTTCGCGAGCTAGGCGCTACTCCCAGACCTTGACTTCGCGGTACAGCGTGTCGCGCTGGACCGCCGTCTTCCCGAGTGAGCGAATGAGGTGGACGAGCTCCTCCGCGCTCGTGCGGTGGGTCGTGCCCGCGGCCGAGACCACGTTCTCCTCGATCATCACCGAGCCGAGGTCGTCGGCGCCGAAGCCGAGCGCGACCTGCCCGATCTTCTTCCCCTGCGTCACCCAGGACGACCCGATGTGCGGCATGTTGTCGAGGTAGATCCGCGAGACGGCCTGCGTGAGCAGGTAGTCGAAGGACGTCGGCCGCGCCTCCACCGGCACGAGCGAGACGAGGCGGTTGCCGTCGTCCTGGAACGTCCACGAGAAGAAGGCGCGGAAGCCGCCCGTCTCGTCCTGCAGCTCGCGAACCCGCCGGAAGTGCTCCACCCGTTCCTCGAGCGTCTCGACGTGGCCGTACATCATCGTCGCCGTCGTCGAGATTCCGAGCCGGTGCGCCTCGCGCATCACGCCGAGCCACTCCTTCGTCTTCACCTTCTTCGGCGCGATGA
>Ga0335083_10001215_pt1 | contig 36006 bp, 34 predicted proteins | sample Lox_Sample_42_FD_206716 | JGI IMG/M metagenome (GOLD analysis project Ga0335083, IMG submission 206716) | Soil microbial communities from Loxahatchee National Wildlife Refuge, Florida, United States - Lox_Sample_4.2 | ecosystem: Environmental > Terrestrial > Soil > Wetlands | place: USA...
GCCAACCCCGTGTCCGGCGATTTCTCCGTAGGCGGGGCCGGCTACCTCGTCGAGAAGGGCGCCGTGACCGGTCCCGTCAAGGGGTTCGCCATCGCCGGCAACATCCTCCAGCTCTTCCGCGACGTGGAGCTGGTGGCGGACGATCTCCGGTTCTTCGGCGCCGTTGGCGCCCCGTCGCTGCGCCTGGCGGCCCTCGACGTGAGCGGCAGGTAGGGTCGAAGGGGCGACCGCGGCCGATCCGCCGCCGTTGCCGAACAGGGTAGAAAAAGAACGGGAATAATGGTATCATGACTCCTTCGGCACGTTGCAGCCGGATTATGGGCTCGCCGCGAACAACATACCGCACCGTCGTTTGGGAGGTTGGAATGCGCATCACACATTTGCTTCTGGGTCTGATACTGGCAAGTCTCACCGCCTGCGGCGGCAGTGGCGTCGATTTTTTCCCCGACGGCACGAGCCCGCAGCAGTTTTATTTCGGAACGGTAACAGCTTCACCGGGTGCCATTGCCACCTCCGATGACGTTACTCCCACGGGCTACATTTACCCGGCAACCATCAGCATCGCGAATGGCCAGTACTCGCTTGACAGCGGCACCACATGGTCGAGTTCCACCGGCACCATCTCCCCGGGATGGAAGATCAGGGTGCGCAACACGGCTCCCAGCACCACGCAACTTCACATTGGCGGTACATCAGTCACATTCACCAGCATTGCGTCAAGCGCACCGATTGCCACCGTGTCCGTGTCCCCTAAATCGACAGGGGCTAACCCTGGCACTCTTATCACCCTGAACGGTTCGAACAGCCAAGGGGCCGCACCACTGACCTTTGCCTGGATAAGCCCTCTGACATGTACGGCTCTCCCCACGTTGCCCGGTATAACGCCCTCGGTAAGTTCAGTAACCCTCTCGTCGGCCACCGTAGCCGCACCGACTTTCACCCCCGATGCACCAGGCATCTGCAACACAACTCTGACCGTCAGCAATTCCGTCGGCACTTCCACCCCCTTTCCGGTGACCGTAACGATCAACGATCTGGCTCACGGCACACCTCCCAGTGGTACCGGAATCATATCGGTGTACAGGGCGGATGCCAACGCACCGTCGAGTACTTCCCCGAACGTGACATTCAATATAACGTTTACCATAAACAACACCGGTGCTGCATCGGTTAGCAGTGTCACGATGGGTGCCTTTTCTAATACCGGTAAGACGACAAGCACTCCGCCTAAGTTCTGTGGAGATTCTGCATGCACGGCTGCGTCACAAACCAGCTCCATACCGGTAACGATCAGTGCAGTAACTACTGGAAATAATACGTATTCGGGTGGGACTTTTGTAATGACTCTTTCAGATTTCAACAACATAGACCCGAACGGCTGGCAGGTTGCAAACAGCGCTTTGACTGTCACCCCGTAATCTGTTGCACGTGGATTTTTAAATAGTTGGGGTCGTGGCTTTCTTCCTTCCTTCCCCCCGCCACCCGGAACCGAAAAACAAAGGCCCGTCAGCGACATCGCGACGGGCCTTTGTTCATGGCGGACCGGGAGCGGGGCATTCCCTTCCGTTCTTTACCCCTCCCCTGCCTCCAGGGCCTTCAGCCGTCCCCGCAGTTCCTTTTCCTTCTGCCAGCGTATGGTGACGTCCCGGATGATGGAGGCGCACCCGATGATGTTGCCACTCTCGTCCCGCACGGTCGCCATGGAGAATTCCAGCGAGAGGCGGCTTCCGTCCTTGTGCACCCCCGGCGCGGAGAGGAGGCCGGTCTTGTATTTCGTCTCGCCGGTATCCATGACCCGGTAGTATCCCTGCCAGTGGCGGTCCCGCAGGTTTTCCGGGATGATCAGGTCGAGGGAGCGGCCGAGCGCCTCATGGGGGCCGTAGCCGAACATCCGCTCCGAGGCGGCGTTCCAGAGCCGGATGATCCCCTCCCGGTCGGAGAACATTATGGCGTCGCTGATCTCCTCGACGATCTTCCCGGCGAGCCCGGACAGACATGAAGTTTCCGACATGACAGTTTCCTCCTCGTATTCGAAATCCGGCCGCTGCCGGTGCGTTGCCCCTTGTCAGCAGGGCATCTCGGCGTTGCGGCGGGCATAGAACCACCAGGTCATGGCAACGCACGTGACGTAGAAGATGATGAATCCGTAGAGCGCCGCCTCCGGGCCGCCGGTCGCGGAAATGGAGGTTCCGAAGCTCTTGGGGATGAAGAAGGCGCCGTAGGCGGCAAAGGCGGAACTGAAGCCGAGCACGGCGGCAGCCTCCTTGCCGGCGTCGCGCACTGCCTGCTCCTGGGCCGCGGCTAACCTTTTCAAAGGTACCAGATGCGCCCTCCCTGTCAATCGGCTACGGGCCTGTCGAGTCGCTGCGGGGTATCACCCCATCCTCGCCACCGCTCCGATTCCCTGGTATACTTTTCCCCTGCATGGCACACGATTCCATTTCCATCCGCGGCGCCCGCCAGAACAACCTGACGGGCTTCGACCTCGACCTCCCCCTCGGGAAGCTGACGGTGATCACCGGCGTTTCCGGCTCGGGCAAGTCGTCCCTCGCCTTCGACACGGTCTACGCCGAGGGGCAGCGCCGCTACGTGGAGACCTTCTCCCCCTATGCGCGGCAGTTCCTGGAGCGGATGGACCGCCCCCGTGCCGACCGCATCGAGGGGGTCCCCCCGGCAATCGCCATCGACCAGACCAACCCGGTCCGCACCTCCCGTTCCACGGTGGGGACCATGACGGAGCTTGCCGACCACCTGAAGCTCCTCTTCGCCCGGGCGGCGCGCCTCTACTGCCGGGAATGCGGCCGGGAAGTCCGGCGGGACACCCCCGACTCCGTGGCCGACTGGCTCCTGGAGCGCCAAGGGGAGAGACCTGCCGCATCCGTGCTCGTCACCTTCACCGTCACGGTCCCGGCAAACTTCACTGCCCCGGAAGTGAAAGAGTTTCTCGCCGGCCAAGGGTACACCCGCTTCCTGCGGGAGGATGAGGAATCGCTGGAGGTGATCCAGGACCGGACCAGGATTGCCCCGGGAAACCGCCCCCGGCTCGTGGAGAGCCTGGAAGCGGCGCTGGCGGCGGGGAGGGGACGGGTGGCCGTCCATCCCGCCGGTGCCGACGGCGTGGCCGGGGAACCGTGGCGCTTCTCCAGCGACCTCCACTGCCCCGACTGCGACATCCCCTACGGCGATCCCCAGCCCCACATCTTCTCCTTCAATTCCCCCATCGGCGCCTGTTCCACCTGTCGGGGCTTCGGACGGGTGATCGGCATCGACTACGGCCTGGTGGTCCCCGACGAGGGGAAGAGCCTGGCGGAGGGGGCGGTGCGCCCCTGGCAGACGGAGAGCTACCGGGAGTGCCAGGACGACCTGCTGCGCTTTGCCGGGAAACGCCGGATGCCCGTGGATATCCCCTGGCGCCAGATGAAAGAGGAAGAGCGGCAGTGGGTGCTGGAGGGTGAAGGGCCGTGGGACGAGGGGGTCTGGTACGGGGTGCGGCGCTTCTTCGACTGGCTGGAAACGAAAAGCTACAAGATGCACATCCGGGTCCTCCTCTCCAAGTACCGGGCCTACACCCCCTGCACCGTCTGCGGTGGAGCCCGTCTCAAGCCGGAGGCGCTCCTGTGGCGGATGGGCACCCGGCCGGAAGCCGACCGGGTCCTGGATCCGCCTCGGCGCTTCCGGCCGGAGGGGATGAACGTTACCGCCGCGAAGCTGCGGGCGCTCCCCGGCCTCACCATTCACGACGTGATGCTCCTCCCGATCGATCGTTGCCGGAAGTTCTTCGCCGACATAGCCCTTCCCGCCCCTCTCGGCGAAGCCGCAGAGCTCCTCCTCGGGGAGATACGCACCCGGCTCGGCTACCTGGTGGACGTGGGACTCTCCTACCTCACCCTGGACCGCCAGTCCCGCACCCTGTCGGGCGGCGAGGTGCAGCGGATCAACCTGACAACGGCCCTCGGCACGTCGCTGGTCAACACCCTGTTCGTCCTGGACGAGCCCACCGTCGGCCTCCACCCCCGCGACACGGGGCGTGTCCTCGGGGTCCTGCGGCGGCTGCGGGATGCCGGGAACACCCTCCTGGTGGTGGAGCACGATCCCCAGGTGATGGTGGCGGCCGACCGGGTCCTCGACCTGGGGCCGGGTCCGGGGGAGCGGGGAGGGGAGGTGGTCTTCTTCGGCCCCCCCCATGACCTGACCCGGGCGAAGCAATCCCTCACCGGCGCGTATCTCTCCGGGAAGAGGCGGGTCACTACGGGAGGCGTCCCCCGGCCGGTGACCGGCAGGGAGCCGCACCTCCTGGTCCGGGGTGCCGCCGCCCAGAACCTGAAGCGGATCGACGTCCGCATCCCCCTCAACCGCTTCGTCTGCGTCACCGGGGTTTCCGGCTCGGGGAAATCGACCCTCGTGGAGGACGTCATCCACCGGGGGCTGCTCAAGCGCCTTGGCCGGCCGACGGAGCAGCCGGGCGCGTGCCGGGAGATCAGGGGCGCGGGGCTCATCGGCGAGGTGGTGCTCGTGGACCAGTCTCCCATCGGCCGCACCACCCGCTCCAACCCGGCCAGCTACGTGGGGGCCTTCGACGCCATCCGCAAGCTCTTTGCCGACGAGCCGCTGGCCAAGGAGCGGGGTTACACCGCGGGAACCTTCAGCTTCAACGCCGGGAGCGGCCGCTGTCCCGGCTGCGGCGGAAACGGCTTCGAACACGTGGAGATGCAGTTCCTCTCCGACGTCTACCTCCGCTGCCCCGACTGCGACGGCAGGCGCTACCGCCCCGAGGTGCTGGAGGTGACCCTCGTCCCCGCCGGGAACGGGGCGCCGGTGTCGGTGGCGGATGTCCTGGAGATGACCGTTACGGAGGCGGTTCTCTTTTTCAGCGGGCGGACAGAGGTGTTGCGGGGCCTGGAGCCCCTCGAAGCCGTGGGGCTCGGGTATCTGCGCCTCGGCCAGCCGGTGCCGACCCTTTCCGGCGGCGAGGCCCAGCGCCTCAAGCTCGCCGGTCACCTGGCGGCGGCCGACTCGAAAAAGAAGCCTTGCCGGTCCCCGGTCCCCAGTCCCGAGTCCCGAGTTCCGAATTCCCGGACGCTCTTCCTCTTCGACGAGCCGACCACCGGCCTTCACTTCGAGGACATCGCCCGGCTCCTCGCGGCCTTCCGCCGGCTCCTCGACGCCGGGGACTCCCTCGTGGTCATCGAGCACAACCTGGAGGTGATCCGGGCCGCCGACTGGGTGATCGATCTCGGCCCCGAGGGTGGGGAGGCGGGGGGGCGGGTAGTCTGCACCGGCACTCCCGCCGAGGTTGCGGCCTCCCCGGCAAGCCACACCGGACGTGCCCTCGGTGAATACGACGGGCAGCTTGCCCTCCTTGCCGGGCCACGACGCCGCACCGCCCACCTCACCCCGACGGCGCCTCCCCCCGAGGAGGCGATCCGCATCCTAAAGGCGCGGGAGCACAACCTGCGGAACGTGGACATCACCATCCCCCGTGACCGCTTCACGGTCATTACCGGCATCTCCGGTTCCGGCAAGAGCACCGTCGCCTTCGATATCCTGTTCGCCGAGGGGCAGCGGCGCTACCTGGAGTCCCTCAACGCCTATGCCCGGCAGTTCGTCCAGCCGGCCGCCCGCCCCGACGTGGACGCGGTCCTCGGTATCCCCCCCACGGTGGCGATCGAGCAGCGCACCAGCCGGGGAGGGCGCAAAAGCACCGTGGCAACCCTCACCGAGATCTACCACTTCCTGCGGCTCCTCTTCGTGAAGCTCGGGGTCTCCCATTGTCCTGACTGCGACCTCCCCATCTCCCCCCAGACACCGGACGCCATTGCCGCCCGGCTGCAGAGGGAGTTCCGGGGGCGCACCCTCCTCTTTCTCGCCCCCCTTGTCACAGCCCGCAAGGGGTATTACACCGACCTGGCGAAATGGGCGGCGGGCAGGGGGTTCTCTTCCCTCCGGGTGGACGGGCTCCTCACCCCCACGTCTCCCTGGCCCCGCCTCGACCGCTTCCGGGAGCACACCATCGAGCTGCCGGTGGGCGAGGTGGCGGTGACGCCCGCTGCGGAGGGGGAGCTGAGGGGGCTCCTCGACCGAACCCTCGCCTTCGGCAAGGGGACGGTGCGGGTAGTTCCCGCGGGAGAGGAGTCGGCAGACTCCCTCCTCTTTTCCACCCTGCGGGCGTGCGCGTCCTGCGGCCGCAGCTTCCCCGAGCCCGACCCGCGCCTCTTCTCCTATAATTCCCGACACGGCTGGTGCCCGGTCTGTTACGGCACCGGTCTCGTCCTGCCCGGCTTCGACGCGGAGCAGAGCGGCGAGGAGATCTGGTGGAACGAGTGGTGGGAGGGGGAGGAGAAGAGCTGTCCCGCGTGCCGGGGCCGGAGGCTTTGCCCCGAGGCGCTTGCCGTGCGGTTCCAGGGGAAGAATATCGCCGAAATCGCCGCCCTTTCCGTGGAGGAAGCGGCCGGCTTCATCGCCGGCCTTGCGCTGGCGGGGCGCGAAGCGGCAATCGCCCGCGACATCGTCGCCGAACTGGACGGACGCCTCGCCTTCCTGCGGGAGGTGGGCCTCGGATATCTCTCCCTCGACCGGGCGGCACCCACCCTCTCCGGCGGCGAGGCCCAGCGGATCCGCCTGGCGGCCCAGCTCGGCTCCAACCTGCGCGGCGTCTGCTACATTCTCGACGAGCCCACCATCGGCCTCCATCCCCGGGACAACGGGATGCTCCTCGATACCCTTGCCAGACTGGAAGAGAAGGGGAACACGGTGGTTGTGGTGGAGCATGACGAAGAAACGATCCGCCGCGCCGAGTACCTCATCGACCTGGGACCGGGGGGCGGGGTGGACGGGGGGCAGGTGGTGGCGGCGGGGTCCCTGGCCGAGGTGATGGCGGAACCCGCGTCGATCACCGGCCAGCTTCTTGCCCGGCCCCTGCGCCATCCCCTCGTGGCCCGGAGAACACCGCCCGCTGATGGCGAGCCGGTCGTGGAGGTGGTGGGGGCATCACTCCACAATCTGCGGGACGAATCGGTCTCCTTTCCCCTGGGGCGACTGGTCTGCGTAACGGGGGTTTCCGGCAGCGGCAAGAGTACCCTGGTGCGGGAAGTCCTCCACGGGAATCTCCGGCGGCTCCTCGCAGCGAAAGATGATGCCGGAACGCGGGGCGTCCCGGCCCTGCGGGGGTGCCGGGCGATACACGGCTGGCAGCTGCTCGGCCGGGTCCTGGAGGTGGACCAGACCCCCATCGGCAAGACTCCCCGGTCGTGCCCCGCCACCTATGTCGGCTTCTGGGACGCCATTCGCAAGCTCTTCGCCCTCACCCCCGAAGCGCGCATGCGGGGGTATACCCCCTCCCGGTTCTCCTTCAATGTCGGAGGGGGGCGGTGTCCGGAGTGCGAGGGGCAGGGGATGAAGACCATCGAGATGAGCTTTCTCCCCGATGTGAAGGTGGCGTGCGAGGCGTGCGGCGGCGCCCGGTTCACCCCCGAGACCCTCATGGTCCGCTACCGGGGGAAGAATATCGGCGAGGTGCTCGCCATGAGCGTCGACGAGGCCCACGGCTTCTTTGCCGCCCACCGCCCGGTCCACCATCCCCTGGCACTCCTTCGGGAGGTGGGGCTCGGTTACCTCACCCTCGGCCAGCAGAGCCCAACCCTCTCCGGAGGCGAGGCGCAGCGGATCAAGCTGGTGACGGAGCTTGCAAAGGCGCGCGAATCAGACCCGGCAGGGGCGAAAGGATTCGCGACCAGGAGCCGGCGGGGTCTCAAGGAGTTGAACATCCTCTCACCCCCTACGCCCCGCTCCTCGCTCTATCTCCTGGACGAGCCCACGATCGGCCTTCACATGGCCGACGTGGAGAAGCTGGTCAGGGTGCTCCACCGTCTCGTGGCTGTGGGGAACACGGTCGTTGTCATCGAGCACAACCTGGATGTGATTGCCGAGGCCGACTGGGTCATCGATCTGGGCCCCGAGGGTGGGGACGGCGGGGGGCGCCTGATGGCCGCCGGTACGCCGGAGGCGTTGGCCCGGTCCGATGCACGATCCCACACGGGGAGGATTCTGGCGCGTTTTCTTGAGGAAAGGGGAGGGTGAGCAGAAAAAGATATCAACAGGGTTTTCCACAGGGGTGGGCTGTAGAAATATTATAAAGATTTATACTAAAATGCTTATACTTATCTGTTGGTGGAGTGGGATGACGGTGCAATTTGTTTGCAATTTTTTGTGGATAACCTGTTGATAACTACCGATGCTTGCCGGTGGAGAGATGGTAGGATGCGGGCAGTGCATGGCTGCCGTTCCTGCCGACATTCCCCAGGAAGGATGTGCCTGCCGACAGCTGTGGTCGAGGTTTTTCTCCGTCACGTGTCTCCCTGGGCAATCTGAAGCGTCCCGCATACTGGCTCGTGCAGAAAAACTCGGCACCGTACTGCTGGCTGGAGGGACACATCCGCGGATTCTCTGCCAGGCATGACCAGAGATCGTCATAGCAGAGGCGTGTCTTGCAGGTGATGGATTCGGGTGCTCCCGCCATATCTCCTCCGTTGTTCCTCGTGTCCTATCACGAATCGTGCCGGAATGCAGTTGCTCCAACTATCCGAAACTCCTCTGCATCTTTCGGGATGACCTGGTGCCGGGGGTGTCAAAGACCGAGACCGGCATATCGGAATTGTATAGCCAATGTACTGTAATGTATCAAGGAATGGCGAAATGTCCAGACCGGCGACATGTTACTTTTTCAGCGCTCGCTGCACAGCGGCGAGAAGGGCCGGGACGGGAGGGGCGACGAAACGGTGAAGAACCTCCAGATGCCTTCGCGTCGGAACAGGAGCCTGATGGGAGCCGGCGGCTCGTGGGCGGACAGGACCCATGACAGGTCTCCGAGGGACCGGATCCGGACACCATTCACCTCATGGATGATGTCGCCGGGGGCAACCCCCGCCTTGCGTGCCTCACAGTCAAATCGGGCCTCCACGACGATCACCCCCTCTTTCTCCGGTTTTTCGGCCGTCGGCAAGAGGTTTCTTCGGCCGATTTCCGCTACTGTCATTCCCAGAACGTGCAGCACCGCCATCTGCTGGTCGTCTTCCTGCTGCTGCGGACTCCATGCTGTCATCCCTCTCTCCTTTTCACTGCTGACCGTAATCGGGTTCGGGTGATGTCGCTGCCCATGGCGGAGCGCCTCGATAGGGTCGAGGGCCGCTGCTGCACGGGCGGGGTAGACGTCGAAGCCGATCCCTGTCGAAGAAACGAAGACGATGCCGATTGCGTTGACAGGCAGCTGCACCGGCCAGTCACCGGCCACGGAACTGGTGCGGCCGTGGCCATGCCCGTTGCCATGCCGATAACGCCGCCCCCCGGCAGCGAAGAGCCGGGGAGGCGGCAAAAGCCACCGGCTTACCAGCCGCCGTCGCAGCGGCAGGGGGCGGCCGCCGGACCCCCATCCCCGGCGGGTCGGGGAGGGGCGGGCCTCCTCCCGTGCTCGGGCCCTCGCTCAGGGTCGGAACCCCTCGGCGGCCGCTCCGAGAGCTTCTCGGCCTCAGCCCGCTGGTCTGGGGTGAGCAGGGCGTTGATCTGGCTCCGCACGCGGGCGCGGGCGACGAGCAGGTCGGTTTCGAGCTGGGCCTTCCGGGCCGCCAGCTTCCTGATCGCCGCCTCGTCGAAGGCTGGGGCTTCCGCTGCGGCATGCAGCTGTTTTCGTGCCTCGTCCAGGCTTCGGTGCGCCGGTGCGTTCTTTTCCCGGTCAGTCTTCAGGATGGCTTCGATTTTTCCCTTCTGACCCTCATTCAGGCCGAGGGACTTCCACATCGATGGAGGGGGAGGCCCCGGGGGGAATTCACCTTCCGGCCCGCAACTCCCATGGGGAGGCGGCCCGTCCGGCAGGTGGGCCGGCTCCGCCTGCACGCTCCCAGCCCCCGCTGACAGGGCCGCAATCGCCCATACGCACATGATGATCCGCAGTCTCATAATAGATTCTCCTTTCGTTGTCGGCAGGAACCGACGTTGAGGTTTACTGCCTGTTGCCGTCTCTCTCGGGGGGGGCGCCATTGGCCGGACCGGCCGGGGCGCCTTCGGGGAGTGCCACCAACTCCCCGTTGACCTGTGTGCAGGTGGCCTTGAGCGTGTCGCCCCGTGGCGTGGTAATGGTTACCGCATCTCCCGGGCTTTTCTCCCTGCAGGCCTCGATAGCCTCCGGGGGAGGACCCGTCGGCCGGCTGCCGCGCTCCTGCGGCCCGCTGGAGGCATGTGCCGGAACCTGCGCCAGTGTGGCGAGCGCCGCAAGGAAGATGGTCGTTTTTACGTTATTCCGCTTCATTTCTCTCTCCTTTCCTCTGCCGGCCCGGACGGGCCGGCGTGGCTGCGGCAGGGAACTCCTCCCGGCCGCCATGGCGGTTCAACCGTTTCCTGTGACAAGAGATACCAGCCAATTGTGGAGAAAATGTGGAAGAAATGAGGAAATGTGCCGTGCGGCCATCAGATGGTAGGATTCTGGCCGGTTTTTGTGGTACATAGATAGGCAGAAAGGGCGACCCGCGCACAAGGCCCAGGAACCCTCGGCAAGATACGGCCGCTTTTCTCTCCGGCCCCTGCCTCACTGCGGGAACATATGTCGATGGGGAAAAGGGGGACGGTGACGTTGCGAGGTATGACGAAGAAGCTCGGCATCACGTACCGGTTGTTTCTGGCAATCCTTGCCGCCGCCGTCCTGTCGGTGGCCAGCATGTTCCTTATCATGCAGTTGAGCATCGACCGGGGATTCCTCCGGTATGTCAACACCATGGAACATACCCGGCTGGCGCGGCTGGCCGAGCGCCTCGCGGAAAGCTACGAGCGGGCGCTGGGCTGGAATTTCCTGGGGAACGATCCCGATGGCTGGCGCCGGTTTGTCGCCGCCTCTCTTCCCGATGAGGCTCCTGGTCCGCCGGAGGGACGTCGGGACGGAGAGCACCCGCCTCCCCCCCCGGGAGACGCGGGCCATCCTCCCGACCACCCCCCTCCGGGGGAGGTGCGGAACTACGTCATGCGCGTGTTTCTCCTCGATGCCCGGAAACAGCCGCTGTACGGCCCGGGCAGTTTCCCGGCTTCGGTGGAACTCGTTCCTGTCTCGTCACCGAAGGGGGTCGTGGGGTACCTGGGGCTCCTGCCCCACCGGCGCCTTTCCGATGAGCGGCAGCTCCGCTTCCTGAAAGAGCAGAAGCTTGCCCTGGGGCTTGTCGGGGGGGTGGTGCTCCTTCTCGCCACAGGGCTTTCATTTCCCCTTGCGAACCGGCTCGTCAGGCCGGTCCGGGCCCTGGCCGCGGCGACCGGTCGCCTGGCTGCCGGCGAATTCGCAACCCGCGTCCCCGTGATGGCGCACGACGAGCTGGGGCTTCTGGCGCGCGATTTCAACGAGCTGGCCCATACGCTGGAGAGGAACGAACAGTTGCGGCGCCAATGGGTTGCCGACATCTCCCATGAACTGCGCACCCCCCTGGCAATCATCAGGGGAGAGATTGAGGCCCTCCAGGACGGCGTCCGCCAGCCGACCCCGGCGGCGATCGATTCCCTCCACGGCGAGGCGCTTCGCCTCGGGCGGCTGGTGGACGACCTCAACCAGCTTTCCCTGTCGGACCTCGGCGCCCTCACCTACCGGAAGGTGGAGCTCGACCTGGCTGAGGTGCTGGATGCGGCGCTTGCCCAGTATCGCCAGGAGTTCGCCGCCAGGCAGATTGCCGTCGATGCCCACATCCCCGCGGAATCGAAAGTCCTGGTGTACGGCGACCGCGAACGGCTCCGCCAGCTCTTGACCAATCTCCTCGACAACAGCCTTACATACACCGATCCAGGCGGCAAACTCGACGTGCGCCTGGCGTGCCGCGACGGGGAGGCCGTGCTCGATATCGAGGACTCCGCTCCCGGGGTCCCGGCTGAGGAGCTGGAGAGGCTGTTCGACCGGTTCTACCGGGTCGAATCCTCCCGCAACCGGGCTGCCGGCGGCGCCGGGCTCGGCCTGGCAATCTGCCGCAACATCGTCCTTGCCCACGCCGGTACCATCGAAGCACGGGAGTCGTCGCTGGGCGGGGTCGGGATCAGGGTGATACTGCCGCTCGCAGGAAAATGACCATGAACGGGAAAGTGCTGATCGTCGAAGACGAGGAAAAGCTGGCGGCACTTCTGGCCGATTACCTGGCGCAGGCGGGATTCGAAACCCACCGTCTCGGCGACGGGGCGGCTGTTGTCCCGTGGGTGAGGGAGCAGAACCCCGACCTAATCCTTCTCGACCTGATGCTGCCGGGACGCGACGGCCTGGATGTCTGCAAGGAAATCAGGGGCTTTTCCAGCGTGCCGGTCGTCATGGTCACCGCCCGGATCGAAGAGATCGACCGGCTGCTCGGCCTCGAGCTCGGGGCCGATGATTACATCTGCAAGCCGTTCAGCCCCCGTGAGGTGGTGGCCCGGGTCAAGGCGGTCCTGCGCCGGGCAGGAGGCGGATCGACAATCCAAACGCACGGCCTCGTCCTCGACGAGAGCCGCTACCTCGCCACCCTCAATGGCCGCGACCTCGAGCTCACCGCCGTGGAGTTCAAGCTCCTGCTGTTGCTGGCAGCCAATCCGGGGCGCATCTTCGGCCGGCAGCAGCTCATGGACCGGATTTACTCCGACCAGCGTATCGTAGCCGACCGCACCATCGACAGCCACATCAAGAAGCTGCGCAGGAAGCTCGCCGATATCGAGAACGGAGCCGATCTCATCCAGTCGGTGTACGGTGTCGGATATAAATTCGATCAGCCGCAGTAGTTCCGTCCGGGACCGTCTCTCTCCCCATCTCCTCCTACTTCACGTGACAGGCATTGCAGAGGGTTTTCCCTTTTCCGATCCTCAGATGGTACTGCCCGCTGTTCAGCAGGTTGTGACAGGAGATGCAGTCAGGCCTGCCGTCGCTGAATTGCACCCCGGCCTGTGTCGCTGCTTCAACCGGCTTGAATTCGTTTTTCCTGTTCTGCGGCGGGTACTCCTTGGTGAAGGGATGGAATTTCCCCAGGTCGCACACCGGCATGCAGGGTGGAGGGCCCTTGGCAACGGACTCGTCATGGCATGAGAGGCATTCCGACCGGGAACCCCAGTACTTGACCTTGAAGCCGTGATGCTCCACGGCTTCCGCCCTGAAAAACTCGTTGCTTCCGATGATGGCGAGGATAACCGCGACAAAGATAACGGCGGCATGGGGTTGTCTCATGGGATACTCCCGGGAAATCCGGAGAGCCGGTATTTTTCCCTTATTGCATTAGCGATTGCACATAAAGTGTAGTGTCACCGTCGCTGGATACAACTGCTGGGATGCATCGGCGCCGGTCAACCCTGCGCCCCGTGGGTGCGGAATCCTGGCCTTTCCTGGTGCGGTATTGTCACGACGTGGAAGATTTTTGCGATGAAAAGCTTGATTCTCGATGAGATTGTTATAAAATGTTAATAGTGTGGGTGTGCTGAATACGGAGGAGTTCACATGGCTGACTGCGATCTTCTTGGTTCCTGTTTCTTCTTTAACGAGCTGGTCAGAGTCCTTCCTGAGACCACGGACTTCCTCTGTGACAAGTACTGCAAGGGGGCCTACCCGAATTGCGCCATTTACAGGATCTCGAAATATTACGGAAACGATAAGGTTCCCAAATACCTGTATCCCAATGACACGTACGAGACCTTCAACTTCAACTACTTCGAGCCCCATGGAGGACTGGGCAAATTGCTGAAGGCCATCAGTTCCGATGGACGGCCGCTTCTCGTCAAATCGACCAATCTTTGCACGATGGCCAAATCAGGCGACATCGTGGCATACCAGTGCCCGGAGGGATGGGTTGAATTGCGACGCAAGCAGGCACATCCCTTTCAAGGGTCTGACAGAAGGCATAAAAGATCCTATTGATACATGCGGGTCCCTCGAGGTATCCCATTCTGCATACGGCTACCCGCCCTGCGCGTATACTGCACGAAGATTTCCCCGAATAAAGGAATATGGTTTTGACGGTCCCGCTCCGGGGCACGGTCGCTCAGGTGTCCGGTTCAGCACGGTTCCGGCCCCTTATTGAGGGCCGTGGCAATGGAATGGAGGATGCGGTTCATCTTGTACGGCTTGACGACAAAATCATGCGCACCTGTGGCCAGGGCTTGGGTAATCATTTCAGCGGCGGCATATGCGCTCACGAAAATCACCGGAATTCCCGTTGTCCGTATGATGCACTCCGCTGCCGTTATGCCATTCACTTTACCAGCAAGCCGTATGTCCATCAGGAGGAGGTCGATGTGATCCCGTGCGGCCAGCTCGAGTGCTTCCTCCCCTGTCCGGACGATGCCCGCAACGCTATACCCGTGGTGGCCGAGGACTATTTCAAGATATGCGGCATTGTTGTCCTCGTCTTCAACGATCAGGATCTTTCCCGTGCCCACTGCGCTCCCCCAGGAGAAATAATCACGGACATATGCCGTCAAAATTAGCTCTATCACAGGAATGCGACAATCTGTGACGCTTGCACCCGGGATATGAAATTTTTTTCAGAAAATGAAGGAGAGCGCGTCTGGAGATGAAGTAGAGAAACAATACCCTTTCGCCACAATTGATTGCTTGCCGGGATGGTCTCGTGGGACCGTGGCATCATGGTTCACAATAATAGTATGTCGGCGACAGATTCTGTCGTCTTGTAATGTTGGAATGCTGTAATTTTTTGTGCAGAAGGGGGGGCGAATGAACAAGCTTGAGGTAGCCATAAAGCTCATTCAGTTGCTGAACGAGCGTACGACTATTTCTGCCAAGGTAATTGCCGGAGAATTAGGAGTAAGCATCAGGACAGCGCAACGGTACATCAGGGAATTATCTAATTTGCCATGTCTCGTTCATCAGCACAACAGTACGGTCTATGAGATTTACCCTGATTACAAATTCAAGGAAGCTCTTTTACATTCAAGCTTCTGTGATATCATTCAGAGGAAAATGCAACTTGATGCGACAACCGGGATTGGAGATGTATTCTGTCTCATTTGTAGTGCCACACGGGGCAAAATTAATCACAATTTATTTGTTTTTGATATAACTACTGAGGACAATGCTGAGAAACTGCAGGAAATTGTCACGACAATCAAGGAAATGCTGAAGGCTCAAGCTGAAAAAACTGGTAGCTGACTTTTCCTTGGACGAAAGCCGGCGGTGACAACTGTCTGTGGAACTCCCTGTACACCAACTGCACGTAGCTCCCACCGAATACAGGGATATGCTTCACCAAGGTCCGTTCCGATGGCGGGATGAAGGGGGTGAGGCTGCATCGGTGCCCAGGTCGCCGAGGATTGATTTCGGCTTCTCTTTCCCTTCGAAGCCCCGTCTCTCACCCCTGTCTCGGTCCCCGAAGAAAGAGCTTCCCCGGCCAGAGTGCTCCGTCCCCTTTCTACTGGTGTCCCGTGCGGTTGATTCTTACCGTACAATTGCGGGCCTTTTGGCCCCTGGCTGTATTGCGGCTCCTCGGCGTAGGCCCCGCTAGGCCTGCGTCGCCGCGCCGTGCCAGGAACCAAAATTCCTCGGAATTCTTGCGGTGAACTGACCGCACGGGACACTAGTACAAATATACTCCTCTTTGCCTCAGTTATTCATGAAGATGGAGACCGCCAGCTGCATATTTTTTGGGCAGAGAGGTATGTTTGAATAGATGACACAATGTTGTAAAATTTTACACCTGGTTATCCACAAGGTTATCCACACATATTGTGGAAACAAAATATCCTTACAAACAGCATGCCAGTGCGGGTGTGTATGATGCCGCCCTCCAGGATTTTTGAAGCTGGCATGACATTTATCCACGTAACTGTCTGTTACAGATGAGGTAATTTTCGCGAGAAATTTTCAGTGAGGAAGCCGGTCGCCACCGTGAGGCGTTTTTGGGCCAGTTGTTCAGAGAAAAGCACGAGGAGCTATGTCGTCCGACATAGCTCCTCGTGTGCTGTTACGGGGGTTCGATTGTGAGGGGCGGGCTAATCCGGCGAATCGACCGGAAGCCGCTGCGGGCTTAACCGAATAAAGCCGTGTGCAGCCGGGGTTCCACCTTACCGCTTCGGGGCGTACAACTTCTTGTCGTGACATTCATGGCACTTGACGGGTCCCTTGTCATCGAGGTCGTGACAAGGAATGCAGATTTTGTGGGCGCTTTCTTCCCCCCACCCCTTGATCTTTTCACCCCTGCGGTCATGGCAGTGGAGGCAGTCATCCTTCGCCAGCTTCTGGTGCTTCCAGTGCTGGAAAGGGGTTACCATCGTTCCCATTTTGAAGTTCATGACTTCGGGTCCCCGGTTGTCCAGCGTGGCCGCTAGAACCGCCGTCTCAAGCCCGCAAAGGGCCAGCATCACCAAGAGTGGCACGTACCGTTTCATCATTGTATCCTCCTTTCAGATAATTAACAAAATTAGAACAATCTTTTATCTGAAATCCGCCAAAATGTCCACCCACAAATGAGTATTTCCCATCGGTCGTGCCACTCGGGGTGGCAACTCGCGCCGCCAGTTCTTGTGCCGCTGGCAGCGGTCGTGTGCATGTCCAACGGTGGAATGCGGCAGGAGGCGGTCGAAGCAGGCCACCCGAGGGGAGAACGGCTATTGCCGGGGAGAATGCTCTGATGCCGGCCGCTGACTACGGCGCCCTCCCCGTGGGGCGTAGATTTTTCGTAAGTTTGATGCGATCGGGATCTTCCTCTTCAATTCCTGAATCCACATTCCATGCGACAGTCGGTGCAAATTCCATCGCAAGGCTCAATGTGCACGAGGACGTTGCTGTGCGGCAGTCGTGCGACCAGCATCTCTTCAAGCAGGTGGCTTAAATGATGGGCGGCTTCCACGGTACTCACCTTCGGAACCACCAGGTGGAGGTCGATATAGCGCATATGCCCTGATTTGCGCGTCCTCAGCTTGTGGTATCCTTTGAAGCGGAAGGCGTTTTCCGCCATGACCTCGCGAATTGCCGCTTCGTCCTCTTCCGGCAACTTGATGTCCAGAATATGATGGAAGGCGTTCCGGGTCAGTTCCCATGCGGTTTTGATGATCAGGACGGCAACGCCGATGGCAACAAGGGGGTCGATGAGGGAGAGTCCCGTCAGTTTCATCACGATCAATCCGGCAAAGACTCCCAGAGACGTATACACGTCGGTCCGCAGATGGAGCGCATCCGCTTCCAGTGCCACGGAATCGGTCCTTCTCGCAACCTTCAGCAAATGGGTTGAAACGAACCAGTTGGACAACGCCGATATTCCCATGACGACCGTGCCGATGCCGACGTTGTCAACCTGGTAATGGCCGAGGACCAGCTTCAATACGGCTTCGTAGATAATGAAAAGGGCGGCTCCGAGAATCAGTACGGCTTCAATGGTCCCGGCAACGTTCTCGATTTTCCCGTGGCCGAAATGGTGGTTGTCGTCGACAGGTTGACCTGACAGGGAAACGGAAACGTATGCGATGCCGGCAGCAACGAGGTCAATGCCCGAATGGACGGCTTCTGAAATGACACTCACCGAGTGCATCATAATGCCGACCGTCAGTTTCAGGATGACGAGAGCAAGATTCGATGCCACGGAGAGCTTGGCCGCGTTTTTCTTTGCCTGCTGATGTTGTGGGTCCATGAACGATTACCGGTGCCTTACGTCACCGAAGTGACCACGAGGGCCAGCGTCAGCACAACCATGACGATGACGGTCGCCCAGGAAATGACGTTGTAGACCTTCGAATTGACGTGCTCGCCCATCAGGGCCTTGTTGTTGATGAGAAGCAACATGAATATCAGGACGAACGGCAGCATTACCCCGTTTACGACCTGCGATATCAGCATGATAGCAACCAACGGAGCATCCGGTATCAGAATAATGAGTGCCCCGATGGCTATCAAGGCCGTATACAGCCACATGAACTGCGGTGCCGACGTGAAATCGTGGTTGATGCCGGACTCCCACCCCATACCTTCACAAACATAGTAGGCAGTTGCAAGGGGCAAAATCGAGGCGGCAAACAGCGAGGCGTTCGCCAGCCCGATGGCGAACAGTACCGAGGCGTATTTCCCGGCCAGTGGCTCCAATGCCTTTGCCGCATCGGCGGCGTCGTTGATTTTTATCCCGTGGGTAAAGAGAGTCGCCCCGCAGGCCACGATGATGAAGAAGGCAACAATATCGGTCATGAAGCAGCCGACAATCACGTCCCACCGGGAGGCCTTGTACTGCTCGACTTTGACGCCTTTCTCCACCACGGCGGATTGCAGATAGAACTGCATCCACGGTGCGATAGTCGTTCCGACGACTCCTATCAGCATCATCAAATAGGACGGCTTCATGTCGAAGGTCGGTTTCACCGTCTGCGTGAGGACCTGCCCCCACGGTGGCCCGGCCATGAACGCGGAGATGATGTAGGTGGCGAAAATTGTGCAGGAGAACAGGAATATTTTCTCGACGAATTTGTACGTCCCCTTCAATACGAGCCACCAGACGAGGAATGCCCCGATGGGAACGGCAATGTACTTGCTGACGCCGAATATCTCCAGGCTTGAGGCCCATCCTGCGAACTCGGCGACCGTATTCCCCAGGTCAGCCAGCAACAGACTGATCATCAGGTAAAAGGTAATCTTGACCCCGAAACGCTCCCGGATAAGGTCGGCTAGCCCCTTGCCGGTGACGACCCCCATCCGGGCCACCATCTCCTGCACCACGACCAACGCCACGGTAATCGGAATCAGGGTCCAGAGAAGGGTATACCCGAACTGTGCACCGGCTACCGAGTAGGTAGTGATCCCCCCAGCATCGTTATCGACGTTCGCGGTTATGATTCCCGGCCCCAGAACCGCGAGAAACAGCAGAATATTTTTCCTGTTCAGCTTCATGGCATGCCTCCCTATGCGTTCCTTCTTTTTCTGAAAGTCAGTGACCGTGAACCGTTACATGTGATGTCGCTTTCGTTTCAACGCATACGGCAGGAACAATTCAACAACGTCATCTATGGTTACCACGCCGGCCATCTTGCCGTCCTTGATGACAGGTACCGCTATCAGGTCGTACTTGGCAAGGAGCAGGAGAATCTCTTCCGGCTCCGTCGAAACCTCGACAGTTTTCAGTTGCTCCGTCATCACCTCGGTAATGGGCATCTCCGGCGCGTTGAGGAGCAGTTCCCGAAGGCTGACGACGCCGATGAGCCGCTCCTTGCCGTCGAGGACATAGCCGTAGTAGATCGTCTCGATTTCCTCTGCCTGCCGCCTGATTTCCGCAAGAGCGTCCCCGACGGTCTCTTTCCATGAAATGGCGATGAATTCGTTGTTCATCAGACCACCGGCAGTATCGTCTTTATGTTCCATGAGTTCCTGGATATCTTCTGCTTCCCCCCGGTCCATCAGCCCCAGGAGTTCCTGGGCCTTTTCTTCCGGGAGATCACCGAGAACGTCGGCAGCTTCGTCGGGCGACATTTCTTCCAGGATGCCGGAAGCATGGTCGCTGTCAAGATGGCTGATGACTCGGGTCCTCAGTTCTGGTTCCAATTCATGGATGGCCTCCCCGGCTGTTTCATGGTCAAGGGAAGTGAGAACTCCGTGGACCGTGCCGAGCGGGATGTTGGCGATGATCTCGGCCAGATCGGCGGGATGCATCTCCGCCATCTGGTCCCTGGCCATTGACAGTGTAAGTGCTGCAGCGTTGCTTCCCAAAGGGCTTACGAACTGCCAGCCGATTTCATGGTGGGAGATGTCCTTCTGGATGTGCGACCAGAACCACTCGTATCCGAGACGGCGGAGCAGGCCCCTGAAGCCGATATCGACGGAAAACAGGCAGATAAAGCCGTTATAGGGGACGAGCTTGATATCGTTGACCCTGACCACCTTGGCGCCGTTCACATCAACTATCTGCTTATCGAGAACATCCCGTTTCAGGAGGATGGCATCCGAGGTTTCCTCGCAGACCGGGTAGTCATCGATATCGCCGGAGATGGAAACGACCAATGGATTGAACAGCACGACCTTCTGCCACGGTACGGTGAATACCCGGCTGCCTCCCTTCACCAGGAGGCCGGTCACGACAGGAAGGGCCTCTCCGGGCGCTATGGCGACATCCCAGAGCTTCCCGACGACGACACCGGCGGGATTGATGGTTTTCTTGTTGAGAACTGAGCTGATGTAGACTTCCGTTGCTTTCTGCATGTGCCACCTCGTCAGCGCAGACCTGTGCCCGCGCACAAAAGCAATTCCGCAATGGCGTAACCGTGCCTGCGGAAAACCGCAGCATGATATTACCCGGCAGATGTTTCAGAATGTGGGAATGAGGCGGTGAGTGCCTGGGGTTCCCTGGTCATGGCCTGTGTTCGCTGCCAAAAACCATAACCAGGGGAACGGAAGGAGGGAAGGCTTAAGGATTGAGCGAACGGTATGTAGGGGTATCGGTACACCTATGACTGTCCAATCGAAGAACCACCACCTTTCAGTCGAAATTTCGGCACAAAAAAAACCACGGGGGAACCGTGGCCGATAGGGTGAAGCTGGCTACATTCCCCACTCGTAGGTTTTCGGCAGTGCACAACGTAGGTTCGGGAGGAACCAGCTACCTTAAGTCAAGCCTTAATCCGGCAAGACCTGGTCTACCCATTGGCGTCTTTCGACGTTTCCGGGCAGTAGCCTGTGTTTGTGCAAACGCCTCATGCTAACGAGGAATATCTGCTTTCATATACCGCTGCTTGTGAAATGTCAACTTTTTTGTGCCACGCCGGTTCCGGTCGATTCCGGGAAAAAGGGAGCAAAGAAGAGCATCGAACCGTCCGAACCGAGGGAGTATACGTCGCAGGTAACCGGGACGGGAACCAGTCGCCGGGATTTCCCGGCAAGGGGCTAGGTGTCATGTTCCGACCGTGCTTTGCCAGTCCTGTGGGGAAGGCGTCGAGCCAAGTCTGCGACGTGCTCGGGTGAGTACGACCAGTCATGCCGCAAATAAGGTATGGGGTCGACCATTTCGGGTGTTGTCTCCACGGATCCCCCGGCGTTCTTGATGGCAAAATCGTTTCAATTCGAATAGATATAATTTTGTACCGACTTGGCATCATTGCTGCTATATAGTACTACAAAACCAACCTTTTAGGAGGAAGTCAAAATGAAAAAAGTTCTGTCCACCATCGTTGCTGCCCTCGTCGCCGTTTCTTTCGCCAGCGTAGTGTTCGCTGCTGAGCCTGCTGCTCCGGCCGCTCCTGCCGCTCCTGCCGCTGAGAAAGCTGCTCCGGCTGAGAAAGCTCCGGCCAAGAAGGCCAAGAAAGCCAAGAAGTCCAAGAAGGCCAAGAAAGCCGAGAAGAAAGAAGAAGCTCCTGCTGCTCCGGCTGCCGCTCCGGCTGCGAAGTAATTCAGGCCACAACTGGAACGAAAAAGCCGCATCTTCGGATGCGGCTTTTTTTTTATTGGTGGCACACCGGACGTGACATCCTGTCCTGAGACCCGACCGGCCACCGGGAGCAGGTCATGGCCGGGAATGTGGAAATGGGAATGAGCAGGTCGTGAAGTATTTCGGGAAGTATTCTTGCGGAGGAAGCGTTGCCTGAGAGCCCTGCGAAGAAGGAGGTGGCATGGCGGAAGCACATGGGAGTCGAACCCACCGGGGAGATTTCTCATCCTTCTCACCGGTTTTGAAGACCGGGCGGCCCACCGGCGACCGACGTGCTTCCGGAGGCGTACACTGCTGTCGTTACAAGGGTAAAGCATCGCCCCTGTGAGGAGGGCTTGTTCTTTTCCCCCGAAGCTGGTATGACATGGGCTGGAGGCCGTGACTCCATGACCGGCGTCCGCCGGCACAGGTGACAGGTGATTCCCCTCAAGGACTACAACCCGACGCGGAGCTTTCCGCTCCTCACCATCCTGCTGATCGCGGCAAATGTGGCGGTGTTCGTCCAGGACCGTCTGACGGGTCACTATGAACGGGTCGCGGTACAGACCGGTCACGGGACAGTAGCGACCATCAGTTTTGTCGGCGGGCTGAGCAAGCATTTCGCCCTGGTCCCGGCTGCGCTCCTCGCCGATTTCCCCCTGGCATGGACGACGATCTTTACCTCCATGTTCCTCCATGGAAACTGGCTCCACGTCGGGTCGAACATGCTCTTTCTTTGGATCTTCGGGGACAACATCGAGGACTATCTGGGAAAGGCCCGCTTTCTTTTCTTCTACGCCGCCTGCGGGGTGGCGGCCGCGGTGGCCCAGATAGCCAGCGACCCGTTCTCCACCATTCCGATGGTCGGCGCCAGTGGGGCGATCGCCGGCATTCTGGGGGCCTATCTGCTCCTCTTCCCCGGCGCCCGGGTGCTGACCCTGATCCCGATCTTCATTTTCTTCACCACCGTGGAACTCCCTGCATATTTCATCATCGGCTACTGGGCGCTGATCCAGTTTCTCAACGCCAGTCTTCTGGGGGGAGGGGAGATGCTCCGCGGCGGCGGGGTTGCCTACTTCGCCCACATCGGCGGCTTTGTTGCCGGCGTGTTCCTGGTCCTCCTCTTCGGCGGCCGGCCCAGGAGGACGAGACGGCGGTATTATTGAGCCGAAGAAAACCGGTTCGCCACGGATACGCAGGGATACCGTTCATTCATCCAGACAGGTTGAAGATATGCATGTTTGTGATGGCGAAGCTACAACGCAAAGGTCTTTGCAGCGTCATCTGCCATTATCCGCAGTGATCTGTGGCCCAATGCCTTTTTCGTGATTATCGGTACTCAGCCGACCTTGCCCGACAGGCGCAACGCCCGGCTTGAAAGGTGTCCCATGGACTCGACTCTCTACGAATTTTTCTACGGTCACGCCAGCATCAATGAGCGGCTCTTCCTCCTCGTCAACCACGCAACGACACCTCTCCTCGATGCCGTCATGCCGATCCTCACCTTTCTCGGCGACTCCCGCCTCGTCTTCTGCTATCTCCCCCTTCTTTTCCTCGTCACCCTGCTGGACAGAAAGCGGATGCCCGGCTGCTATCCGGCGGTCTACCTCCTGGCCGTCCTCATCTCACTGGGGGTGGAAGACCTCATCAAGGAGCTCTTCCGCATACCCCGGCCCCCTGTGGTCATCGGTTCCGACCAGGTCCGGGTCCTCGGCCACCTGAGCCGTTCCTTTTCTCTCCCCTCCGGCCATGCGGTCTTCGCCTTCACGACTGCTACCGTTGTCGGGCACGGGAGGAGCGTGCGCTGGAAGGCGCCGCTCTACCTCCTCGCCGGTCTCGTCGCCTGGTCCCGGGTCTACCTGGGGGTTCACTACCCCCTTGACGTCCTCGCAGGGGCGTTTGTCGGGAGCGGTTGCGCACTGCTGGTCTGGAAGGGGTATGGGTGGGGAGAGATGTTCATGGGGAGAGGGCAGGGCGGGGCAACCCCGGGGGGGTGAAGGGAAAGCCGATGGCGCCGGCCGGCAGCCTATGCGCCTCCTGCATCCACTGCCGTCAGTTCCCACGTCTGGCCGGCGGTATCGTAGGAGAGCTCGAACAGGTCGGCGCCTGAGCTGACGGCGAAGTGGAGGAGCGTCGCCTCCCCCCGCCGGTCCCGCCAGGTGTAGGTGATCTCCCGCACCTCGTACTTGCGCCGGCGCCAGTCGAACCAGACAGGCCGGACCCTGTTCCCCGGCCCGAAGATCACCGCGACCCGTATGTTCTCCCGTATTCTCTGCATATCCAATCTACTCCAGGTCACGCTCAAAAATGTCCGGATGCAAGGCGGCTAGGAGCGAGCAGCGGAGCATACATCAGTATGTGAGCAGCGGAGCAACGAAGCCAACACCGCAGACGGGCGTTTTTCAGCGTGACCTATTCCAGCTCCCGGTAGATGCCGATCACCTTCCCAACGATAGTCACGTCGGTCGCGCCGGGAGGGAGAACGATCGCCTCCATGGTGGGATTTTCCGGCTGGAGGCGGATACGGCCCCTCTCCCGGTAGAAACGCTTCAGGGTCGCCTCCCCCTCGACCATGGCGACGACGATGTCCCGGTTTTCCGCCGTCTGCTGGGGACGGACCAGGGCCAGGTCCCCCTCCCGGATGGCGGCGTTGATCATGGAGTCCCCCCTGACCCGGAGGAAAAAGCATCCTTCCCCCCGCACCCTGGTCCGGTCGACGGCGACGTATCCCTCGATGTCTTCGACGGCGAGGGTGAGGGCTCCGGCCCGTACGGTGCCGGCTATGGGGAGGGGGACGGCATGGGCCGCCGGGCCTGCCGGGACGATCCCCCGGGAGCTGCCGGCGCTCTTGCGGATGAACCCTTTCCGTTCCAGGGCGTCCAGGTGTTTTAGCACCCCGAGGGTCCCCTTTATTCCCAGCTCTGCGGCGATCTCCCGCAGGGTGGGGGGAAAGCCGCGGGTTTCCAGGTGCCGGGTGACGATGGCGAGGACCTCCTGCTGACGTGCGGTGAGTCTGTCCATCGGAAGCTCCTTTGTGGTTATCATATGGCAACCATAGTGTAGCAGCCGGCCCTCTCCTTGTCAAGGGAGGAGGATGGGGGCTTTTTCGGCGATGGCGGCGACAAATGATTGACAAGAGGCCCCTGAGCGGGGAAAATGAAGAAATAGACTGAATATGCGGATATGTGGGGAGGAATTGTTGGATACCGTTACCCTGGAACTCGTCGCCGTTGCGGTCCTGATACTGGTGAACGGCTTTTTTGCCTGTTCCGAGTTTGCCGTCATTTCCATCAGGAAAAGCAAGGTGGCCCAGCTCGTCGGCCAGGGGGACGAGCGGGCGAAGGTGGTTGAAACGCTGCAGAAGGACCCCCATCGGCTCCTTGCCGTGATACAGGTCGGGATGACGCTGGTCGGTTCCACGGCGTCGACAATCGGCGGCATCATTGCCGTGGAGCACCTCCAGCCGTTTCTCCGGACCCTCCCCTACGAGTGGATGCGCAACGCTGCCGAGCCCATATCCGTTACGCTGGTCGTCATCCTCGTTTCCTACCTCATCCTGATCATCGGCGAACTGGTCCCCAAGACCATCGGCCTCCAGTACGCCGACACCATGGCCCTCCGGGTGGCCCGGACCATCTTTCTGCTGGAGCGGGCGGGAGGGATCGTGGTGTCGTTTCTCGCCCTGTCCAGCAAGGGGGTCCTCCGCCTCCTGGGGGTCAGGGGGGAAGCACGGGCCTTCATCACCCGGGAAGAGGTGCAGCATATCGTCGCCGAGGGGCACGAGAGCGGCGTCTTCAGCGCAACGGAGCAGGAGTTCATCGAGAACATCTTCGCCTTCACCCACACCGCGGTCCGCGAGGTGATGGTCCCCCGCACCCGCATGGCCGCCATCGACCTCGACCTTTCCCACCGGGAGATGCTCCGCTTCATCCTGGAAAACCAGTATTCCCGCTATCCCGTCTACCGGCAGAGCGTCGAGAATGTCGCCGGCTTCATTCACGGCAAGGATTTCCTGGGCCGGATCGTCACCGATCCCGACTTCGATATCGGCAGCATCGTCCGTCCCCCCTTCTACGTGCCGGAGGGGAAGAAGGTCAACGACCTGCTCAAAGAGATGCAGCGCAAGCGCATCCACATGGCGCTGGTCGTGGACGAGTACGGGGGGCTGAGCGGCCTCGTCACCACCGAGGACCTGCTGGAGGAACTGGTGGGGGAGATCGAGGACGAACACGACGTGGGAGAGCCGCGACGGGTGCAGCTTCTCCCGGACGGCAGCATGGTCGTCGATGCCCTCATCTCCATGGCCGATCTGGCGGACCTCCTCGACATCAAGGTGGAGGAAGACCTCCCCTACGACACCTTGGCGGGCCTGATCCTCGCCGAGCTGGGGCGCTTCCCGGAGAAGGGGGAGAGGGTGGAGTGGCGGGGGTATCTTTTTACCTGCGAGGAGGTGAAGCAGACCGCCATCGTCACGGTGCGGGTCACCCGGCAGGAGCCGGCCGAGGAAAAGGAATAGCCTGAGTTTCTGCCTCATGATACCAAAAAGGGCGCCCCGCAGGGACGCCCTTTTTGCATTTCAGCTCAGTGCCGGGGATACTGGCCGCGCTGTTTGCCGATGGTGATCGACGTGAGAATGGCGATGGCCAGCGCTCCGACGATGACGCCGAGGGAGAAGTGGATCGGGATGGGCCAGAGATCCGCCAGGAGCATCTTTACCCCCACGAAGGCGAGGATGAAGGAGATCCCCATCTTGAGGTAGACGAACATCTCCATGACATTGGCGAGGAGGTAGTAGAGGGAGCGCAGCCCCATGATGGCAAAGACGTTGGAGGTATAGACGATGAAGGGGTCGCGGGTCACCGCCAGCACCGCCGGAATGGAGTCGACGGCGAAGATGACGTCGCTCGACTCCACCACGAGGAGCGTCAGGAAGAGGGGGGTGGCGGCGGTGATCCCGCCCCGCCGGATAAAGAAGCGGTCTCCCCTCACCCGCTTGGTGATCGGGATGAAGCGGCGAACCAGGCGGACGAGGACATTCTTCTCCGGCTCGATCTTCCCCTCTCCGCCGAAGGCCATCTTGAGGCCGGTGAAGACGAGGATGGCGCCGAACAGGTAGACCATCCAGTGGAACCGTTCGATCAGGCCGATGCCGGCGAGGATGAAGACCCCCCTCATCAGGAGGGCGCCGATGATCCCCCACTTGAGGATCTTCGGCTGGTGCGCCTTGCTCACGTGGAAGTAGGAGAAGATCATGATGAAGACAAACAGGTTGTCCACCGACAGCGACTCCTCGATGAGGTAGCCGGTGAAGAACTCCAGCGCCTTGGTCGCTCCCATGGAGAAATAGATCCAGGCATTGAAGGCGAGAGCCAGGAAGACCCAGGCAAGGGTCCAGGCGAGGGCCTCGCGGAATTTGATTTCGTGGCTCTTGCGGTTGAAGACCCCCATGTCGAGGATGAACATGATGAGCATCACCACGGCGAAGCCGAGCCACATGAATTCTTGGGTAGACATGGGGGATTGCTCCCGATGGCGAAAGGTCATGTGCGGAAAGTGGCAGAAATCCCGGTTCACCACTATACCAGAGGTGAGAAATTTGTCCATGTGTATTCATTGCCCGCCGGTCACCGGTCACGCCGGCAAGCGTCACCGCACAGCCCGGGACACGACGGGGGAAACGCGCCGGACAAGTGTCTCCTTGCAATCCGTGTCCGGATGTTCTACCATGCAAGCCTTTCCATCGGGAGGATTCAGGAGACCCCGTGAACATGTCCGTGTTTCTCACCACCTTCGGCCTCATCTTCCTGGCGGAGGTGGGAGACAAGACCCAGCTCACCGCCATGGCGCTGGCGACCCGCTATCCCTGGCAGCGGATCTTCCTCGGCATTGCCGCCGCTTTCGCCTTCCTCAACATGGCAGCCGTGCTCCTCGGCAAGATCCTTTTCGCCGTGCTTCCCCTCTTCTGGATCAAGCTGGTGTCGGCACTCCTGTTTCTCTTCTTCGGCATCGCCTCCCTGCGGAGCGCCGGGTTTGACGAGGCGGAGGAAGAGGCGGAAGAAGAGCGGTTCCGGGGCAAGGGACCGGTGGGCACCTCATTTGTCATGATCCTCCTTGCCGAACTGGGAGACAAGACCCAGCTGGTCACTGCCAGCCTGGCGGCGCAGCACGACTCCCCCCTCGCCGTTTTTGCCGGCTCCACCCTCGCCCTCTGGCTGGTTTCCCTCCTGGGGATCTTCCTCGGCCGCCAGCTTACCCGCCTCATTCCCCTTTCATACATCCACCGGGGGGCAGGGGTGCTCTTTCTCCTCTTCGCCACTGTCATCCTCTACCAGCTCTGCTGCGTTCATTAACTCACGGGTTGCTTTTTGCCTGCCGGCGGCTTACAATTACCTGGCAGCACGACGCTGACCGCCAGCTTCACCCTATCCGCAGAGCAGCGGCACGGGCAGCCCCCCGCATCATCCGGAGGGCCTTCTCCGCCATCCCGTGCCTGACCGGCAGAGGTACATGTCAGACCGCTATATCGAAAAAGCCTTCCTCTATCTGGTGGCGCTCTCCCTCCTGCTGCACGCGGCGGTCTTCGCAGTTATCGCCCTTCTCCCCGAGGAAAAGAAACCCCCCCAGAAAGAACCGCTCATGGTCGACCTGCAGGACCTTCCGCCTCCCCTGAAGGCGCAACCGAAGGAGAATGCTCCGACCAAGCGCCAGGCCGAGGAAAGGAGGCGGGTGCCCCGGGAAACGGCGCCACGGGGAGAGAGGGAAATCGAAAGGCTCGCCCCACCGCCGCAGCGAACCCCTCCCAGCCGGCCCCAACCGCGGAGCGGGGAGGTGCAGGAAACTCAACCGGCGGAGAAAGGGACCGCGCCGCTCCGTGAAAGCCGTGAGGGAGAAGGCATTCTCAAGCCCCGGGAGAGACAGGCCCCGGACATCGCCCGTCTCTACCCCAGTGCCGACAGGATGGCACGGCTGGAGGAGTCGTTCCGGAAAAAATACGGTCAGGAAGTGGAGGAGGGGGAGACCCGCTTCCTCAACACGGATGACATTCAGTTCGGCTCATTCCTGCGCCGTTTCGAGACGGCTGTCTACGGGGTCTGGAGGTATCCGGCCGAGGCCGTCAAGATGGGGATCGAGGGGGTTACTCCGGTGCGGATCACCTTCAACCGGAAGGGGGAGATCGAGAAATACGAGATACTGCAAAGCTCGGGGAGCAGGATCCTCGACGAAGAAGTGCGCCGCACTCTCCGTGCTCTCGGCCCGATCGGCGGATTCCCGAAGGGGTACGACAAGGAGACCTTCAACCTGATCGCCTTCTTTCAGTACGGCATCATCAGGGGGATGAGCCGGGGGTCGCTGCACTAGGGGCGGGAACCGGCAGCCGGGGACCGGAAAAGTGGATTTCCGTTTCCTTGCCTTTGTCAAGTCCCGGAATGACTGTGGATGGGAACATTCAACCGATGGACGGTGTACCGGACCCCGGTCCCTGGTCACAGTTCCCGGTTGCCGGTCACGGTTGCCCACACCCCAGCCGCTGCCGCAGGTAGCGCTCGAACTCCCCTTCGAATTCCTCCCGCTTCAGGGCCAGGTCCACGGTGGCCTTGAGAAATCCGAGCTTGTCGCCGCAGTCGTGGCGGATTCCCTCGAATTCGCAGCCGTAAATCGCCTCGTCCCGGGCCAGCTTCCGCAGGGCGTCGGTGAGCTGGATCTCCCCTCCCTTGCCCGGCTCCAGTCCCTCCAGAATCGGGAAGATTGCGGGGGTCAGCACGTAGCGGCCGATGATCGCCAGGTCCGACGGGGCCTCTTCCCTTTTCGGCTTCTCCACGAGATCGACCACTTCGTAGTACCTGTCGGCGATGTGGTTCGCCCTGACGCAGCCGTAGGAGGAGATGTTCTCCATCGGCACCCTTTCCAGGGCGAGGACCGACCCCCGGTATTTCCGGTGCATCTCCAGGAGTTGCAGGAGGCAGGGCTTGGCCGAATCGATGATGTCGTCACCGAGAAGGACGGCGAACGGCTCGTTGCCGACGAAATCCCTGGCGCAGAGGATGGCGTGGCCGAGCCCCAGGGCCTGTTTCTGCCGGACGTAGAAAATGTCCACCATCTCGGCGATTTCCCGTACCTGGGAGAGTTCGGCGTCCTTTCCCTTGTCGTAGAGAAGGGCCTCCAGCTCGAAATTGATGTCGAAGTGGTCTTCGATCGCCCGCTTCCCCCTGCCGGTGACGAAGAGGACCTGCTCGATCCCCGAGGCCATCGCCTCTTCCACCACGTACTGGACGAGGGGCTTGTCGATGAGGGCGAGCATCTCCTTCGGCGAGGCCTTGGTGGCCGGAAGGAACCTGGTTCCCAGTCCGGCTACGGGGAAAACCGCCTTCTTAACCTGCATCTTGCACCTCCTTGAGAATGTCAGGAATCAGGTCCTCTCTCCCCATCGCCATGACATGCACCCCGTCGCACCAGGGGCGAATGGCGGCAATGAGCCGGCGGGCTATGGCAACCCCCTGCAGGGGCTGGTCCGCCGCGGCTGCCAGTTCCGCCGTCAGTTCCGGCGGCACCTTGAGGCCGGGAATGTTGGCAGTGACGAACCGGGCCATCCCCGCCGATTTCAGGAGGAGGATGCCGGCGATCACCTTTACGCCGAGGGGGCGCACCGTTTCGGTGAAGACGCGCAGCCGGTCCGGATGGAAGACTGCCTGGGTCTGGAAGAATCTGGCTCCGGCTGCCGCTTTTTTCTCCAGCTTGTAGAGGGTGAGATCGAAGGGGTCGGCCTCGGGGGCTGCAGCGGCTCCCGCAAAAAAATGCGGCGTCCCGTGGAGGGGACTGCCGGCCAGGTCGTGGCCGCCGTTCAGGGTATCGATGGCCTGGAGGAGTTGGACCGAATCCAGGTCGAAGACCGCCTTGGCCTGACGGTGGTCGCCAAAGGAGATGTGATCGCCCGTGAGGGCAAGGATGTTGCGTATCCCCAGGGCAGCCGCGCCGAGAAGGTCGCTCTGCAGGGCCAGCCGGTTCCGGTCGCGGCAGGTGAGCTGGAGGACCGGTTCGATTCCGTGCCCCGAGAGGAGGGACGCGGCGGCCAGGGGGGAGATCCGCATGTTGGCCCCCTGGTTGTCGGTTACATTGACGGCGTCCACCACGCCCCGAAGGCGGTCGGCCCTGGCCAGAAAGTCAGCGCAGTCGCACCCCTTGGGGGGACAGACCTCGGCGGTGAGGACGAACCCGCCGGCTTCGAGTTTTTGCTGGAGTCGGGATATCATAGGGCTTTGCTTCGTTAGCTCCACTTTCCCACAGTACACGCAGTGGGCCGACCGGCCAGGGAAGGGGCCGAGGGGGGCTCGCGGCGAACAGGGTATGCATTCCTGCTGTGCCGTTAATATGAGGAAACCCGCGGTTGCTGCACTTTCCCCGTCTTGCATGGATGTCGCCCGCGCTGACTCTGTTCGCCGCGAGCCCCCCTCGGCCCCTTCCCCGTCCGGTACTCCTGTTGCCGAAAATGTGGCACAGCAGCGTCGGCAAGTGCCGGAGTCATGGCTTTCCCTCCCCGGCTTCCGCCCTGCTTATTTTTCGATCTTCAGCTTTCCCGGTTTGGGCATCCGGGCGAAGTCCTTGGGAGGAATGATCACGGCAAGCCGCTCCGTCCTCCCCAGGGTGCGGAGCCTCTCGTGGATCTGGGCCCAGGCGCATTCCGCATCCGGGTCTGTCTCGCAGCGTCCGCCATCCATGCCGCCGCAGGGGCCGTTGAGGAGTCCCTTGGGACAGACGGTGACGGGGCAGATTCCGCCGGTTTCCGTCAGGATGCACTCGCCGCAGAGGGAGCACTTCTGCTCGAACTGCCCGAACCGGCGGATGTTGCCGAGAAAGAGGGAGTCGAGGCCGGCGACGGTCTGTTTGCCTGAGCTAGCAGCGACCGACTGGACACCGGCGCCGCAGGCGAGGACCAGCAGGGCCTCGGCGCTTCCCACCATCTCCCCCTTGGCGCGGAGGTCGCGCCCCACCCGGAGCATGTGGCACGCCTCGTCGATGACCACCGACCCGGTGACCTCCTTCCCCGCCGCGGTGAGGGCCTCCTGTATTTGCCAGACCTCTTCCTCGCCCCCTGCCTTGCACACCGTCGCACACTTGGCGCAGCCGACGAGGAACACCCGCGATGCGCCTTCCAGGGCGTCGAGGATGTCGGTGAAGGGTTTCTGTCTGCTGACGATCATGGTGAAGGCCGCTCCGTGGTCAACGTTCGATGTTCCAAGTTCTAAGTTCTATGTTCTCTGTACCGAAGTCCAGTCCTTGAACATTGAACCTTGAACATATGAACCTTGAACCTTGAACTGTTTAAACAGTCCGTTTCGCCGACTCCAGGGTGTTGTAGAGGAGCATGGTGATGGTCATGGGGCCGACACCGCCGGGGACCGGGGTGATGGCGGCGGCCCGTTCGGCGGCTGCGGCGAACTCCACGTCCCCCACCAGCTTCTTCTCGCCGACACGGTTCACTCCCACGTCGATGACCACCGCCCCTTCCTTGATCCATTCCCCCTTGATCATCTCCGCCTTTCCCACGGCGGCGATGAGGACGTCGGCCCCCCGTACCTTCTCGGCCAGGTCCCGGGTCCGGGAGTGGCAGAGGGTGACGGTGGCGTGTTCCTGGAGGCACATGAAGGCGACCGGTTTGCCGACGATGTTGGAGCGGCCGACCACCACCACTTCCTTGCCGGCCAGGCTTACCCCCGCCTCCTTGAGCATGACCATCACGCCGTAGGGTGTGCAGGGCTGGAAAAGCGGTTTCCCCACCACCAGCCGCCCCACGTTGTATGGATGGAAGCCGTCCACGTCCTTGGCGGGGGAGATGGCCTCCAGCACCTTTTCCGTGTTGATGTGGCCCGGGAGGGGGAGCTGGACGAGGATGCCGTGAATCCGCGGGTCCCGGTTCAGCCGGTCGATGAGGGCGAGGAGGTCCGCCTCGCTCGTCTCGGTGTGGAGCTTGTATTCGTCGGAGAACATCCCCGCTTCCTGGCAGGCCTTCTCTTTCATGGACACGTATACTTTGCTGGCCGGGTCTTCGCCCACGAGAACCACGGCGAGACCGGGGGTCACTCCCTTCTCCTTCAGTCTTGTCGCCTCTTCCGATATCTTGCCGCGAATCTTGGCCGCGATGGCCTTGCCGTCGATGATGGTCGCCATTGCCCGGCTCCTTTCCCTGTGGAATGACCATCTATCATAAAGGATGCCCCATGAGTTTGTAAATGATTTTCCGGTACGGCGGAAGGATCGGCACCCGTCACGCGGAGAATGGAATTGCCGAGTGCTGACGGAAATGGTATGGTAGCCACGGAACGGGGCGGCGGGGGACTGGCGGGTGGAGATGGAACTGGTCAAAAGGGCGGTGTATACCGCAGCGAAGGGAATGGCGGAACGTCGCGAATTGCGGCGCATCCTGCGGGAAGGGAGCTGCGGGGGGCTGGCCGAAATCACCGAGGAGCGGCTCGCGGCCTCGGGGTGCCGGGTTATCGTGCTCGATTTCGACGGAGTCCTCGCCCCCCACGGCTACGCCGAGCCGGTGCCCGCGGCGCGGGCCTGGCTCGACCGCTGCGTCGGGTTTGCCGGGCTCCAGCGAATCTACGTCCTGTCGAACAAGCCTTCCGCGGTGCGGAGGGAGTTCTTTGCCGCCCACTATCCTGCCATACGGTTTGTCACCGGGGTGCGGAAAAAGCCCTACCCCGAAGGGCTGCAGGGGATCATCAGCGACGAGGGGGTGCTCCCCCGGCAGGTGCTGATCGTCGATGACCGCCTGCTGACCGGCATCCTCGCCGCCGTTCTGGCTGGCGCAGGGAGCATCTATATTACCGGGCCGTACCGGGATTTTCGCCATGCGCCGGCAGCCGAGCTCTTTTTCGCCCTCCTGCGGGTAGTGGAGCGGGGAGTGCTCGTGGCGGGAAGCGCGTCATTGCCCTGAGAACCGGCAGCCTGTGGCGGTGATTCCATGAAGAGAGGACATACGGGAGGACCATGAGAGGGAAGAACGCCAATCCGCGAAGGCGCCTCCGCCTCGTTGCCGCCTTCATCCTGGTGACCGGTTTGGCAGGCGCCGGTCTTATCTATTCCATGGCGGAAAATGCCGCGGACAGCGCCCTGATTCAGGAAATGGAGAATTCCAAGAAGTACCGGCATGAGTTGGAGGCATACGGCGGCAAGGCCAATGTGCTGGCGGCCGAATTCTTCCGGTGGTTTGCCGGGATATGGCAGGGAAAATCTCTGGGAATCACCGTCGGGTGCTTAGCCGTTCTGCTTTCCCTGGCACTGTTCTTTATCGCCTACCACATGCCGGATGACCCGCACGCCGACGGCGGGGACGAAAACGACCGGGAAGGGCCGGGCTGAAAGGCCGTGGCTTCTTGCGTGCTGTCTACAGGTGGGTCACGACCGCCATCACTCCCTTCGCCAGGGTCCTTCCCGCCAGCCGGGAATTCCGCGCCAGCCGCACCAGTTGGGGGATGATCCACGGTTTTCGCGCCACGGTCAGGAGGACCTTTCCCGGCCGTATCCGCATCTCCCGGTCGGCGAACTCGTCGATGGTGAACCCGAGTTCCTCCTCCGCCCCGTCGCTGATCCCCCGGAGAGCCACCAGCGGCACCCGCTCCCGCGCGGCGACGCGGGCCACGGCGGCAGTTTCCATCTCCAGCACGGGGGTAGCGACGCCGGCCGGCAGGAGCCCGGCAACGGCCCCCTTGGAGACGATTTCCGCCGCGGTGACGAAGGTGCCGCGGTGGACCTGTCCGTCCAGCACGTGGTTCCCGTCGAGGAGGGTGGCCGTCTTCTCCGCCAGCTCCGGCGCGAGCCCCGGCTGCTCGGAGAAGAGCCTCCCCCGCTGGAGGAGGATGCGCGTCGCCACGACGATGTCACCCACCGCCGGCCCGGCCGTCACGGCGCCGCCGAAGCCGAAGTTCACCACGATGGCGGGACTGGCCCGGTCGATGAGAAGACCGGCAGCCATGGCTGCCCTTTCCGTCCCCATCCCCGATTCCACCAGGAATACATGCCGGCCGCCCAGATCGAAGCGGTAGGTGGCGAAGCCGGCAATCCGCTCTTTTTCATGCCGGCCCGCCAGCCGCAGGAGGGGGCGGATTTCGTCGGGCATGGCGGCGATCAGGCCGATGGTCGTATCTTTCATGTCCCTATCCCCGGTCTTGTTCTCCTGTTACTCTACCAGAGCGGCTGCGGCACGGCAACCGGAAAAGGGGGGCGCGCATCGGGGCTTTCGCCTTGACAAGGGGTGCCTATCCCGTTATTCTACCAGTTTATTTTGACCAGTTGAACGCAACAGGAGCATCCGATGAAACCCTTGTTTCTGAATCCTCCCACCTTTGAGGATTTCGACGGCGGCGCCGGCGCCCGCTACCAGGCGGCCCGGGAAGTGACCTCCTTCTGGTACCCGGTCTGGCTCTGTTACCCGGCCGGGATGATCGAGGGGAGCAGGGTGGTGGACGCCCCGGTGCAGCGGCTCTCGCTGGAGGAGTGTCTCGCCATAGCCCGGGACTACGACATGGTGCTGATGTATACCTCAACGCCGACCCTCAGGCTGGACATCGAGACCGCCCGCCGTATCAAGGCGCAGAAGCCGGAGACCGTCACGGTCCTCGCCGGCCCCCACGTCACCATACTTCCCGAGGAGTCGCTGCGCCAGGCAGCGGGTGCGGTGGACATCGTCTGCCGGGGAGAGTTCGACCACACCGCCGTCGACATCGCGGCCGGCAAGCCGTGGGAGACCATCGACGGTATCAGTTTCCTGCGCGGCGGAGAGGTGGCCCACACCCAGGACCGCCCTCTCCCCACCGACCTGGACGCGCTTCCCTTCACCAGCCAGGTCTACAAGCGGGACCTGCCGGTGGACGACTACATCATCCCCCACGTGAAGAACCCGTACGTTTCCATCTACACCAGCCGCGGCTGTCCGGCGAAGTGCACCTTCTGTCTCTGGCCCCATACCTACTCCGGCCGCAGGATCAGGACGCGCAGTGCCGACAACGTATACGCCGAGGTCAAGTGGATCAAGGAAAACCTCCCCCAGGTGCGGGACATCATTTTCGACGACGACACCTTCAGCGCCAACCGCCGCCATGCCCGGGCGGTGGCGGAGCGGATCGCCCCCCTCGGGGTTTCCTGGGTGATCAACGCCCGGGCCAACTGCGACTTCGAAACCCTGAGGATCATGCGGGACGCCGGTCTCCATCACGTAATCGTCGGTTACGAGAGCGGGAGCGACGAAATCCTCGCCAACATCAAGAAGGGGGTGACCCGTGAGCGGGCCACCCAGTTCACCCGGGACTGCAAGAAGCTGGGGATCACCATCCACGGCGCCTTCATCGTCGGCCTTCCCGGAGAGACCCGCGAGACTCTGAAGGATACCATCGCCTACGCCAGGATGCTCGATCTCGATTCGATCCAGGTATCCCTGCCGTCACCCTATCCCGGCACCGAGTTCCACCGGGAGTGCGTGGCGAACGGCTGGCTGGCGTCCGACGCCTACATCGACGATACCGGCCACCAGATGTGCGTGGTGAGCTATCCCCACCTCTCCGGCGAGGAAATCTTCAAGGCAGTGGAGGAGTTTTACGGCAAGTTCTACTTCCGCCCCAAATACATCGCCCGCAGCGTCATGAAGATGATCGTGGAC
>Ga0335083_10001216_pt1 | contig 36005 bp, 42 predicted proteins | sample Lox_Sample_42_FD_206716 | JGI IMG/M metagenome (GOLD analysis project Ga0335083, IMG submission 206716) | Soil microbial communities from Loxahatchee National Wildlife Refuge, Florida, United States - Lox_Sample_4.2 | ecosystem: Environmental > Terrestrial > Soil > Wetlands | place: USA...
GCGCCCCCGGCCGTACGAATGGAAAGAAACCCCGTCCATGCTGAGGTTTCTTCCCAAACGCCGCGCGCAGTCGGCGCGAGGAGAGCGCCGCAGCCGGTGCGCCCGGCGATCTCGCATCGGCGCCCGCCCGCCGCGACACACACGGTCACACCGACGCGTCCGGCGATCCAGCGCGCACCCCGGTCAGCGCCACCGTTCGCCGCGGCCGCGACCCCGCCGGCACCCCGGGACGCTGCCCCGACCCCGCCGGCACCCCGGAAGACCTCGCTGCTCCGGCGCGCCATCGCGGCGCTCAAGCCCACACCCGCGCCCGCCCCAACGCGAACGCCGACCGCCGATGGCGTTCCAACTACCAAATACGTAGCTCCAGCGCCATCGGCCGTGCTCCCACGCGTCACCCTGGCCGCCGCACCACCGACCCCAACCGCGCCACCGACGCCACCCGCGCCACCGACCCCACCGCGGCCTCTCAACCGCGTCGAACGCCCGGCACCCCTCAGCCCCGCAGCAGGCGCCCCCTCGGCGCCGGAACCGCCCCCTCTGTGGGCGCCCGCCGACGACTTCGCGACAAAGCCGCTCGCGCGGGCGCCCGCAGCCCCGTCCGTCGCGCCCCAACCCGCGACGCCGCATAACCGCAACCACAACCCGCCACCGACACACAACCGCGCTCCCGATGCGGACGCGGCCTACCGCGACGTCCTGCTGCGCGCCCGTGAGGAGCGCGAGCAGCTCGGCCGCCTGATCTCCCACCCCTTCTGATGCCCCCAAAGATGCGCGGCGAGGAACTGTTCACCAACGACATCTTCAAGATCGAGCTCCCGGGCTCGGTCACCGTCGGGCACTTCTCGCACTGCTCGGGGCTCGAGCTGTCGTTCGAGGTGTTCGAGTACGCCGAGGGTGGCAACAACGAGTTCTCGCACAAGCTCCCCGGCCGGCTCAGGCACCCGAACCTCGTGCTCTCCCGCGGCCTCACCGATTCGGACGCGTTGCTCATGTGGTTCGCCCAGACCAAGACGAAGGCACAGCAAGGCGACCTCACGCTGACCGTCCAGGGCGCCAACCAGACACGCACGTTCGCGTTCCACGACGCGTTTCCCGTTCGCTGGACCGGCCCGTCGTTCGACGCCAACTCGGCGGCTGTGTTCGGAACCGAGACGCTCGAGATCGCCCATTCCGGCCTCGTCCTCCCCGCGTAAATGGCGATTCCAAACGGCTTCCAGAAGGCCAGACTCGAGATCGACGGTGGCGACTCGATCGAGTGTGGGTTCAACCCCGAGACCTACACGGTGTCGAAGGCGAATGTGTGGACGTACAAGCCGACGCAGGGCCGCGACTTCCCCGACCCAGAGTTCGGCGGGGGGATGCCGATGACCTACAAGGTCGCGCTCCTGCTCGACTCCTCGCTCGACGGCCCGGATGCGTCGGTCAAGAGCGACGCCAACAAGCTGATGCAGGCGATGCACGGAAACGGCAGCGCGCCGAAGTTCATCACGTTCAGCTGGGGGTCGGTGAAGCTGCCGAAGGCGGCGCCGATGTCGATCTCGATCCAGTACGCGATGTTCCATCCAAACGGCGAACCCGTGCGCGCGTTCGTCGAACTCGAGCTTGCGCAGGCCGAGCCGACCTCGCCGGTCGGTCAGGCGCAGAACCCGACGACGCGCGGGACGGCCGGCCTCCGGTCGCACGTGGTCCACACTGGCGACTCGCTCCAGTCGATCGCGTACGACACCTACCGCGATCCCACGAAGTGGCGGGCGATCGCGACCGCCAACGACATCGACGATCCGCTTCACCTCAAACGCGGCACCGCTCTGACCATCCCGAGGATCGATCAATAGATGGCCACCAGCACCCCCGAGAGACACGTCGCGCTCTACAGCATCCTCGTCGACGGCAATGAAATCGATGAGCCCCTCGCGAACCGCGTCCGCGAGGTGCGGATTCTCAACTACCTGCGCCTCCCCGACGTGTGCACGTTCACCGCCACGTTCGCCAAGCAGACCGACGGGACGCCCCAGCCCATCGATCAGCATCCGTTCGCGATCGGCGGCCGCCTCGAGATCAGGCTCGGTGCCCGCGCAGAGCTGACCACGAAGTCGCTGTTCAAGGGCGACATCGTCTCTCTCGACGCCGACTTCGGCCCCGGGAGCGTCGAGCTCCTCGTCCGCGGCTTCGACCGCTCCCACGCCCTGCAGCGGTCGCGACGCGTTCGCACGTTCCAGAACCAGACCTCGAGCGACATCGTCGAGAGCATCGTCAGGGAGGCGGGCTTCGAACCCGATACCGACGCGAGCGGCGATCCGCACGCGTTCATGCAGCAGGACAACGAGACCGACTGGGACTTCATCTGGCGGCTCGCCGAGCGGATCGGCTTCGAGTTCGTCGTCGAGGACGGGGTCGCTCATTTCCGCCGGCAGGCGTCGGACGCCAACCCCGTTCAGCTCGAGTGGCCGGACAAGCTGTGGTCGTTCAGCCCCAGGGTCACCGCGATCCAGCAGGTCAAGGAGGTCACCCTCGCCACCCAGGACCCCAAGACAAAGGACGCGATCCACACAAGCGCCACGACCCCCAATCAGATCGCGAGCATCGGCATCGATCGCGACACGGTGCAGGAGGCGTTCGACGGTGCGACCTTCCACATAGCGACCGAGCCGGTCGAAAGCAACACCGAGGGACAGGCGGTCGTCCAAGCGCTGCTCGACAAGCTCGCGAACGGCTACGTCGCCGCCGAGGGCGTCTGCGACGGCGACCCGCGGATCAAGGCCGGCGCGACGCTCGACGTGACCGGAGTGGGACAAAAGTTCGGCGGCACCTATCGCGTCGCGGCCGCCACCCACGTGCTCCGTGGTGGGGGCACGTACGAAACAAGGTTCGCGACCACCGCCGCACACACGCTCCTGGACACGGTCCAATCGGGCGGCAACAACACAGCTCCCAGATTCGGGGCCCAACTCGTGATCGGCGTCGTCACGAACAATCGCGACCCCGACGAGATGGGGCGCGTGCGCGTTCAGCATCCCTCGCTCGGGGCGGACGCCGAGGGCGCGTGGGCGCGAGTGCTCACGCCGAGCGCCGGCAACGCGCGCGGGATTTTGATGCTGCCGGTGGTCGGCGAGGAAGTGTTGATCGGCTTCGAGCACGACGACACGACACGCCCCTATGTGCTCGGCTCACTGTTCAACGGCGTTGACAAACCTGGCGACGATCTGATCCAGAACTACGACGGTTCGTTCGCGCTGAGCAGCGACCACAAGGTGCACATCGCCTCAAGAGAAGAGATGACCCTGCACACCGACAACGCTCTCAGCTTCGACGCACAGGGCAGCGCACGACTCACCGCGCAAGACGACCTGGCGATCAAAGGCCAGAAACTCGCCGTCGACGGCGACGTCGAGATCACGATCGAAGCGGGCACGAAGCTCACGCTCAAATGCGGGCCGAGCCAGATCCAGCTGAGCAGCGGTGGCGTCACGGTCAGCGGCCCGATGATCAACCTGGGATGAGCGACCTGATCGGATCCGGGCTCGCCTTTCCGCTGCACGCGGACCAGCGCGGTGCGCTCGCGCTGACGCGTGGCGTCGAGGACATCGAGCAGGCGATCGCACTGATCCTGGGCACCGCGCCCGGGGAGCGGCCGATGCGGCCCGAGTTCGGATGCACCGTTCACGATTTCGTGTTCGACACGATCGACGCCGCGCTGATCGGAAAGGTGCAGACCGCGGTGCACGAGGCGCTCGAGCGTTGGGAGCCGCGGATCGAGGTGACCGATCTCGACGTCGAGAGCTCCGAGACGGACGCCGGCAAGCTGCTGGTAACGATCACGTACCGCGTCCGCGAAACGAGCGCGCTGTACAACCTCGTGTACCCGTTCTACGTGATACCGGCGGAGGAGCTCGGATGAGCCCACGGCTCGACGGTCGCAGCGAACACGATCTCGCCGCCGAGGCGCGAGATCGCATCTCGGCGACCTGTCCCGAGCTGCGCGCCGTCGCGGACGGCGATCCGGCGCTGACGCTGATCGAGCTGTTCGCCTGGATGACCGGGCTGGCGGTCGAACGGCTGGCCCGGGTGCCCGACAAGCTCCATCTCGCGCTGCTCGACATGCTCGGGATCGAGCTCGACGGTCCCGCGCCCGCGCGCACCGACGTGCGGTTGAAGCTCAGCGCGCCGGCGCAGCGGCCGGTCAACATCCGCGCGGGTACCGAGGTCGGCACGGTCCGCACCGCCGCCGAGAATTCGATCGTGTTTCAACTCATCGACCCGTTCACGATCCCGCCCCTGCGCCCGGCGGCCTACGCGGTGCAGCGCGCCGGCGCGGTCAGGGAGATCGGCGTCGCCGACGGTATCGCGTACCCGCACGGCCCCGACCGGCTCCCGTTCGCGGAACCGCCCGTGGTCGGAGACGCCCTGTACCTCGGGTTCGAGGAAGGCATCGACCGCCTCGTCATGACCGTCTCGATCGAGGCGTCGATGGCACGGGGCGCGGGTGTCAGACCCGAGGATCCGCCGCTGCGGTGGGAGACGAGCCAGGGCCACGGGGCGTGGGCAGAGGCCGAGGTGCTCGAGGACCGGACCGGAGGCTTCAACTACGGCTCGGGCACGATCGAGCTCCAGTGTCCGCCGGGCTCGGGCGTGGAGCCGATCGCGGGCCGGCGGCTGCACTGGCTCCGCTGCCGGATTGCCGACACGACGCTGATCGACGGCCGGGCAGCCGCCTATCAGCACGCGCCCGAGATCCATCAGATCACCGCTGCCCCGGTCGGCGCACTGCTCGCCGGCGAGCACTCGTCCACTGAGCGCGCCGAGCCCCTGGGAATTAGCGCCGGCACGCCCGGCGAAACGTTCGCGCTCCGGTTCGCGCCAGTCGTCAAGCTCGCCGCCGGCGAGACGTTGGAGGTCCAGACGCCGCAGGGCGACTGGGAGCCGTGGGACGAAGTTGACTCGTTCGCCGACTCGGGCCCCGAGGACCGCCATTTCACGATCGACCTGGTCGGCGGCATGATCCGGCTCGGCCCGGAGTTGCACGACCCGCAGGGTGGAGTCCTCCGGCGCGGCGCGAGCGCGCCCAAGGGAGCCGCTCTGAGGATGTCGCGCTACCGCCACGGCGGTGGGAAGATCGGCAACGTCGGAGCGGACAGCCTGATCACGCTCCGCAGCGCGATTCCCGGAGTCGCATCCGTGACCAACCCCGCTCCGGCGCGCGGCGGGGTCGATACCCAGAGTGTGTCGGAGGCGCGGGCCCGGGCCGCGCTCGAGATACGAACGCGCCACCGTGCCGTGACGGCCCAGGACTACGAGTTCCTCGCCGCCGCTGCCTCCCCGCGCGTCGCCCGGGCGGTACGCATCGAGGACGGCGAGCCGGGCGTTACGCTCGGCATCCTCCCGCGGCTCGACCCAGCCGACCGGAGGCTGACGATCGATGAGCTCATCCCGGATCCCCACCTCATCGCGGACGTCGCGCGCCACCTGGACGCGCGCAAGGTCGCGGGCTGCCCGGTGCGACTCGTCCCCGTGCGCTTCCGCGGTGTCTCGGTGGTGGTCAACCTCGAGGCGTCGCCGCGCGCCGATGCCGATGAGATCGAACGACGCGTGGGCGACGCGCTGTATGCCCACCTGAATCCGTTCACCGGCGGACACTCCGCAACGGGCTGGCCATTCGGGCGCGCGCTCAACCAGGGCGAGCTGTACTCGATCGTCCACGCCGTGACCGGCGTCGAGTCGGTGAGGATCCTGCGGGTGTACGAACTCGACCTGCGCACGGGCGAGCGCGCGGCAAAACCGGCCGGGCGACAGATCGCGCTGGCAGCCGACGAGCTGATCGCATCGGGAGAGCACATCGTGAGGCTGGCCCGCCAGGAGCCGTGAGCGCCACATAGCGCATTGATCTGAGCGCGCCGCGAGGTTCGGGAAGGATTTGGCTTCCGACCGCGTCACACGTCCGATGACTCAATCGACGTGGGGCGCCACGGGGCAACCGCGGCTCCGGCGTGATGCCGTCGGCCTGACCGGGGCCGTCGTGATGTCGGCCGCGATCATGGGGCCGGCCGTCTCGACGTTCTTCAATCCGCAGTTCTCCACGCCGTTCTCGGGTGAGGCGACGCCGTTCGTGTACCTCGCATGCCTGCTCGCGATCCTCGTCGTGTCCACCGGCATCGTCGAGATGGCGCGCGAGTTGCCGAGCGCCGGCGCCTTCTACACGTACGTCACGCGCGGACTCGGCCCGCGTGCCGGCTTCATCACCGGCGGGCTGATGTTCGTCGCCTACGCATTGTTGCCGCCGGCGGAGCTCGGGCTGATCGGCTCCTACCTCCAGAGCACGCTGCGCACCGAGGCACATGTGGATGTGCCGTGGTGGCTGATCGGGGTCGTGCCGGCCGGCGTGATGATCGTGCTCGCGCTCGAGGGCATCCGGGCGTCGCTTCGCACCGCTCTGATTCTGTTCGGCACCGAGGTGGCCGTCGTCGCGCTGCTGGCGCTCATCGTCGTCGGCCATGGTGGCCGGAACGGGCTGTCGCTGCATCCGCTCAGTCCGACCGCCTCGCCCCACGGCTTTCAGGGGTTGGCCACGGGCTTCGTGTTCGCGGCACTCAGCTTCGTCGGGTTCGAGGCGGCGGCCACGCTCGGCGACGAGGTGCGCGATCCGCGGCGCCTGGTCCCGCGCGCGATCCTCGCGAGCTCGGCGCTGGTCGGGCTCATCTACGTGTTCTGCGTCTGGGCCGAGGTCAACGGCCTCGGCCCGGCGGCGACCAACCGGCTGAACGGTGCTTCGACGCCCTGGAACGACCTCGCGTCCACGTACGCGTCGTGGCTCAAGTGGCCCGTGATCGTCGCGTCGGTCTCGAGCATGTTCGCGGTGATGATCAACTCCGCCAACGGGATCGCGAGGATCCTCAACACGATGGCGCGCGAGGGGCTGCTGCCGAGGTCACTCGCGGCGGTCGACCAAAGGCGCCTGACGCCCACGAGAGCGACGCTGGCCACGGGCGTGTTCGCGGTCGGGTGTGCTCTGGCCGTCGGAGCCGTCAGCGGCGGGCTCGACGACCCGGCCGGCGGGTCGAACGTGTACGGCTACCTCGGGTTCCTGCTGACGCTGGGCGTATTGCCCGTGTACGCGCTCACAAACCTGGCGGCAGCCCGATACTTCGCCCGCCTCGGCCGGTTCCGGGTGGTGCGCCACGGGTTGCTTCCGCTCTGCGGCGCGGGCTTGATGGTGGCACTCCTCGTCGGCCAGATCGTCGAGCAGACCGTGGCGCCTTACACCTGGCTGCCGTGGGCGATCGTCGCCTGGGTCGGCGCGGTTGCACTGGGCGCAGTGTGGCTCGCGAGGCGGCGCCCGCTCCAGCTGCGGCGGGCGGGCGCCGTGCTCGGCGCCGACCTCTCCGCGGTCTGTGAACATTGAGCGCGGTATGACGTCGCGCAAACGCCCGTCGCTCGTCGAGCAGGTCCGTGACAGCCTGCTCGGGGACCTCACCTCCGGCAGGCTCGAGCCGGGAGCGAAGCTCGCGAACGAGAACGAGCTCGCCGAGCGCTTCTCGGTCAGCCGGTCGACCATCCGTGAGGCAGTCGGAGGCCTGATGGACGCCGGCTACCTGGCGCGGCGCCACGGCTCGGGGACCTACGTCACCGCCACGCCGCGCACCCGCCACCCGCTCGAGACGACGGTGAGCTACACGGCCATGATCCGCGCCTCAGGGCAAAAGCCGGCCGAGACCGTCGTCAGCAAGGCCGTTCGCGAACCGGAGCCGGGCGAGCGCGAGCTTCTCGGGCTGACCGGCAGCGAGCCGCTCATCGACGTCGAGCGCGTCCGCTTCGCCGGTCGCCGTCCGGTGATCTACTCGCGCGATCGCATTCCCGTCGGGCTCCTGGGCGACTACTCCGACGATGCACTCGACGAGTCGCTGTACGCGATCCTCGCGCGCGCCGGGCACCCGGTGGTCAACGCCACCGCGCACCTGATCCCCACGCTCGCCAACGCGAAGCTGTCAAGGCTGCTCATGGTCAAGCGGGGCGCGCCGCTGCTGCACATCGACCAGGTCGACTACGACGAACGCGGTCGTCCGGTGATGCTCTCGCACGAGTGGCACGTCGCCGACGCGTTCGACCTGGTTGTGAACCGCCGCGCGCTGCCGTCCGGCGAAGACGCCTGAGCCGGGCGACCGCCAGTGACAAACGTCACGGTCGATTTCGGCCGGACGCCACTTACGTTCGGCGCGGGCGCGGCGTACGCTGACAGTCATGCTCGCCGTCCAGTTCCAAACCGGGTCCACGAACACCACACTGACGACCGTTGTGTTCTCGGTGTGGGGCCTGTTCTGGATCTACTGGCTGATCGCTGCAGTCACCGCCAACCGGAGCGTGCGGACGGGGCGATGCCGCCCGCCGGGGCTGGTGTTGATCATCGGGCTCGTGCTGTTGCGTGTGTTCCACACCGGCACGCTGGCCGTACACAGTCCGGTGCTGAAGGTCGTGGGGCTGGTTCTGTTCGGGTCCGGCCTGGCGCTCGCCGTATGGGCCCGGATCTACCTGGGGCGGAATTGGGGGATGCCAATGACCCAGCGGGCCGAACCGGAGCTCGTCACCTCGGGACCGTACCGTTTCGTCCGCCATCCGATCTACTCGGGTCTCCTGCTGGCGCTGCTCGGCACCGCGCTCGCCACCAACCTCTATTTTCTGCTTGCGCTGGTGCTCGTCGGTGCGTACTTCATCTACAGCGCCACCGTCGAGGAACGAACGATGACGACCTCGTTCCCGGCCGACTACCCCGGTTATAAAGAGCACACCAAGATGCTCATCCCGTTCGTACTGTAAGTCACCTGACAACCGGCAGGCTCGCGCGCGCGTCCGTGACTTCGTTTACCTCGAACGCATCGCGGCAGTCCGCCGAGCAGAAGTAGTAGGTCTCATCCCCGACCGGCAGCGTGACCGCCTTGTCGCGGTCCACGGTCATCCCACATACGGGGTCCTTCGCACCGCGGCACCTGGTGAGCCAGAACAGCGCGGCGAAGATCGCCAGGCCGAGCAGGTTGAGCGCGAGCTTGTAGTTGAGCTGGACCTGACCGAAGATGTCCGCGCGAGTCGGCCGCGGGCCGCTCGGGATCAGTCCGAGCGCGCTGAAGATGCCGTCGACGATCAGCGCGGCGATGACCATCGTGACGAACATCAGCGCGGTGATACGCACGGTGAACTTGATCCCGTAGTACTTGCGATAGATCAGCAGGATCGGGAGCACGATCAGGTCGGCGAAGAGGAACGCGAGGACCCCGCCGAATGAGATGCCCCCGGACCACAGGACCGCCGCGAGGGGAACGTTCCCGACCGAGCAGACGAAGCTGACGACCGCGATGAGCGGACCGATCAGCGCGTTCTCGATCGTCGGTAGCGGCGCCGGGGCGTTGCGGATGAACAGGTGCTCGAAGAAGCCGTTGCCGAACTGCGCAATGAAGCCCGCGAGCAGGAAGCCGATCCCGATCTCCTTCCACAGCATCTGCCAGTCGCCGCGAAAGTTGTGAGCGACGTCGGACCACGCCCTCATCGAGGTCACCCGCTCCCGCCACGACACCCGCTCATTCGCCGTTTGGTGCTGGTGGCCGGTGTCGGCGTCCACAGCATGCGCGCGCGCCTGCTCCTCGAGCCGGCGAGAAACGAACAGCCGCAGGAGCACGGTCATCAGCACGATCATCACGATCCCGCCGAGGTACTCGCCCACCGTGAACTGCCATCCGATCAGCACCCACAGCACGAGCCCGAGCTCCCACACCAGGTTCGTGGACGCGAGCTGGAACGCGAGGGTGGACGCCGCGCTCGCGCCCTTCTGGAACAGAGACTTGGCGATGGCGATCGCCGCGTAGGAGCAGGACGACGAGGCCGCGCCGAGTCCGGTGGCCCAGCCGACCGAGCGCGCGCTCGAGCCGCTCATCAGCGCCTCCACGCGCTCTCTGGGCACCCACGCCTGCACGATCGCCGAGATCGCGAACCCGAGCACGAGCGCCCACCACACCTCCCACGCCATCAGGAACGCATCCCTGATGCCATCCCAGACAACATCCAACACGTCCATGAGGTATACGCTAACAGATACCCCTAGGGGGTAGAGGTAGTGCTAGAGTTTGTGTCATGGCAAAGGCACAGCCGCCCACTCGGGGGTACACGGCTAGCAAGGATCAGTTGCTCGCGCGGCTCAAGCGGATCGAAGGTCAGATCCGCGGGATCGAAGGGATGGTCGAGGACGACCGGTACTGCATCGACATCCTCACCCAGATCAGCGCTGCCCAGGCCGCGCTCGACAAGGTCGCGCTCGGCCTCCTCGACGGTCACGCGCACACATGCGTGATCGGTGCCGAGCCCGAGCAACAGGACGAGCGGACCGAAGAGATGATGGCCGCCGTCGGCCGGCTTCTCCGACGCGGCTGATCCCGCCCGCGCTCGACCGTCCGATCCGCCTCCGCGATGCCGCTAAACGCGTAAGCGGCACTTATTCACAGCTATGCATGCAATGATGTGTGCATGACCCATGGCACGGAACCCGACCTGGCCTTCGTCTCGTCCATCACCGCACGGTCGGTCGCCGAGACGATGCAGGCGCTCGCTACCCCGAGCCGCGTGCGGATCCTCAGCCGCCTGGGAGCCGGCGCCTGCTCGGTCGGCACCCTCGCCGACGACCTGGACATGACACAGCCCGCCGTCTCCCAGCAGCTTCGGGTGCTCCGGCACCTGGGGCTGGTCGTCGGGGAGCGCGACGGCCGTCAGGTGATCTACGCGCTGTACGACGAGCACGTCCGGTCACTGTTGAGCGAGGCCATCTCGCATACCGAGCACCTGCGCCTCGGCCTCGCCGTTCGCCCCACCGACCAGGCGCTGACGGCATGAGTGCCGCCGGGCCGGCTCTGCTCGCCGCCGCCGCGGGCGTCGGATTCGGGCACGCGGTCCTGCCCGATCACTGGGTCCCGCTCGCCGTGGTGGGGAGGACACGGCGCTACCCGCTGTCCAAGATCGCCCGCCTCTCCAGCCTGGCCGGGGTCGCTCACGTCCTCGTCTCAATCGTGCTGGGAGCGGTGATCATCGCCATCGGGCTGCAGTTCCGCTCGACGATCGAGCACGCCCAGGACACGATCATCGGCTGCATCCTGATCGCCACCGGGATCGGCTTCCTCGTACTCGAGCTGACTGGCCACGGCCACCACCACGAGCACGATCACGATCACGATCACCATCACGACCACGCCCGTCCCCACACGCACGCACGGCGGACCAGCGGACTCGCCGCGGTCATGGTTCCGTTCGGCGCCGCCGCCTCACCCGATCTGACGATCCTGCCCGTGTTCCTCGCCGCGACCACCGCCGGCATCGCCACCGCGGTCGGATCCCTGGTGATCTTCGCCGCCGTCACGATCGGCACGATCGTCGGACTGACGCTCGCCGCCGCCCGAGGCGGGTATCAGATACAGGGCAACTGGCTCGAGCGATGGGGCAACGTCTTCACCGCGGCGGTGCTCGGCGTCATCGGCCTGCTCGTTCTGCTTGGAGTCATTTAGTGCCGGTGCGGGTCGGCCTGCTGCATCCGGGAGAGATGGGCGCGGCGATCGGCGAAGTGCTGGTCGAGCGGGGCCACGAGGTTCTCTGGCGCCCAGACGGCAGAAGTGAAGCGACCGCACAGCGAGCGGCTGCCGCGAACTTGACGAGAACCGACGACGTCACAGACGCCGAGGTGATCATGTCGGTGTGCCCTCCCCATGCCGCGCTTGAGGTCGCCCGCTCGGTGCGGGGCACGCGGGCGCTCGTGATCGACGCGAACGCCGTGTCCCCGATGACGGCCCGCCAGGTGGGCGAGGTCATCGGCGGACGATGGGCGGACGGAGGGATCGTCGGTCCGCCGCCCCGACGCGAGGGAACCACGCGGCTGTACCTGTCCGGCAAGCACGCGACCGAAGGATCGGAGCTGTTTGCCGGGACGCGCCTCGAGCCGGTCGTCCTCGACGGCTCGTCGGTGGCCGCGTCATCTCTCAAGATGGCGTACGCGGCTTGGACGAAAGGGTCCGCGGCGCTGCTTCTCGCCGCGCTCGAGAGCGCGCGCAAGAACGGCGTCGAGGACGCTCTTCGGGTCGAATGGAGCCGTTCGCTACCACAGCTCGGCGCTCGCTGGCAAAGCGCAGCAGAGTCGGCAATCGCCAAGGGCTGGCGCTGGGTCGGAGAGATGAACGAGATCGCGGCGACGTTCGAGTCGGTGGGGCTCCCCGCCGGCTTTCACGAGGCGGCGGCGGAGATGTTCGAGCGCGCCGCGCGTGCAACGCCGACCGAGTAGCGGCCAACCGTCGCCGAACGTGAGCGCCCCGATCGGCTCGCGGGCGGCGAGCTCGGACGGGTCTCGGGTGGCCAGCCAGGCAGCGTCCTCCGCGAGCGCGTGGCGTAGTCGAGCGGGCCGACGCCTCCGACATCGCTACCGCCCGGCCATCTCGTCGATGCAGGCCACCGCAGCCACGATCAGCGCATCGTTCTGACCGGGTTCGACCTCGATCCCATACGTGTCCCGGATCCGGAACCACCGCTTGGAGATCTCGGCGATCTTCTCGCCGTCGCGCTCGATCTCGTACTCGTGATCGACGATGTTGCCCTTGGCGCTGAGCTCGCCACCGGCCTCGAGCTCGATCGCGAAGCGATCTCGAAGCGGCGTGATCAACGCCTTCTTGATCGTCGCCACCGTGTCCCCGTCGTGCTCGATCTCCATCGTGTCTCGGACCCGGAGCTTCTTCTCCTGAATCTTGAACAGCTCCTCCCCGGACGGGCTCTCAAGGATGAACGTGTCCCGGACTCGGAGTGCCTTGCCGTCGACCTTGAACGCTCGGTCCCCGCCGTCGGTCTCGACCCAGAAGTCGTCGCCGATCGCGAACAGCTTCTCGCGCATCTGATAACGAGTGCCGGCGGGCTTGTCGTTGTGCCTGCGTAGAAATCCCATGTGCTGCTCCTTTCGCGCCTCCGCGAGGAGTGTCCGGCGCTCACCCGTCGATGCCGTCATCCACAACGGGTGATGCGTTCGCGCCAGGGACGACCAGAGTCCCGTTAGGCGGCCACAACCCCGCGCGCTGCCTGAGTCAACGGAGGTATCGCGATGGACGAGAACGAAGAAGAACTTGGCCCGATTGACATCATCGTTATCGGCTATCCGCCGGGAGCGCCGATGACCGGCGAAGCGGTCCCGATCATGCTCGACCTCGTCGACCGGGGAATCGTCCGCGTGCTCGACGCCCTGTTCGTGATCAAGGAAGAGGACGGGACGTTCTCGGGCGTCGACCTCGCCGACCTCGACGCCGACCGCGCGGGCGATCTGACCGTGTTCGCGGGAGCCACGAGCGGGCTGATCAGCGACGACGACGTCGCTCAGGTCGCGGCCGAGATGGAGCCCGGGAGCGCGGCCATGACGATCGTCTACGAGAACCGCTGGGCGGCGCCGTTCGCCGCCGCCGTTCGCCGGAATGGCGGCCGGCTGATTGCGAGCGACCGCATAAGCACTCAGGATCTGATCGATGCCCTCGACGCCGCCGAGGCCGCGGCGATCAGCTGAAAGGAAGCGAAACATGCCTGGACTGATTCGTGGAATGGCCCGCACCGCGGTCATCGCGGGCACGGCGACGTCCGTGTCCAACCGCGTCAGCCGACGCCAGTACAACCGGTGGTCGCAGCAGGATGAGCAGCAGCAGGCCGCACAGGTCCCGGCGCCCAGCGAACCGGCGCCTCCGGCGGCCGCGCCGGCGTCCGCTGGCGACGATCGCATTGCGAAGCTCCAGCAGCTGGGCGACCTGCACAACCAGGGAATCCTGACCGACGAGGAGTTCGCCGCCGAGAAGGCGAAGATTCTCAACAGCTAGAGTCGGCGCGGCGAGTCTGTCGGGGCTTGTCAGTCCCGCAACCGCCCGCTGAACACGACTCGCGTCCGGCCTGGCCCGGAGTAATCCGGAACCTCGACTGCCTCCATCCCCATCGCGCGGTGAAAGGCGATCGACTCGGCGTTGCCGGGCGTCGTGATCGCTTTTATCGACTCACACCCGCGTTCACGGGCGAGCCGGTGGAACCGCTCGTACAGTGAGCGAGCCAGTCCTCTACCCCGCTGATCGTCCCGCACCGCGACCAGATGGACGTATGCCAGCGCCTGCGCCGGTACAACAAACCCGAACAAGTACGCCGCCACGCGCCCGCCCTCGTCGCGGATCAGAAACGCGCCGTCTCCGAACTCGTGGACGAACATCGGATGGTGCAGCGCCGTTAGGTCGCGGTCGCCCCAAAACGCCGCAAGCCCGTCGACGATCTCGTCGAAGTCCGCCTTCGTCACGAGTTCCGGCTCCACGAATCCATGCTGGCACGGGGGCGCCGCGTGCGTGGGAGTCGGTACCTTTCGTCTGGGCCGGCGACCTCGGTCGAGAGGAGTCATAGTGCCGACCGCCGTTCCGGCCCCGTTGGCAGGTATCTCGAAGCGGTTGCGCTGTCCCGTTTGCCTGCAGCCGCTCGCGCCCGCCCGGACGTCGCTGGTCTGTCGAGACGGCCACACCCACGACGTGGCGCGGCAGGGTTACGTCACCCTCCGTACATCGACCGGGCGGCCTGCCACCGGTGACGACGCCGACATGGTCGCGGCGCGCGCCGCGGTCCAAGGAGCGGGCTATTTCGAACGGCTGACCGGAGCGCTCGCCGAAACCGCGCGCACGGCCTGCGGCTCGGACTCGCCGGTGATCGTGGATCTCGGAGCCGGGACTGGCCACCACCTGGCGGCGCTGCTCGGCGCGCTACCCCACGCCACCGGCATCGCGATCGACGCGTCGCGTTACGCGTCCGGTCGTGCGGCGCGGAGCCACCCGAGGACCGCGGCGGTACGAGCCGATGTCTGGCAGCAGATCCCGCTCGGCGAGGGCACCGTCGATCTGGCCCTCAGTGTGTTTGCGCCCCGCAACGGCCCGGAGCTCATTCGGGTCGTCCGACCCGGAGGCGCGGTCCTGGTCGCGACCCCAACATCGGAGCATCTCCACGAGCTCGCCGCGCTGCACGCGATCCGGGTCGACCCGAGCAAGCTCGCACGCCTGCGGCGCCAGCTCACCCCGGCGTTGCGTCCGACGAGCGCGCGACGGATCACGTGGACGCTCGAGCTCACGCGGGACGATGTCGAGGTGGTGCTTCGGATGGGTCCCTCAGGCAGGCACCTCAAGCCCGACCTCGCCCGGCGACTCGCGGCACTGCCGGAGCCCGTGCTCGTGACCGCATCGATCGAGCTGCGCACCTTCCGGCGCGAGGGCGCCGGCCGGGAATAGGCCTCGCCGCAGCGCCGCACCCCCGTGTTCTGCGACGATCACATGCGGCGTGTCAGGAGCCGCCGGTCTCACCTTCCTGGTCGTAGGAATCGGCGTGGTCGTGTTCGCCGCCGACGTGTTCGTCGATGGGCTGTTGGGTGTCGCGCTCGCGCTGGGCATCGCGCCCTTCGTGCTGTCTGTGTTTCTCTCCGGGTTCGAGACCGAGAACCTGGCGGTCGGGATCGCGGCCAACGCGAAGGGACTGCCCGGAGCGGCGGCCGGCACGTTCCTGGGCGGCGTTACGTTCCTGGCGTTCGGGGTGGCCGGACTCGGCGGGCTGATCGCGCCGATCCGCGTCAACCTGCCAATCCGCTTCGCCGTGTGGACGGCGATCTCGCCCCTGCCGCTGTTCGCCTTCGCGGTCGACGGACGCATCTCGCGAGTCGAGGGTGGACTGCTCGTGGTCTGGTCGGTCGTGGCGCTGGTTGGCCTGGCTCGCTCCGGCCGCGCGCTGCTCGTCGACGACGACGATGAGCACGTCCGGCGGCCCGGGCTGCGGCTGTTGGTCGGGCTGGTGCTTCTGACCGGTGGAGGGTGGCTGATCGGCCAGGGCCTTCGGACGACCGTGCGCCAGTTCGGCGTCCCGCAGACCCTGCTCGGCAACACCGCGCTGGCGGCGACCGTGGAAGCCGAGGAGCTCGCTCGCTTCGCGATCCCGGCTCGGCGCGGCCGACCCGAAATCGGCCTCGGAAGCATTGCCGGGACCGTCGTCCACTTCGCTGCGCTCAACGCGGGCATCATCGCCCTGGTCAAGCCGCTGGTGCTGGGGCCGCAGACGACCCGCTTCTACCTTCCCGTCGCGGTCGCCAGCCCCGCGATTCTCGCCCTCGTGCTCGTCGTACGCAAGCGGCTCGGCCGGATCGAGGGTGCCACGCTGACCGGCCTGTACGTGACCTACGTCGCTGCCGCGATCGCCGTCTCGACGTGAACTCAGCGGTAGACGCGACCCCTCACACGAGGGGACCGCCGTTCACGTTCACCTCGGAGAGCGCCGCCAAGTCCAGCTCGCCCATCGCCGCGACGGCCTCGCTCACGCAATCCCTGAGGATCGTGTAGCGGATCGTGCCGCGCCTGAGCCCGAAGTTCTGGACCGTCCGCTGGGCCGCGATCTCGTATAGGTGAACTCCATCCGTGAGGTACTTCTGTCCCATTTCCCCTGCCTTCGGTCACACGTTCACATGCCTTATCGGCAAGTGCGGTTCTGCACTAAATAACGAATTTGACGCGTTCAGATTTCCGCAATTTGCGGTCATCCGACCTCCGACAGGGCGGCCAATTGCAGGTCGTCGATGGTCGCGGTCGCCTCGCTGACGCAATCACGAATGACCACGTAGCGAATGCTGCCTCGCCGCAGCCCGTAGTTCTGGACCGTGCGCCGTGCCACTACCTCATAGAGGTGAACGCCATCGGTGAGATACCTCATGGTTTCCTTCTCGCTCGTGTCGGTCGCCGCACGAACCTACGCAACCGTAGATTCGTGCGGCATTCCGTTTTTTACCCGCAGTACGGGGCTTTACACCGTCCCGGTTGGATACCAACCGAAGCCGAGCGCGGTCTATGGCCGGGAGTACAAAGGCGCGACGGCCGTTCAGGCCGCGGGCAGCGCCTCGCCCAGACCGGCGATCGACAGCCGACGCCGGCACAGGGTCACCGCGAACTCGCACGTGACGGCGGGAACCGCGTCCCCCCAGGCGCCGGCCGCCTCGGTGGCGCGGGCCAGTACGTCGTCGAGGAGGATCCCGGGATCCGCGGCCTCGGTGAGGCAGCGGACGCCGAACCCGACATGCCAGCGCTCGTCGAGCTCGACATGGCCCACACCCTCGCGCACGCCGGGCAGAGCGTCGTCCTCGAGGTCATCCAGCAACGCACGCTGGCCGGCCGTGAACACCGCCCCCTCGAGCACCATGTGATAGAGCCCGACGCCGTTGAGGATGCCGGTTCGCCCTGCCGCGAGCTCGGCGGCCATCGCCGGCAGCCGCACCTCGAATAGCTCGAGGAACTCGGGCGCGACGAGCTCCCGCGCCGCGGCCAGTCGCTCGGCCGGCGTGTCTCCGGGCAGCTTCAGCACCTCGGCGGCGACCCGGTCGAAGAACAGGGCGTGCCGGTCCTCGTCGCGGCGCTGGAGGAAGAAGATCCACATCATCATCGTGTCCACATGCTCGGCCCGGTCGGCGAACGGCGTCAGGTGCTCGGCGACGGCGTCCTCGGCCACACGGAAGCCGGCGAGCAGGGTGGTGAGCCGGCGGCGCCGCTCATCCGGCAGCTCCGGCCACGCGCGCGCGTCGGCGGCGAGATCGATCCCGGCTGGTTCCCACTGAAGCTTGGCCACGATCTGCGAATACGTCGACAGCCGCGGGAAGATCGACAGCTCCGAGCGGTCGGCAAGCGGCACGCTGAGACCACCTGCGCCGGCGGGGATGTACGGGTCTTCGATCATCTTCAGAAATAGTTTGCCGAATTGGCGCCCGAGCCCATTTACACCCGCGCCGTCGGCTTTATCGCGCGGTAGACGAATTCGTCGGTTTGTGCCGACTCGCGGACAGATACGACCTGGTCGTGATGCGGCGAGAACTGGCACACCGGATCGGTGGCGGCCGGGTCACCCGCCAGCCGCAGCGCCTGACAGCGGCAGCCGCCCCAGTCCACCTCCTGGCGCCCGAGCGGGCACGAGCGGCACGGCTCCTGCATCCAATCCGTGCCGCGGAACCGAGTGAACGCATCGGATTCGTTCCAGATCCAATCGAGCGAGCGCTCGCGGACGTTGGCGAACTCGAGTCCCGGGATCGTCGACGCCGCCTGACAGGGCAGCACGTCGCCGTTCGGCGCGACGACGATCGCGGTCCGCCCCCAACCGCCCATGCACGGCTTGGGCAGATCCTCGTAGTAGTCAGGAAGCACCCAGAGAACGTCGACCTTGGGCCCGACGCGCTCGCGGAACTGCTTGACGGCCTCCTCTCCACGCCGCAACTGGCCCCACGTGGGCAACAACGCGTCCTGATTGACCACCGCCCACCCGTAGTACTGGGTGTTGGCGAGCTCGAGTCGCTGAGCTCCTAATTCGAGCGTCAGATCGAGCAGCTCCTCAATTCGGTCGAGGTTCTGCCGGTGCAGCACGCAGTTGATTGTCAACGGGAAATCGAGCTCTCGAGCGGCGCGTGCGGCCACGAGCTTCTTCTCGAACGATCGGTTCCCCGCGATGCGGTCGTTCTCCTCGGGGTTCGGGCTCTGGATCGAAATCTGCACGTGGTCGAGCCCGGCTGCCTTGAGATCCTGCGCGCGCTCGCGGGTGAACAAGGTTCCGGCGGTAATCAGCGACGAGTACAGACCCGCGTCGCGGGACGCCGCGCACAGCTCGTCCAGATCCCGGCGAAGCATCGGCTCGCCGCCCGTCAACGCGAGCTGAAGGACACCCAGGCGGCGCGCCTGTTCAAACGCCCGGACCCAGTGCCCGGTCTCGAGCTCGTGGCGGTACCTCGGATGACCGATGTCGAGCGGGTTCGAGCAGTACGGGCAGTGGAGCGGGCACTGGTAGGAGAGCTCGGCGATCAGCGTGAACGGCTTAGGCGGAGGCATCGACCAGTAACCCTCGCTCGGCCATCCCGTCGACCAGCTCGCGAACATCGTCACCCAGATCGGCGCCGTCGTACCGTGCGCTCAAGACGCCGACGATGTCATCGACAGAACGCTCCCCGTCGCAGAGCTCGAGCACCTCGGCCGCGCTCGAGTTGAGCCGCACCGCGCCCTCGGGCACGAGCAACAGGTGCTCCCCGCGCACGTCGTCGTAGCGCAACCGGGCACCGGTGACGAGGCGGGGGTGCGCCATTGCCGTCATACCGATGGACCTGGCGGCTGCGATTCGCCGCGCTCGATGGAGTCCAGCTGCGCCCACAGCACCTCGGTCTTAAATCTCAAAGCCGCCACCGCGGCGTCCTTCTGCTCGCGCGTGCGACACCGATCGACCACCAGCTCGAGCGCGTAGTTCGCGTCGCGCGGCGCTTGCTCGAGCCGCCGTCGGAAGTATTCGAGCCCGGCGGGATCGATCCACGGGTAGTGGCGCTCGAGCGCGTCGAGCCGCACCCGGATCGCGGCGGGCCCGAACAGCTCGGTCAGCGACGACGCTACGGCCTCGACCCAGGGCTTCTGGCGCGCGAAGTTCACGTACGCGTCGACGGCGAAGCGCACCCCGGGGAGCACCCCCCGCTCGGACTCGAGCTGTTGCCGCGAGACGTCGAGCGCCTCGCCGAGCCGCAGCCACGACTCGATGCCACCGGTCCCCTCGGCCGTCCCGTCGTGGTCGATGATCCGCTGGATCCATTCGCGCCGCACCGCCACCTCGGGGCAGTTGGACATGATGGCGGCGTCCTTCAGCGGAATGCACTTCTGGTAGTAGAAGCGGTTGGCGACCCACCGCTGAAGCTCCTCGCGGGTCAGCTCGCCGGCATCCATCCGCTGATGGAACGGGTGGAGGTTGTGGTACCGCGTGCCCTGGGCACGCAGCTCGGCTACGAACTCCTCAGTCACAGCTCGACCTCTAGCCCATCGTAAGCGACCTCAACGCCAACGCGCACGACGTCCGCCCGCTCGGGCGAGTCCTCCAGCAAGATCGGGTTGGTGTTGTTGATGTGGACGAGCGCCTTGCGCGGTCGCTCGAGTGCGGCCAGCGCTTCGAGCGTCCCGCCCGGGCCCGACAGCGGCAGGTGTCCCATGTCGCGCGCGCTGCGCGTCGAGATACCGAGCCGCGCCAGCTCGTCGTCGCGCCAGAACGATCCGTCGACGAGCACCAGGTCGCTCGCGGCGAACCGGCCCAGTACCCGATCGTCAAGCCGAGCCAGTCCGGGGACATATGTGAGAACCCCCCCGCCCGAGCGGTCACCGAACACGAACCCGCTCGCTTCGAGCTCGAGGCCGGATCCGTCGAGGTAGCGCGGCGCGTCCCCGCCGACGGCGAACGGTTCGACCGTGAGGCTCGACCCGTCCAGCGGCTGGGCCCGCTCGGGCTCGAGCGTATGCCACTCGGCGCCGCTGTAATGCTCGAGCATCGACAGCACGGGGTAACCCTGCCTCAGCGCGCGCTCAACGCCCGGCGCGCCGTAAACGTGCACCGGAGTCGCCGACTCGCGCAGGAGGAGGAGCCCAGCGGTGTGGTCGATCTCGGCGTCGGTCAGCAGCACGCCCGCGATCGGCGGTGACCGGACGCCGTCGAGGAGCGGGTCGGTGATGCCCTCGAGTTGCTGGCGCGCGTCCGGCGACGCGTTTACGAGAAACCACGGACCGTCGCCGCCGCGGATCGCGAGCGACGACTGCGTCCGGGGCGTAGCCCGCACGCCCGCGCGGGCGGCCTCACACGTCGGGCATCTGCAGTTCCACTGCGGAAAGCCCCCACCGGCGGCCGAGCCGAGGATCCGAACGCGCACGCGTCAGAGTGAAGCGGTGCGCAGCCTCAGGCTGTCGCCAGAGGCCACGCCAGCTTCACACTCCTACCGGTGATAGAGGTAGGAAGTGACCTCCGAGCACATCTCGATGAACTCAAACTTCGGCTTGCTCCAAGTCATAGGATGCTCTCCTCTTAGAGTTCAACGGTCCGCCCGCATCTTACACATCGAGTGCAAGTCGCTGAAAAGGCCCCCGGTCGATGGTCATTGAGGTAACCGCGGCGGGACCGGACTCGGTCGGCGCCGATCTTGTAGCGGTCGCGGCGGGCGAGCGGGCGTTGGCGCTCGGCGTTCCTGAGCGCGCGGTGGCAGACGCCGACCCGGTCACGGTCGTGTATCGGGAGCCGGGCGCGCCGCTCGCGGTCGTCGCGCTCGAACCGACCGTTGAGGGCCTGCGGACGGCCGCGTCGCGGGCCGTGCGCGCGTGCCGACGTGGTGGCACGGTCGCTTGGATCCTCGATGAATTGCTGCCTCTCGCGATCGAGGAGCAGGTGCGGGCGCTGGCTGAGGGCGCCGTCCTCGGTGGCTACGACGCCCGCCGCTGGCGGAGCGGTGACCCGCCACCAGCGGTCGAGCGGTTCGTGATCTGCGAGTGCGGCGAGACGCTCGCGCCGGTCGCGGCCCGCGCGGCGCTCGTGGCGCGTTGGACGAACACCGCGCGCGAGTTGGTCGACGCGCCGGCGAACGTGATCACGCCGATTGGACTGTCCGAACGGGTAGTCAAGTTTGACCACCTGGTCAGTGAGTGTGTCGATCCGGTCAGTGCCGGGCTCGGGGCACTGGTCGCGGTCGGCGGCAGCAGCCCGATCCCGCCCCGTCTCATCGTCCTTCGGCACTCTCCGCCACATGCACCTGACACTCCGCGGCTGGCGCTGATCGGCAAGGCGGTCACCTTCGACACGGGCGGTTACTTTCTGAAGCCGCAGTCGGACATCGTCCGTCAGAAAGCGGACATGGCGGGTGGCGCGGCTGTCGTCGCGGCGCTCGGCGCGATCGCCGAACTGGGGCTACCGCTGTCAGTCACCGGAATCGTGCCGGCCTGCGAGAACATGCTGAGCGGCACCGCGATCCGGCCCACGGACGTGATCACGACCGCCTCCGGGCTCACCGTCGAGGTGATGAACCCGGACGCCGAGGGGCGCCTGATTCTGGCCGACGCGCTGTGGTACGCACGCCGCGACGGCGCGACCCACATCGTCGACCTGGCGACGCTGACCGGCGCAATGCGCGCGGGCATGGGCGACGTCTATGCCGGCGTGTTCGGAACCGACGAGGCGTGGCGCGACAGTGTCGTCGAGGCGGGCAACGCCAGCGGTGACCTCGCCTGGCCGTGGCCGCTCCACCCCCGCTACCGGAGGCTGATCGACTCGACCGTGGCCGACCTTCGCAACAACGCCGGCCGGAGCTTCGGGTTCCCGATCGTCGCCGCGACCTTCCTTCAGCAGTTCGCGGGCGACGGGCCGTGGGCGCATGTCGACATGCTCGGCCCGGCGCTGCTCGACGAGGACCGGGGCGACGCACTCGGCGCCGGCGGGTCGGGCTACGGCGTCCGCATGCTTGTCGAGCTTGCCACACGCGTGAGCGTTACGCTGGATTGATGGACCAACGCGACGATGGCGACGTGAGGGCCGTTGCCCCGGCGACGCCCGGTCGCGTCGTCGACGCCTCGAAGCTCGATCTCGCCGCCGCCGAGCGAGCCACGCGGGACCTGCTGCGCGCGGTCGGCGCCGATGCCGACGCGCCCGATCTGCTCGAGACGCCGCGCCGGGTCGCCGCCTCGTTCGCCGAGCTGCTCACGCCCGCCGAGTTCGGGGCGACCGTGTTTCCCAACGAGGGTTACGACGAGCTCGTGCTGGTCCGGGACATCGCGTTCCAGACGCTGTGCATGCACCACCTGTTGCCGTTCCACGGTGTGGCCCACGTCGCCTACCTTCCGGGGGACAGCATCATCGGCCTGTCGAAGCTCGCGCGCGTCGTCGAATTCTTCGCCCGCGACCTGCAGCTCCAGGAGCGCATGACCGTGCAGATCGCCGACTGGCTCGAGCAGGAGCTGGCCCCGCGAGGTGTCGGCGTCGTGCTCAGCGCCGAGCACATGTGCATGACGATCCGCGGCGTCCGCAAGCCGGGGGCGCGCACCGTCACCTCGGCGTTGCGGGGCTCGCTGCGCGACGACGCGCGCACTCGCCAGGAGTTCTTCAGCCTTGTCGGCTGACGAGCCGACGCCTCTGATCGAAACCGTGGTGACCACAACCGGAAGCGACGGTGTGGTCAACTGCGCGGCGATGGGGGTGCGCTGGGGCGAGGACGAGCTCGTGTTCTGGCCGTTCGACGCCACGCGCACGCTCCGCAACCTGCGCGGTCACGGCGAGGCGGTCGTGCACCTCACCGACGACGCGCTCCTGTTCGTCGAGGCAGCACTCGGCTCTCCGCGCCCGCCGATGCGACCCGCGAGCGCGATCGATGGGTCGGTGATCGAGGACGTTCTTTCGTGGCGTGAGGTGGTCGTGACCGAGATCACGCCCGAATTGCCTCGATCGCGGGTGCGGGCCCGGGTTGTGGCCTCGGGCGTGGGTACCCGGCAGCCGCTCGGCCTGTGCCGCGCCCGCCACGCCGCCGTGGAGGCGTCGATCCTCGCCTCGCGCCTGCGGTGGCTCGGCGCGGAGCACGTGTCGGCCGAGCTCGGGCGTCTCCAGGAGCTCGTCGACAAGACGGCCGGCGTGCGCGAGCGGGAGGCGATGGACTACGTGCGACGGTACGTCGCCGAGCGAACGTGACCGAGGTCGTCGTCACCGCGCCGGCGCGGCTGCACTTTGGAATGCTCGATCCGGCCGGGATCGGGGCGCGCCGGTTCGGGGGCGTCGGCGTGGCAGTGGAGTCTCCTCGCGTGGTGGTTTCGATCCGGCCCAGCTCCGGCGAGGACGTCGTCGCGCGCGGACCGCAGGCCGAGCGGGCTGCCGAGTTCGCTCGCCGGGCGCGTGAGGCGTTCGGCCGGTCCGGGGGCGTCGAGATCGAGGTGCGCGAGGCGATCGCACCGCACGGCGGGCTCGGGTCGGGCACCAAGCTCGGCCTGGCGGTCGCGCTCGGAGTGGCTGACCTCGCCGGCGTCTCGGCCGGGCCGGTCGAGCTCGCTCGCGCGACGGGGCGGGGAGCGCGCTCCAGCGTCGGCTCCTGGACGTTCGCCGCGCCGGGGCTCGTAGTCGAGGCGGGCCTTTCCGCGGGCGACTCGATTAGTCCGTTGGTGGCGCGCCATCCGATGCCTGAACGTTGGCGGTGCGTCCTCGCCATGCCCCTCGGGGTCGAGGGTCTGTCCGGCAATGCTGAGGATAGATTTTTCAGTTTGCTGCAGGAGGAGCGTGCCGCCATCGAGCCACCGGTGTCGCGGTTGGTGCTCACCGCGCTGCTTCCGGGCCTCGTGACGGAGGACATCGGCGAGTTCGGCGCCGCGCTCACCGAGATCCAGCGGGAGATCGGAGCGATGTTCGCCTCCAGGCAGGGTGGCGTGTTCCATCCGCGGGCGAGCCAGGTCGTCGACGCGCTGCTGGCCCTCGGGGTCGGCGCGGTCGGTCAGAGCTCTTGGGGTCCGTCGGTGTACGGAATCGTCGACAGCCCCGAGCGAGCGGCTGACGTCGCCGACCGGCTTCGGGCCACGGTCGGCGCTGAGGCCGACGTCCGTGTCGTCGACTTCGATCGCCGCGGCGCGTCGGTCACGCGGAAGGGCCCGGGATGAAGTTGCTCGTCAGCGTCGCCTCGGCCGTCGAGGCGGAGTTTGCGGTCGCCGGGGGAGCCGACATCGTCGACGTCAAGGATCCGCGCGAGGGAGCGCTCGGTGCCCCGTCGCCGCGCGTCCTGTCGGAGGTGGTACGGGTGGTCGGCTCGGCGGCGCCGGTGAGCGTCGCGATCGGCGACCTGCCGGACCTGCCGCACACTGCGGCGCTCGCCGCGCGCGGGGCCGCGGTCGCCGGCGCTTCATTCGTCAAGGTGGGGCTGCGCGGCGTGCGGCGGCTCGATCGCGCGGTCGCCGTCATGGGAGCGGTCCTCGACGCGGTCGGGGACGAGGTCTCGGTGATCGCCGCCGCCTATGCCGACGCAGACTCGCTCCACCCGCCGGCGTTCGCGCCCGCCTGGCTCCCCGAGCTCGTGGAGCGGACCGGGCTAGCCGGCGCGCTCGTAGACACGTTCGTCAAGGATGGTCGTGGGCTGTACGGATGGCTGTCGGAGTCCTCGGTCACCGACCTGATCGCTCGCACACGCGCCGCCGGCGGGACATTCGGGGTGGCGGGGCAGTTGCGGCTGGGAGAGCTGCGGCGGGTGGACGCCGACATCGTCGGGGTTCGCTCTGCGGTCTGCCGCGGCGGGCGCACAGGCGACCTGGACGTCGGCCTGGTCACCGCCGCCGTCGCCGAGGTCCGGCCGATGGCGATGAAGTCACGTATTTGGTAGCTGGATCGCCATCGGCAGACCTTTAGCGAAGCGTGATGCGCGTGCCGACGCCGCCCGGCGGGCGCACCACGACCGTAACCCCGGTGCGCCGGGCGGCGTCGACGAGGTAGGGGTCGACGAGCTCCAAGCCGCCGGCCACCGGCTTTAGCAGGATCGCCTCGTCGGCCCCGATCGCGCCCGCCGCCAGCACCGCCAGCGAGTCACTCGTCACATCCCACGACTCTGGCACGTCGGGTCGGCCCTCGAACGCCGGCGAGGCCAGCAGCAAGCCCAGCGAGGCCGGCGCGATCAGCCGATCGAGGAGCTCGGCCCCTGGCAGAAACGGGACCAGCAGCACACCGAGCTGATCCATCGCGTGGAGCGCGAGCCGGTGCGCGGTCGAGTCGGCGAGGCCGACCTGGTCGTCGACGGCGCGAACAGCGTCCGCGAACGGACCCCCACCAGGGACGACGAGCACCGGCCGGCGCGCGGCGAGCGAGGTCACCTCCGCGCACGCCCGGCGCAGGCCGTCGAGTCCCTCGTCGCGCAGGAGCCCACCACCCACCTTGACGACCAGCGGGCGAGTCTCACTCACGGGCGAGCACCGACAGCGCGACCGCAGCGGCGACCTCACCGGCCCGACCCGCGAACGGGCCTGCGTTTTCCTGGACCGGCAGCCGGCAGCGCGCCGCCGCGGCTCGGGCGAGAAACGCGCCCACCCCGACCGCGACGACCGGCACGCCGGTCGGCAGCCGGGCGGCGACCCGCTCGAGTGCCGTGGCGATCGCGCCGACCTGTGCCTTCTCGACGGAAGCGGCGATCGCCTCGAGGTCGCCGTCGGCGAGCTGCTCCGCGTCGGCGCACACGACGCGCGCGAGCCGGGTCCGAACCTCGCCCGGCGAGGCGCCTCGGTGGTCCGGGAAGGTGCAGGTGCATTGGCTCGGAGTCAGGCTCCCCCGCAGCAGATGCGCGTCGGCGGCGATCGCGAACAGCTCGGAGGACACCGGACACGGCCGGCCCTCGATCGGCACGTGCGACACGACCGCCGCGACGTTCGTCCGCAACGCCCCGGTGTAGACCAGCTCGCCGGCGAGCAACCGCTCGAGGTCGGTGCGCCCCCGCGCGGCGACCGCGCCGCCGAGGAGCGGGATCACATCGGTGGTCGTGCCGCCGCAGTCGACGAGGATCGCGTCGGGCAGAGAGCGCGCGACCAGCATCGCGGTCGCCATCCAGTTCGCCGCCGCGCACATGAGTGGCACGGCCCGCGCCGCGCCGAGGTCGATCAGATCGCCGCTCGTCGTAAGCACGCGCACCCGCCCGGCCGGCAGTGCGTGCCGCACGGCGTCCAGCACGAACAGGACTCCCTCCCGCTTGCTCGGGAATACGTCGGCGATCTCAGCGGTCGTGGTCATCGCCACCGGCGCAGCGCCGAGCTCGAGTCGCTCGACGACGTCCGCGATCGCACCCGGGAGGGCGTCCGGCTCACGCCACACCTCGAATGGCTCGGAGACCATCCGGACGCGCGTTTCGCCGTACACCACCGCCGCCTTGGTGTTGGCGCCGCCAACGTCGAGCCCGATCACCGGCCGCATCCGGGCATCATGACGCGGACGATGCGAATCGTGCCGGTCATCGACCTCAAAGGCGGGATCGTCGTGCATGCTCGCCGCGGGCAGCGCGCTGAGTACAGGCCGCTCGAGAGTCCACTGGTCGACGGGTGCGAGCCGGTGGCGGTCGCGCGCGCGCTGTGCGCGGTGTGTCGGACGAGGACCCTGTACGTCGCCGATCTCGACGCGCTAGCGGGCGAGCCGGTCAACGAGGCGACTCTGGCGGCGCTGGCTTCGGTGGCGGAGCCCTGGGTCGACGCGGGCGCCACCACGCCCGAGCAGGCGGCGGCGCTGCGTCGCGTGGGCGTGGCGCGCAACGTCGTCGGCACCGAGTCGCTCCGCCCCGGCGCCGAGGTCGAGCCGCCGGTCGTGCTCAGCGTCGATCTCCGCGACGGACGGCTGATCTCTCCCGACCCGGACCTCGCCGGCCGTGAACCGACCGCGGCGGCCGCGCTCGCACGAACGCTGAACGTACGCGAACTCCTCGTGATCGACCTCGCCCGCGTCGGCAGCGGCTCCGGCCCGCCGACCGACGCGGTAGCCGATCTGGCAGCCGCCCTTCCCGGCGTTGCCATATACGCCGGCGGCGGCGTCCGCGACGGCGACGACCTGCGGGCGCTCGAATCAGCCGGAGCGGCCGGCGCGCTGGTCGCGACCGCGCTACACGAGGGCCGGCTCACACCGTGACGAGCGCCTCGCACGCTCCCACGACTCGCGCGGTCAGGTCCTCGTCGCAAACCGACTGAAGCGCCTGCCATCCCGGGATCCCGTTGACCTCGACAACGACCGCCTCGCCGTCCGGTCCGACCAGCAGGTCGACGCCGGCGACATCCGCCTCGACCGCACCGGCCGCGGCGAGCGCCAGCGCCCGCTCGTCCTCGCCGAGCGCCACCGCCCGTGGACGCGCTCCGCGCGCGATGTTGGCCCGCCACGAGTCGGTCGCGCGCTCCATCGCGCCTGCGATCTCGCCTCCCACCACGAGCACGCGCAGATCGCGCCGGCCGGCGGGCGCCACCGTGCGCTGGACGTAGTACACGCCCCGCTCGAGCTCGAGCGCGCGGAACACGCGGTGCGCCACGTCGCGATCCTCGACGCGCACGATCCCGTTGCCCATGGCGCCGAACAGCGGCTTGACGACGACGTCGCCGCCCAGCCGCTCGAACGCGACCATCGCATCGTCGTAGCGCTCGCACACGATCGTCGGCGGCGTCGGCACACCGGACATGGCGAGCGTCGCCCCCGCCCACGACTTGTCGACGGTCCGTTCGATCGCGCGAGGGCCGTTGACGCACCGCACGCCCTGCTCGGCGAGCGTGTGCAGCGCGTCCATGCGGAAGATCACCTGCTCTAGCGACCCGCGCGGGAGTCCACGCACGATCAGGAGGTCGAGCGCATCGAGCCGCGCACCGTCCGGGCCGACCACGTGAACCTCTCCTCCCTCGGCCTCGGACCGCAGCCCGGTCGCCGGGATCGCGAACGCATGATGTCCTCGCGCCTCGAGCTCCGTGAGGAGACGGCGCGAGTGCCAGGAGCCGGAGGCGCCGAGGACCGCGACTCGGAGCGATCGGTTCACGACGTGAACGAGCGCTCGAGCACCTCGGGCGCGTGCACGCCGCCGTGATGCGCTCGTCCGGACTCGGTGCTGGTGAGCGTGGCCGCGGCCGGGCTGAACAGCATCGGGTCGATGTCGTAGAAGTTCCAGTCGGCGTCGGCGAGCAGCTCCCCGAACGGAGTGCCGAACGCATCGGACGCGGATGAGGGCAGCTTTCCCGCGAGGTCGGCGACCTCGTCGTCGCCGCCCTCGATCCAGAGGTGGACGGTGCCGCCGTACAGCACCGCGTCGTTGGTCCGCCCGATCGCGTCCGGATCCTTCTTCGCCACCGGCGCGATCGGGCAACAGCCCCACCCATGGCGCACGCGAGCAGGGTCGACTCCGAGCTCGTGCAGTTTGTGCAGCGCGGTCTCGACCACGCGGGCGCTGACCTGGACCGAGCCGCATACCGACGCGGTCGGCGCGATCAGAAACGTGACTGCGGATGCCTCGACGCCGCAACGCTCGGCCACCCTGGCGACGATCTCGGCCGGCGGATCCTGCCTCGTCTCGAGGCACAGCACCGCCCGGTCGGCCTGCTCACGCCAGGCCAGCTCCTCGAACAGGTCCTCTGCCCGCGCGAGCGCGCGCCCCGGGCCACTGGCCATCGCGAAGAAGTCGTCGTGCTCGAGCTTCCAGCCGGCGTACTGCGAGGCGAGGCACGCCGCGGCGGGATCGTCGGTGGCCACCCCGACCCCGGGCCAGGTTTGTTCGCCGACCGTCACCGGCACGGCGTCGAGCTTGCCCAACCCACCCATGCACACCGCCGCGAAACCGAGCCCGGCCTGGAGGCCGCCGCGGGCCGTGACACCGCAATCGACCAGCCGCGCCCCCGAGTCGAGCGTGCGGACCTCGATCCCCAGCGCCGCGGCATCTGCGGCCATCGCGTCCACCAGCGCGGCGGCGCGTTCGTTCATCGACAGGGTCACCGGCCGGCCTCCTCCTTGTCGTCGAAGATCAGGATCTCGCCCCGCGTCAGCTCAGTCCGGTCGCCCGACCATCGTGCCCAACTCCCGCTGAGCAGCGACTCCGGGACCGTCAACCCGAGTTCTCGAACGCGGAGCAACTGCAACCGTAGAGCCGGTGGATGAAAGCAGGTCGCGAACGCGTAGCTCGGCAGCGGCTCGACTGCCTTGCCGGAGACCAGGCTGCCGCGCTTGTTGCCGAGCCCCGCCTCCGCGCCGATACCGCCGAGCGCGATCACGGTTCCCGCCAGCATCCGCAGGCCGGCACCGTTCCCCGTCCGGCCGCCGACCGCGACCAGGCCGCGGCGCATGCCGGCGCCGGCCTCCTCGCCGGCGTCGCCGGTTACGACGATCTCACCGCCGGTCATCCCCGCCCGGGCACCGGGATAGGCAGCCCCGAGCCGCGCGCCGGCATCTCCGAAAATCCGCAATACCCCGCCGTCCATCTCCCCGCCCGCCCAGGCACCCACGTCGCCACGCACGTCGATCGCGCCGCCCGACATACGAGCACCGATCCCGTTGAAGCGGCGAAGGTCACCGGCGAGGATCAGCTCCTCCCCGCCGGTACCGGACACGTCGAACAGGTCACCCACCCCGAGCTGCTCGCGACCGCAACGCAGCCGCAGGCCGGCGACGTCTCCCGCGCCGCGCCCACGCAGCCGCTCCGGGATCAGCTGCGTCAGATCCACGTGCGCGGGCGGCTGCGCCCGGAGGGTGAGCGTCAGCGTCACGGCGGATCGCGCAGCTCTGAGAGCGGGAAATGAAACTGGCCGAGCTTGCCCCCGAAGTTTGCAGCGGTGACGTGCGTAGCGCCGGCGCCCGCGGCGGCGTGTAGCCCGCGGCGCATTGCCTCGCGCACGGCGTCCTCGGACGCGCCGTCGATCACGATCTCGAACAGCGCGCCGACGCCGTCGGGGACAAGCGTCTCGTCGACCTGCACGCGGAGCGTGGGCGCCATCTGGTGGTTGGTCGAGGCCGGCAGCGATTTCGAGGTGAGCGCGCCGACCTTGCTGCCGCTGCGGACGATGCCGCCCGGGAAGGGCAGCGCGATGCCCTCGCCGCGCATCGCCGCGGCCGCCGCCGTCGCGGCCGCGAGTGCGGCGTCCTCCTCGCCGGCTCCGATCACCAGGTTACCTCCCGCCACTCCGGTACCGACGCCGACCGATTCGCAGACCAGGAACTCGCCCTCCATCACCGGGATGCGCCAGAACCGCTTGCCCGCGATCACCTTGCTCGCCTGAAAGCCGTCGCCGAAGTAGCGCAGGCTCGCGCCGAGCGGCACCGTCTTCTCCGCGCTAGGTTCGCCGTCGAAGCACGCGGTGGTCGGACACGTCATCACGCACTGCCCGACGCGCTCGAGCACGCGCTTGCCGACACCCTCGCGGTCCATCGCGAACAGCAACACGGCGATCCCCGGCCGGCCATCCGGGGTCTCCGCCGCGGTCAGGGAGCGTTCGATCGCCGCCTCGCACTTGCAGCCGATGACCGAGGTCGCGAAGCCGGTCATCGAGCGAGCCGCCTCGAGCGCCCAGGAGTCGGTGGCGGCCGTGATCACGACGCGCGCGTACCGCATCGGAAACGCCTCGGCAAACGTGTCGTCGACCTGAGTGTCCCCGACCACGTAGCCGCTCATCGCGCCGCCGCCTCGACGATGCGGGCCGGCTCGCGGAGCGCCGGATCACGGACCGGATAGTGCTCGAACACCACCGTGTAGCGCTCCCCGAACAGCGGCTCCAGCACGCCGCCCACCTCGGGGTCGAATGCGGCTCGGCTCGAGTAGAGAACGCCGTCGTCGGACCGGCGGAGGTCCCCTTCCTCAACGGCCACCTCCCCTCCCTTGATCACGTAGCGGGGCGTGGCGAACATCTCCTCGCGGTCGGCGCGGTCGTGGTAGATCGTCACATCGGCGTCCGCCCCGATCCCGAGGTGACCCTTGTCGCGCAGTCCGAGCCGGCGAGCGGGACCGGCGCGAGTGATGATCGCGATCTCGTTCAGGGTGTACTCGCGGTCGAGCCCGTCGAGCAGGGCGGTGCGGCGGATCGCTCGCTGGTTCGCGCGTCCCATCTGATCCTCGCGAAACGCGCGATCCATCAGCAGACGGATGAGCTTCGGATACGAGAGGAACGAGCCGCCGTTGGGGTGGTCGGTGGACAGCATGACCTGCCACGGATCGCGGCCCAAGAGGAACAGCTCGAGGCCTATCCCCCACTGGAGCGCGTGGACGTAGTTGCTCGCCCGATAGCGATACGGAACGATCCCGCACCCGGTCTCGACCTCGGTGTCGTGATTGATCCACTTGCCGCCATCGAGGTCGCGGAGGACGGCCGAAACCGATGCATCGGCGGTCATCGTCACCGCGGGCCCGAACATCACCTGGCCGACATCGGCCGTGAGCTCGGGATGGCCGGACAGGTACTCGATCAGCTCTGGCGCTCGCGAGCGAGGCAATCCGTCGGGCTTGCCGCCGTAGCAGTGGAACTGGAGGTGGGCGAGGTGCGCCCGGCGTCCCGCCAGCGTACGCATCGTGTCGAGCGTGGTGTCGGCGTTGCCCGGCACGCCCAGGTTGTTGGCATGGACATGGACCGGATGGGGCAACCCGAGCTCATCGACGGCGCCGCCGATCGCCGAGAGCACCTGGCGCGGAGTCACCCCCAAGCCCGCCACCTCGTCGTCGAGCGAGTGGACGTTGCCGTTGTCCCGTTTCCACAGCTCCACCCCGCCGGGGTTGACGAGCTTCACGCCGTAGGCGCCAGTCGCCTCGAGCCACCACGCCACCGCGTCTCGCAGCTGCGCCGAGACCGCGCCGCCGGACTCGCGGATCAGCTCGAACAACACCTGGTTGTTGCCCATGAGGATCAGGAAGGCCTTGTCGATCATCGGCGTGTCGCGCAGCTCCGAGAGGACGTGACGCGCGGCCAGCGGCGGGGCGGCCGCCTCGACGACGGTGGTGTAGCCCAGCAGCGAGTACCGGTAGCCGGTGGCGAACGTGGACGGCACCAGACCGCCGCTGCCCGAGCGCAGCACCCCGGTTCGCTCGATCGGGTCATCGCGGCGGTCCTCAGGCGACAGCTTGCGAGCCGCGTTCACCTTCGGACCCGCGATGTGGGCGTGGATGTCGACGCCGCCGGCCATCACCACCATCCCGCGTGCGTCGATCCGACGCGCGCCGGGGTCGACGTCATCTACGACCTTGCCGTCCTTCAGACACACGTCGCGCACCTCGCCGTCGACGTCGTTGGCGGGGTCGTGGACGGCGCCGCCGCTGATCCGGATCTCGGTCACGGCTCGATCTCCGCGAGCAGCCTCGCGAGCAGCGCGGCCGCGGTGGGGGCATCCTCGGGCTGCGGCGCCTGGAGGGCAAGCGGTACCCCGTCGAGGCGGTGGACGGTGCCGCTCGCCTCGACGCCGGGCGCCGCCGTCCGTATAGACACCTCGACACCGCCTCCGGCCACCTCGCAGCCACCCGGCCCAGACTCAACGGCCACCGTGACGTCAGCATCGTCGAACGGCTGTATGGCCGTGAACAACTCCGGATGACCACTGGCGAAGTCCACGGCCCCGGCGTACCCGGACTGCCAGGCCAGCACGTCATCGGCGCTCCTCGTCCCAGGAGCGCGCGGCAGCTCGAGCGTCACCACGTGGCGCTCGTGGCACAGCGCCCGGACCAGCTCGTGGAGCGCGAGTGCTCGTCGCTGGCCGCCGGCGCCGTCGGTCAGGCCCGGCCCGTACACGAACGCCGCATGGGGAGCCTGGCGCATGCGCTCGACCAGGCCGCTCAACTCGGCCGTGAGGTCGGCGACCGGCAGCCCTCGCTGCAAAACGTGCAGGCTCGTCAGCGCCTGGAGGTCGCGCTCGGGTGGCCAGGTCAGCCGCACGTCCGCGCGTCGCGCGGTGGCGGTGTCTCGGTCATCGACGACAAACAGCGTGCGCTCCGACGGCTCGCCACCGAACCCCAGCCGCTCGAGCAGGCGCGGGTGCGTGGTCTCGGGATCCTCGCGCCAGATCACTACGAGCCGCGAGCGATCGCGGATCTCCCCCAACGTCGCGGTCGACGCGCCCCGCAGCGGCACCGCCGGCGCGCCCGGCCACGCGCCCGCGAGCGACCCGGTGCTCACGAGCGCCCCGAGGCGGTCGGCCAGCGCGACCGCCGCCCGCGCGTCCTCCACCGTGGCGCCCTCGAACCCGTGCACGAGCGGGCGCCGCGCGCCGCGCAGCAGCTCGGTGGCGCGGGCAAGCGCCGACTCGACATCGGCCGGTTCGTCGTCGATCGTGGCCGCGGCTTCGTCCCGCCGGCGCATGCGCTCGGAGAACCACCGCGCGCCGCGCGGGCACTCCGGCCACAGCCGTACGCCGTCGTTTGCCGTCTCGACGGTGACGTCATCGCACAGCAGCCCGCAGCCGGCGCACGTGACCGGCCCGAGCTCAGGCATGGGCAGGGACCGCTTCGGGCAGCGCGTCGAGTAGCCGAGCCCCGCGCGCGGCGAGCTCGGCAGGATCGGCGGCGCTCGATACGAGCGTGCACACGGGCGCGCCCCGCTTGATCGTCTCGCCGGCCCGCGGGATGTCGCGCACGAGCCCGGCCGGCCACCAGCCGGGGTCGGGGGCGCACAGATCTCGGCTCGCGAACAGCACGAGCTTCACCTTGGCACACGTCGTCGCCGACGGTGCGCGGCCGGCAGGAAGGATGACGCCTCGCGCCCCGCTGACGTGCGCCTCGAAGCACCCGGATCCGAACAGCTCGAGCGAGGCAGGCGGTCGCGGGTTAACCTCGAGCACCCACGCATGGCGCCCGTCCCACACGGCGTCGACGCCGAACGCCCCGCGCACGCCGAACCGCGCGACGACCTCGTCGCATACCGCGCGCAGCTGACTGTCGAGCACGGCGAGCTCCGCGTCGGGCAGCCGCGGCGGCGTCACGTTGCCCATCCACCCGAAACCCGGCCGGCGGTGCAGCTGTTCGGTGAGTCCGAGCACGGCGGCACGCTGTCCGTCGCCGATCGCGACCGCCGAGCACGACACGCCGTCGATGAAGCGCTGCAGAACCTCTGAGGGCCGGAGCCGTCCGCCCGCCCACCGGCGCACGCCCCGACCACCGCCTCCCTGGCGTGGCTTACGCAGCCACGGACCGCCCCCGGGCGCCGCGCCGACCGACCGGCTCTCGGGTGCGCGCGCGCCCGCCGCCCGCGACACCGCGCCGACCGCCCATGGATCGCGCACAGCCGGCAGAAGCTCGGGCGGCGTTCCCAACAGCTCGCGGCCCTGCGCCAGCCGCGCCACCAGATCAGGCCGGTTCTCGAACCCGGCGCCGTACACGACGGCGTCCGTCCCGAGCCCGGTGGCAAGTTGCACCAGCGCGTCGTTGCTGTCCGCCGTCGCGCCAGAAGCGACGGTGCGCAGGTCGACGTCGCCGAATCGATCGAGCGCCGTCACCTCGTGCCCGTCGGCGGCCGCCAGCTGAGCGAGCATCCGCGCACTCACCGCGACCACGAGCACCCTCATGGCAGCGTCACCCCGGTCAGCAGCGCGGCGAGCAGAGTGCCCGCAACCAGGTCGGCGGTCGTGCCGGGATTCAGACGGTGGTCGGCCCCGCGGAGCGAGGCGTCGAACTCGTCGAGCGTGCGTGTCCCGGCGCGGACCTCGCGCGCCGCCGCGCTGACGGCGCGCGCCGCCGAGGCGCCGGCCTTGCGCTCGATCAGCGTGTCCGGGTGCGACGCGAGCAGCGCGACGTGCAGTGACACGATCGCGTCGAGCGTCGGGACGCCGTCGTCGAGCGCCTGCGCGAGCGACGGCAGGCCGGCGTCGAACACGATCGCGTAACCGCTGGCGTACTCCGATGCGATGCTGTCGCGGTGCGCGGCGGCGGCCATCGCGTCGCGGAGCGAGATTCGCGCCGGAGATCCGACGTCGTGCTCGGATGCCTCGCCGAGGCCGCCGGGACGAGCTCGGACGATCGCCCCGAACGCGGCGGCGGCGTCGCCGATGTCGAGCTGGCCCAGAATCCGTTCGGTCGCCGACCGCAGCGACTCGTCCGACTCCCGTGTCGCCTCGGCGCGGACCAGCGGCGCGAACAGGAGAACGATCCCGAGATTCGTGTTGGCGCGAGTGACGCGCCCGGTCGCGCTCACCCCGTCCGAAATCAGCTCGCCCACTCCTCTCCGGCGGGCCCGGCGGCGCCCGAACACCGGGCCGAGCGCGAGCGCCGAGCGCACCATGTCGGCGTAGGTCGTGTCCGAGAAGTCGTGGGTCGGCGTGATGTTGCCGGGCTTGGCTGCTGACACCTCCAGCAGGCACGCGAGTTGGACGTGTTGTGCAAGTAGGTCCCGGCTCAGTCGTGAGTGAGCTAGGGTTGCGTCCACTAGCGTCACCATACGATAGGAGAGAGGAGACTCACTTCATGGCCATCACCCTGGCAACCGGCGAGGCTCTGGTAGGCGAAGGTAACGAGGTCGCCCACATCGACCTTCTGCTCGGGTCAAAGAGCGGACCGGTCGGCGAGGCGTTCGCTCATGCCTTCGTCAACGAGTCCGAAGGTCACACAAACCTGCTGGCGGTGGTCACCCCCAACCTGCCGGCGAAGCCGGACACGGTGATCACCAACAAGGTGACGATCAAGGGCGCCAAGCAGGCCGTGCAGCTGTTCGGTCCTGCACAGGCCGCGGTCT
>Ga0335083_10001217_pt1 | contig 35998 bp, 27 predicted proteins | sample Lox_Sample_42_FD_206716 | JGI IMG/M metagenome (GOLD analysis project Ga0335083, IMG submission 206716) | Soil microbial communities from Loxahatchee National Wildlife Refuge, Florida, United States - Lox_Sample_4.2 | ecosystem: Environmental > Terrestrial > Soil > Wetlands | place: USA...
CCGGCCCGAAGAAAGATCTCGGCATGATGGCGATGACCTACGGCAACGTCTATGTCGCGAGCGTAGCGATGGGCGCGAAAGACGAGCACACTTTGAAGGCCTTCCTTGAAGCCGAAGCGTACGACGGGCCGAGCATCATCATTGCGTATTCATCCTGCATCGCTCACGGCATCGACATGAAAACTTCCATGAGCGATCAGAAGGTCGCAGTCGAATCCGGACAGTGGCTGCTGTATCGCTACCATCCGGAGAAGGCTGAGATTGGCGAAAATCCGCTGGCGCTCGATTCACGCGCTCCGAGCCGGAAGGTGCAAGATTGGCTGCTGCAGCAGACGCGCTTCAAGATGCTGACCAAGAGCCATCCGGAGCATGCGGAACAACTATGGAAAGAAGCGCAGCATGATGTCGAGCGCCGCTTCCATATGTACGAGTACATGGCGAGCCGCAAGCCGGCATCTGAAGCTCCGGCCAAGGAAGCACCTGCGAAACCGGCTGCAGAGAAGCCGAGTCCCGTGGGCGTGAAATAGGTGTTCCGTATCTCGACGATGTGCGGGGCACGGAAAGATCGAGTGGCAGTAGACGTAACAAGGAGAATTCGATGATCGACCTCACCACCAGTTATCTCGGCCTGAATTTGGCCTCTCCCCTGGTCGTTTCGGCTTCGCCGCTTTCGCGCGACGTCGACGGAATCTGCCGCCTCGAAGATGCCGGCGCTTCCGCTGTGGTTCTCTATTCGCTGTTCGAGGAGCAGTTACGGCAGGAAGAAGCGGATCTGAACTATCATCTCGCGGCGGGCACTGAGAGTTTCGCCGAGTCGCTCACCTACTTCCCGCAGGCGAGCGAGTTCCACACCGGGCCTGAGGGATATCTCAATCACATCCGCAAGGCGAAGTCGTCGGTAAGAATTCCCATCATCGCCAGCCTGAACGGGTCGACTCTTGGTGGATGGACAAAGTTCGCAGGCGAGATTCAACGCGCTGGCGCCGATGCGATTGAGTGCAACATTTACAACATTCCGACGGATGCGAACTTGTCTTCAGCAAACGTTGAGAAGAATTATCTGGAAATCGTGCGCGCGGTGAAAAATACCGTCACGATTCCTGTCGCGGTGAAGGTGAGCCCGTTCTTCAGCAATTTCGCAAACATGGCGCAGCGTTTCGATGCCGCCGGCGCTGACGGTCTGGTGCTGTTCAACCGTTTCTATCAGCCGGACATTGATCTTGAGGAACTCGAAATTCGCCCGAATGTTCTGCTGAGTTCGCAGCAGGCGCTGCGGCTGCCGCTGACCTGGATCGGCATTCTTTACGGCAAAGTCAGAGCGAGCCTGGCGGGCACGAGCGGTGTGCATACCGCCGAAGATGTCGTGAAATTGTTGATGGTCGGCGCGAACGTCACCATGTTGTGCTCATCGCTGATGCGGCATGGCATCAATCATCTACGGCATGTCGAGCGCGAACTGCGCGAGTGGATGGAAGAGCACGAGTACGAGTCGGTACGCCAGATGCAGGGCAGCATGAGCCAGCAGCGCTGCGCCGATCCTGGAGCCTTCGAGCGGGCTCAGTACATGCGCGCGGTCAAGGGGATGACGCACATCCACATGGCGGGATGGCGCTGAAAAGAGTTCTGAAAAGGCACGGCTCAAGCCGCGCCGTGTGGGCCAGATCGACAATTGGGCATTTGCCCGCTGGGGTGCAATCGTGTCAGTCATACATTCTGTTGAAATCAGCAATCTTGAAAACCAGCAAGTCGCCGCTCCACGCAAATCGATAGATGATTCCGCGACCGAGAAGGCGCGCCGCGAACGCCGCCGCGCTCTGATTCTTCCGCGCGAGCACGGCGCGTGGGGGCTGCTGCTCGTCCCGATGGTCACTGGAGCAGGAGTCGCATTCGAAAAGGCCAGTCACATTTTTCCTCTCATTCTTCTTTTGACTGCGGCGCTCGCGCTGTTCTGGCTCCGCACTCCTCTCGAAAATCTTCTCGGCACTACTGCGATGCGGGCGCAAAGCGTTGAAGAGTCGCACACGCTGCGCTCGGTCATTGTGATGTTGGCGGTGGTCGCCGGGGTCGCCCTATCATTTCTACTTTGGGCCGGACGCAACGCCGATCTCTGGCCGCTTGGCGCGACTGTGGCAGTGGCCTTCATTGCGCAAGCCATACTCAAGAAGATCAGCCGCCGGACTCGCATGCTTTCCGAGATGGTCGGCATCATTGGCCTCACCGCTTCGGCGCCCGCCGCGTATTACGTGATTACCGGACAATTCGACGACCGCGCGTGGATGCTCTGGCTCGCCAACATCCTGTTCGCCGGCGACCAGATTCACTACGTGCAACTGCGCATTCACACGGCAAAGATCCAGGGGTTCCGCGCCAAGCTCGTGCATGGCTGGGCATTCGCCGTTGGACAAGCCATCATGACGGCCATCATCACGGTCGCCTGCCTGGCGCGTCAGATGCCTGCGATCGCCTCGCTGGCCTTCGCGCCGCTGCTCTTCCGCGGATGGTTTTACTTCGTTCAGGAACCCTCGCAGCTCATCGTCCGCCGCCTCGGCTGGAGCGAACTGAAGCATGCGACCGCGTTCTGCGTGCTGCTGATCGCGGCGTTTGTTCTGGCGCGATAAGGTGCCAACTCTCCTTCGGGAGGGCGCCAACGCGATGACTCCCAACACACTGTCATCCTGAGCGGAGCAGCAGGAGGAGCAACGCGAGTCCTGCTGTGCAGTGGAAGGATCCCTAGGCACTCGATGAACTCCGGGGGGTCTCGGGGTAGACTCCATTTGGTGGCTTGCGTTGGGTTGCTTTTGAGTTGGGGTTCGTGGGAATGTTGGCAGAAAGTGCGGTCGCTGCGCTCCCTGAACGGGCGAAGGCGCCCGTTCCCACAGTTGGGCGCGCGGGGGCGCGCGCCCCACACCTGTCTGGTCCACACTTGGCTGCCGCTGCGCGGCGGGCCAGGATTCTGCCGCCGTCTTCGAGGCGTTCTTCCCAGTGCGGGTCTTGTGGGTCTACCTCGTGTGGCTCTTTTGCGGCTACGGCTGGGAGTTCGGCTTCTTCGTCCAGGACTGCTCGGCCGCCTTCGTTGGTGATTGGGTCGAGAGTTTCTTCTGGAGGCATCGCGTATTCGGGGATCTCACGAACTTTTTTCTCGACCTGGCTGGCGAGGCGGACGCGGCTGGCATTCTTCACGGCGATGTGCAGGGCGCGGATGATCAGCGTGGCGCGCTTTATGTCGAGCGTGTTGCGGACCAGTCCGTTGATGACTTCCATGAGCGAGGCCTGGATGGAATCTTCATCTTCGATGATGGCGATGGGATGCAGGCGCGAGAACGGCGGACGGCGCACGCTGCGATGGGCTTGCTGGTGGAAGTAGCAGAACTGCTCTCCGCGAAGTGCGGGGGAGCCGCAACGGACTCCGGAGACCTTGATATGAGTGCACGAGTTGGTTTGAGGCATGTTGGATATCCTGTCGAGAATTTTTTTGTAGTTGTGCCGGAAAATCCTGGCGGCATTGGAGTTAGGAGAATTGCGGATGACGAGATCCACGTAAAATCTTGCGAATACAGGGTTTGTAAACAAATTCTTCAGAACTAAGGACTTAATGCGGGCGCGGATCGCCTGGAGGCCGGCGTCGGCTGGGTTCAACTTCTTTTCCGCGGAAGACGCGGATTGCGCGGATGTTTTGTGAGTTTTAGTAGGAGACGACAGGGCTTCCGCGATGCTTCGACTTGCAGGGGAGATCCCTCCGCGCGCTGGTGAAAGCGCGCGCGTTCGGGATGACGCCGCATCTTTGTCGCTCATGGAGGAGGCCGCGCAAGAATCTTTCACCACAGGGGGCACGGAGGGGCACAGGGGCTGCGTGGATTGTGGTGGCGTTTTCTTTGTTGGGAGGGGATTAGTTTGATCCGACTTAGTAAGTTAGGAGTAAGTGGTGAGCGGTTGGTGCATAGTCCCACTGTTACAAATCTAAAATTCTCAGTAAAGGTTATGCGTCACAACGCGAAAATAAATTTCTGTGGAAAAAGTTGAGGTGGGGTGGTGCGGGAAAGGTGTGTGGGTGTTGGGGTTAGGAGAGGTGGGGTTGGGGATTCCCGAAATGGGAATGAAGAGTGGGTGCGAATTGGGAAGGAGTCGGGGAGTTTTGCACAGGGGCTTCTGCCAAACACAATTTTCGCGAAACCAAGCGACGAGGTCATCTGGACATGCTTCGCCACTGTACGCCTATTCGCACAAAAGCGTATAAATGTTTAGTCTCCTCATTCAGTCATGCGCGACATCGACATCCGTCGAACCCTCTTAGCGGATCAGCGCCTTCACAGTGCTGAACCGAACACTAGAGTTGTTGAAGAGCTTGGTTTGTGCCAGGGGCTCGCCCGAGTTGATCTTGCCGTCGTGAATGGAACCATACACGGGTATGAGATCAAGAGCGAGAAGGATACACTTGACCGACTGCCACGTCAGGTCGAGCTTTACTGTCGCGTTCTAGATTACGTCACCATAGTGACTGCGGGTGCCCATGCTCATAACGTTAGAAAAGCCGTGCCTCGATGGTGGGGAGTTTGGGTCGTGGCGACCGAAAATTCGATGCTCAATTTGAACGTCCTGCGAGAGGCTAAGCGAAACCCGTCGGTTGATCCCTTTTCCTTGGCTCAGCTATTGTGGCGCGACGAAGCACTCGAGATTTTGGCTGACCGTGGCCTAGCTACTGGACTGCGCAGCAAATCTCGTAGAGAAATTTGGAATCGCCTCGCTACGAAGCTGAGCGCTGACGAACTGGGACATTTCGTTCGCGAGCGCCTCAAGAGTCGCGGAGCGAATTGGCGAGTTGTTTCGCAACAAGGGTGAGGTGGTGGTTCGTTCCTACTTTTCGCCATGTTGTCGCATTGCCGGGCCCCACCATTCCGTCTGCGCAGTCGGAAATGTATTGGTCGCCCCAACTAAAAGGGCGGCCGCTGTATTCCGGTAACTGAACCAGTTCACGACAAAGCTCGAAGTACTGTTCGAACCCGTACTGACGTACATTCCTGCCCTTCACGATAAGCCAGTTTCGAGCAGCGGTGTACCTGATGTTTGCGCTCATAAGCATTACGCGCGGGTCTAGTTCCTTAGGGATTGGATGGGCGATTGCATAGTCGCCGAAGATCATGTCGCGCCGTGGCAGGGCACTTGGCCGTTTCTGCAACGTACTCCAGAGCGTCCATTCACGGCGTGACAATCTTGTTATGTCGGAGGCTTCTACGTCGCTGAGATCTTCTGGGAACGACGCGGCAACGAGAATGATACGTTTCCAATCATCCTTTCTGGGAATCATTGAGAAGAGCGATCGAGCAATTAAAACCGCTTTCCCGTCATCTGTTCCAAGATCCTCAAGGTCAAGCATCAGGTCCATTGCCGATGGGTCAGGAAGGTCTAGGCGCGCCAGCAGTTTTTCGACTTCGACAATCAAATCAACATCTTCCTCGAAGTCTTGGACGGTTAGTCGGAGGCAGGCCGCCGGACCCTCTTCGGTATGGTGACGTGACACGGCTGTCAGGTAGGCAGATGAGCTCTGGCGTGAAACGACGGGTACTACCTGCAATTGATTTGACTTGGAGTCCGCCAGTACACACTCCATTGCAACGCTTCCGTCCTCTAGCCTTTCGTCAGCTCCGAACCATGGAAGGTCCAAATACAGCGGGTTGTCAGGCCAGCATCTTTTTAGTCTCTTCGCAATTCCGGAGACATGCTCTTGCAATGTTTTCGCCGGGCGCTCGTTCACGTAGTCGTAGGGAACGGCCGGAATCTCGATTAATGGCATCAGGCGGCGTCGAACGTCGGCTTTGAGCTCCTCAAGCGCGGCGAACTCACCCTCTTTGCCCTTGAGTATCGGAACGTAAACTGGTTCTGTCATCACTTTTGGTCGCTACGACTCGAGTTCCAGCTTAAGGTTAGTCCAACGCGATGCTCCGCTCAAATCGGGGAATAGAGAGAGGTGATTGATGTTCATTCGGTCAAGCGTGCGCAGGCATTGTTGGCGATCGCTATTCGGGATCTCTATCCGCAAGAGAACTGGTGATTGAGAACCTGTGAAGCCCTGCGCAACCCACCTTTCGATCGGTACCCCGATTGGCGCTCGAGTGAAAAGACCGCCTTGGCTGACTAACCGCTGGTTTTCGTCCGACATCGGATCGATGAAATGAATTGTCGATTGTCGTTCGGTCGCAGTGGAAAACTCCGCCGAATCCTTTCCGGTTTCTCCGGTGACAATTTCGCTCGATTCATTCGACTTCCGTGCCAGCTCGACGGTGACCCGCTCTCGTGCCGAGGTACGGGCCCTATCGAGGTCCCAAGCCGCGGCAATCTCGTCGTTCTTGGCTTTCACCGCATTCTCCGATAATCCGTATACGACCCTGAAATCAGTGGGGTCGGAGCCAAGTTCCTCGAACGCGAAATAAGCCGCCGCAAACGGAGAGCGCGACCAATCCAATAACGGAGTAGCAAGGCCAAAGTGTTGTCCGAGGGCCCACCAATATTCATCCGAGAGAATAGCGGGATTCGGCCCGCGCCTTCCTCGTGCTGCATGTTTGAAAGCGTCAAGGTGCTCAGCCAACCTTCGCTCCAACTCCAGAGGACCTGCTCCGAGGATGCCCAGTTGGCTAAACAGCCGGTCGAGGGAGGAGCTCAAGCTCCAGTCTTTTCGCCGTTGACCCCGCCAGATGTATGACTGCTTAAAACCCGGATGTAGCTGAAAAACTTCAGTTTCCAGGAAATCGAAAAAATGTGACCACGAAGATAGCCGGAAGGTTAAAGTTCCATCCTCATGAGATTCCAATGACCACGCCCGTTTGACGGAAGCTTTGCGAATGGTCTTTGGTCCGGCTATTTTACGCACTGCCACAGGTGAACTACCGCCTCCCTGAACGCAAAATCGTACTAGATAAATGCGCAAACGATTTCAAAATCTTCGAGAGACTGGGACTGCGATTTCCGTTTTTGGGAATGCAGAGTTCGGCCTAAGTTGAAAAGGGATCCTACGGCATAGGCCGCGGGACCCCCTCCCTGACGGCGTCCTTTGTACTCCTTAGATAGAGGGAATGCAAAGGGCACGTAAGTGGGGGTAAGAGCAGTTATCAGTACTCGGTACTCAGTTGTCATCCTGAGCGATCGCGAAGGACCTATGCAAATTGCCGGCAGCGTCGATGGTGCCGGCAAAGTGCATAGGTCCTTCGTCGGGCAAAGGGTGCCCTCCTCAGGATGACAACGTGAGGGGAGAATTCCCTAAGGCGGCCGTCGAGCTGCAAAGTGACTCAGGGTCCCTTCGGCTTCACCTCAGGGCAGGCTCTTCGACTGCGTGGCCGCTCCTGCGTCGCGTCCACTTCGCTCAGGATGACAAGCTAAACCAAAGTCAAAAGCCGCGGGCGGGGCGCCCTCGCCACGACGGCACGATGAGCCAAAACGCCGGGCATTTTCCGCCTATAGCAGTGGGGCTTGTTACGCGTCGTTCGGGTACGGCCATGCGGCGCGAGTCCACTCCCAGGAGGACACCATGACCGCGCTGACTTTTCGCCGTTTGTCGATCGCGCTGCTCACGTTAGCGCTGGCTATCCCAGCCGCCGTGATGCACGCGCAAACCTACACCGTTGTTCACAATTTCGCCGGGACGGATGGATGTTGCGCCAACTATCCCAGCATGATGGCCCAGGGCGAAGATGGGAACATCTATGGGACGACCACGAGCGACGGCTCGGGTGGGTATGGCACGGTCTTCAAGATGACTCCCGGGGGCGCGTTTACCACGCTGCACAGCTTTAGCTTCTCCGATGGGGCCGGGCCGCAGGGCGGCATCAGCCTGGCGCTGGATGGAAATTTCTACGGCACCACGTACCAGGGAGGCGGGACGAGCCACGGAACGATCTTCAAGATCACTCCCGGCGGGACATTCACATCGCTGTATAGCTTTTCCGGTACGACAGACGGGGCGTATCCGCGCATCCCCCCGGTGATGGCGCAGGACGGGAATCTTTACGGGGTGACAGGGGACGACACGAACGCGGTCTTGTATAAGCTCAGTTCCGCCGGGGTGTTCTCGGTGGTGGGGACGCTGGTTACGCAGAGCTACTCGCCGCTGCTGCTCGGTATCGACGGGAATCTCTACGGGACCACGCTTGGCGGCGGGACTTATAACTCTGGAACCGTGTTCCAGTTCTCACCGTCGTCGAAGACGATCAAGACCTTGTACTCGTTTCACACGGAATGGTCTCCGACAGGGCCGCTGGTACAGGGCGTCGATGGCGCACTTTACGGGACTACATCGAATGGCGGCACGGGGGATGGCGGTTGCGTCTTCCGCGTTACCACTGCCGGCGTTTACAAGGCGCTTTACATCTTCACCAGCTCGGGCACAACGGACGGCCGATATCCCGAATCCGGCGTGGTGCAGGGGACCGATGGATTTCTCTATGGTGTCGCCTCTGACGGAGGATCATTCGGGCTGGGCACGCTGTTCAAAGTGAGCACGGCTGGCACAGGATTTCAGACTCTCTACAATTTTCAGACTCCCACGGGCGACACGCCAGATTCCGCGCTCCTGCTTCACACCAATGGCACGCTTTATGGCCAGACTTTCCATGGAGGAACGAAGACGGCGTATGGGACGGTTTTCAGTTTCACGAACAAGCTGAAGCCGTTTACCGAGCCGTTGGTCTTGCACTCGGCGAAGGTGGGGGCGTCGGTGAGTTTGCTTGGACAGGGATTTACTACGGCTACGGCAGTCGACTTCGGGGCCACAGCCGCGACGTTTTCGGTCAAGAGCGACACCTTCATCGTCGCCAAGCCGGTGGCCGGTTCAACGACGGCACAAATCACCGTCAAGGAACCGTCGGGAAATCTGCTTACGTTCCAGAAGTTCAAGATCGTTCCTTCGATCACCAGCTTTACGCCCACGAGTGGACCGGTGGGAACTCAGGTGACGATCATGGGCATGAGCCTGCTGCAAGCGACTTCTGTGAAATTTGGCGGAGTCAAGGCGACCACATTTACCGTTAACTCAAATACACAGGTGACGGCAACCGTGCCGTCGGGGGCCGTGACCGGGAAGATAAGCATCACGACTCCGGGAGGGACGGCTAGCAGCGCTGCGGTGTTTACGGTGGAGTAACCATTGTCGTTCCCGCGATTCGCGCCAGATGGAGGAATTTTGCTGGGCCCGACAATGTGTACGCCGTCGGCAAACAACAGATTCCTCCATCGTCGCTGCGCGACTCGTCGGAATGACAAAGGATGGGGCGGTTGGATTTTCACGGGACGATCACAGCCGCCCCATCGATTTTGTCATTCTTCACGGCCATCAGAGCTTCGTTGGCCTGATCGAGCGAGAAGACTGTCACCTTGGGATGCAACTTTATCTGGGCGGCAAGCGCGAGGAAGTCGCGGGCATCGGCGCGGGTCATGTTGGCCACGCTGCGGATCTGCCGCTCGCCCCATAACAACTTGTCATAGTCGAACTCCGGCATGCGATCGAGATGAATGGCATTGATCGCCACCACACCTCCCTTTCGCAGGCTGGAGAGCGCGGTGATGACGACGTCGCCGCTGGGCGCGAAGGTGACGGCGCGATCCAGTTCGACCGGAGGCTTCTCGGTCTCGGTGCCGACCCAGGTCGCGCCTAACGACTCGGCGAGGGCGCGATGCGACTGGCCGCGAGTCGAAACATAGACCTCGCACTTCCACGCTTGCAGGACCGCGATTGCGAGATGCGCCGATGCGCCAAAACCGAACAGGCCCACGCGCTCGCCTTGTTCGACTCCGGCAACACGCAAGCTGCGAAAACCAATGATGCCTGCGCAGAGCAGAGGCGCGGCGTGCAGGTCGTCGAGCGCATCGGGGAGAGGAAAGACAAAATCCTCGCGAGCGAAGGCTAACTCGCAATAACCTCCGGCGACGCTGTATCCAGTAAACGTAGGCGAGTCACAGAGATTTTCAAGCCCTTTCTGACAATACGGGCATGTGCCGTCCGTTCCCCCAAGCCATGAAACTCCTACGCGCGAACCGACGGGGATGTCGTCGGTGCCGCCGTCGATGACGTCACCGACAATCTGATGACCGGGAATGATCCGCAACTGCTTCGGTGGAAGCTCGCCTTCGGCGATGTGTAGATCGGTGCGGCACACCCCGCAGGCACGAACGCGCAGCAACACGTGTCCCGACCGTACGCGTGGGTCAGCAACATCGACGATTTGGAGAGGACGTTCGGAAATTGGTGCGGGAGACGAAAGGATAGCTGCTTTCATGAGGGAGACTTGCCAGCACTATGATGCCAAAGTTACGAACTGTGGACATCACTGGTGGTATGCAAACCTGGCGGATTGTCTTTCCGAACAGTATCTAGCGCCGGCCGGGCAGCGGGGTGAGACGCCCGCCGGACTGCTGGCGGGGCTCCGCCGCTAGGGCAAAACGTGTTGTTCTTTCCCTGCGATTTGTCTTGACTTTCGACATAATCGAAAGTAATAGTTTTCGTTCGTAATAATATGAAAGAACTCCCAGCTGGAGGCTGCCATGAGCGTCTGCCGTCGCTTTGAAGGTTGTGTAGCGCCCATCCTGATCGTTTCCGTGCTCGCCGTGATTGCTTCCACTGCAGCGTGGGGGCAAGGCTCGTATGCAGCGCAAGTGCGCGGCCGTGTGACCGACCAGAGCGGAGCGCTGGTGGTGAATGCGACGGTAACCATCACCAACGACGCTACTAAGATTACACAGACCGCGCAGACCAATGATCACGGCGAATATTTCTTTACGGGCCTGCGCCCGGCTACCTACACGGTGAAAACGCAGATGGCCGGCTTCCGGATCACTGAGAAAACGAACATTGTTTTGCAGGTGGACCAGCAGACCACGGTCGATTTCGAGCTACATCCTGTGAGCATTAACGAGACGATGGAGGTGACGACTACCGCTCCATTGCTGGATACAGAGAGTGCGACCTTGGGCACGGAGGTCACGAGCGAATATGTGCACGAGCTGCCGCTGGCCAACCGCGACTTTTTCGGGCTCACATTCCTGGCGGCGGGCGTGACGGAAGTCGCTGGATCGGGAACGAGCGATAACTATCCATCGGGTACAAATTTCACCTCCAACGGTCAGCGGAATGCGACGGCTGAGATACGGCTGGACGGGGCTCTGCTCAGCGCACCGGAACAAGGCGAGGGAGGAAACTCGAACGTCTACTATGAGCCGCTGGTCGAAGGCCTGCAGGAAATGAAGGTGCAGAACAACAGCTTCTCAGCGGAGTTCGGGAATAACGGTGGCACGGTTGTAAATATGGTGATGAAGAGCGGGACCGACCAGTTCCACGGGAGCGGGTGGTATTTCCTGCAGCGTGCGGAATTGGACGCGCGCGACTTCTTCAATCCCGCGCCCAATCCGAAACCGGACAGCCGGCGCGATCAGGGCGGATTTTCGCTAGGCGGACCGATCCGAAAGAACAAAACATTCTTTTTTGTTGATTTTGAAAAAGTGAGCAGCGCCGGCTCGCAGAGCGGAATTACAACGGTTCCGACGCTGGCAGAGCGGCAAGGAGATTTTTCGAACACGGCGAATGCGATTTACGATCCGACCGCAGTCGGGTGCGGTGTTCCGTGCATCACAAGGCCACAAGTACAGAGCAACGGGCAACTGAATGTGATCCCGGCCAGCGAACTCGATCCGATTGGAATTGCGGTATTGAATTTGTATCCGAAGCCGAGTAACGGGAATGAATTCAATAACTACAACTACAGCGTGACGACGAACGCGCCCGACTACCAATTCGATATCAAGATCGACCACCAGCTCGGTGACAAGGACCGCATCAACGGCCGTTACAGCCGGGGATGGAGCAACTATACGACCCCGACGACGTTGGGCGACGGCTTTGATAATGATGGAATCGCGAGCGGGGTGACGGTCGCGCAAAATGCGTCGTTGGAGTATAACCGGACTTTCAATCCCCGCATCGTTTGGACGAACCGCATATCGCTTGACCGGGTACACGAATTGTCGGTACCGGGGATCCCAACGATCTCGAGCTTCAACGCGTCACTGCCCAGCGGTACGCCAGGATTGCCTTCCGTTTTCCAACAGGCGAACGGAATCGACAAGATGCCGAGCTTTATCATGCAGGGGAGTTCGCCCTGGAATAATCTCTACGATCAGTGCTGCATCAACACCACGTTCGGACACACGCTGGTCAGTTACTCGTCGCAGTTAGTCATCTCGAAAGGGACGCATCTGATTAAAGTTGGCGGCGAGCAGAGGATTTTCTATAACAACTTCTGGCAGCCAAACTATCCGACAGGGCAGTTGACGTTTACTGATTTCACGACGTCGCCGAGTCCGAACAGCGACACGGATGCGGCCGGGAACTCGACGGGTAATCCTTACGCCAGCCTTGCGTTCGGTTATGGCGACAATGTCAACGCCTCCAGCAACCTGGTGGTGACTCCTTCTGTCGCCAATCGATCGCTGGAGACGGGGTTCTATGTACAGGATGACTGGAAGGTCAGCTCAAAGCTCACCATTAATCTTGGCTTGCGATATCAGTGGAGTTCGCCCTACACATCACGCGGCAACCAGATTCAATTCAGCAATTTCACGGCGGACAGCGGCGTCAATCTCCCGCTGAATTCGGTGCCGACTGCGGCGCCGTTGGGAACTCTGAGCAGCCAAGCGACCCTGCAGGGGTATGGAGTGAATATCCCAGCATCGACGCAGTTACTTGGCACGACGCAATTTGCGAATTCGAACATGAGGACGATTCCCGTTTATCGCAAGGATATCGGTCCGAGAGTGGGCTTCTCCTATCAACTGAATTCAGCGACGGTGTTGAGAGGCGGTGCGGGCATTTATTTCGGGATGAGTCCGGCGACAAACTTTCAATATCCGGGCACGGCATTCCGTCAGACTGCAAACCTGTTCTTCACGAACGACAATTTCGCCACGCAAGCTGCAACTTTGGAAAATCCATTTCCCGCAGGATACACGGGGCCGCAAGGCACGAAGTACGGGCAATATGCGGTTTGGGGTTATCAGAACGCCAACGATCTAGGTACAACTGCCGCACGGGATGCGGAGCTTTACCAGTGGAACGTGGGAGTTCAGCGGTTGTTGCCGAGCCAGATCGTGCTGGGCGCGGACTACTCTGCCAATCGAAGCACGCATCTGCCCTGGGCCGGCACAAACAACCGGTCTTATATTCCTTCAGCTTTGCTGGCGCAGATTACTGCTGCAGTCACTCCGACGGACCCGACGTGTCAGAACGACAGTTGCGTAAGCAACCTGCTGCAGACACAGGTTGGGAATCCGTTTTATTCGATGTTCAATGCCGGGTGCACTGCAACGGCTACTCATCCGTGCTTCAACGAACCGAACTCGAACTATGGCAACGCAACTCTGCCGCTGTCGACTTTCCTGAATACGTATCCGCAATTCGCAGGTGATTTTGAAGGATTGATGCTGGAAACTGCGAACTCCTGGTACAACGCGCTGCAGATCCGGTTCCAGAAGCGCACGACCCACCACATCAGCTTCGAGGGCAGCTACACAATTTCGAAGGCGACGGACGATTCCTCGGCTGGCAGAAACAACTGGGTAGGCGCGCTCGGCCTGGGCTTGCCGCAACAACTGGACCGGTTGTCTGCGGAGCACAGCATTGGAGGCAACGATACGCCGCAGCGGCTTGCCGCGGCAGTCGTGGTCGATTTGCCGATCGGCCGGAAGCAATGGATTGGCGGCAATATGAATCGAGGTCTTGACGCTGTGATCGGCGGTTGGTCGATCGCGACGATAATCACTGAACAAACGGGACAACCGATGGCGATCGGGATGGCCACGGGACGATTGGCAAGTGGAAACCAGCGGCCCAATGTGATTTGCTCGCAGCTTACGACTGGGACCAGCATGCACCGGGTCGGGCTGGATTGGGAGAACGCGGGAAATACGGCGAATTTCCTCACCTATCTCAATCCAAACTGCTTTGGTGACCCGGGAGACGAGACTCCGGGAAACGCTCCACGCTACTTTTCGGGGCTGCGCGTCGACGGAGTTCACAATGTGGACGCGAACATCTACAAGTCGTTTGTGCCCAAAGAAGGCATGCGCATCGAAGTGCGGGCGGAGATGTTCAACTTCTTCAATCACCCGCGGTTTGGGCAGCCGAATTCTGGCGTGGGAGATCCGCTGTTCGGGACTATTACCGGTGATGCTCCGGGGGAGACGCCGCGAGCCTTCCAGTTCGGAATTCGGTTCGAATTCTAAGGATTCTTAGATTGCAGAACTTGCTTCAGTCGTACGCTATGCGGATCGAGCGGCTGCGCGAGGATGTACCGCTGGATTCAATTCACCTCAGCGGCTAAAGCCGCTGGCATTTCGAACCGTCTGCGGCGCGGCTCAAAGCCGCGCCCTTTCAAGGAATGTTGGAGAGGACGATCGAAATCTGCTTAGAAATCGCATGAAAAGACAAATACTCGCGGTAATCCTGCCTCTCACGTTCGCTGTGGGGATCCTGATAGCTGCTCCTCAATCTGAAAAGCAAGACTGGACGAATTACGTTCGGATCGGTGCGTATGGCCTTCGAGGCGGCGATGCTGCGGAGATTGTGCGCAAGGCTACCGAGAGTAATGTATTCGGGATCGAGGTGGACAATGACATCCCTGGACGATACGAGAGCTTTCTAAATCCCGAGGTGAAACTGAGGGCAATTCGCGACGTGGCTGAAGCAGCGCACAAAGCCGGGAATCACGCATTCGTTTACATCGCGGGTACGGAGTGCATCACGGCACATGGAGACAAAGTCCCGCACACGTTGGCGAAAGATCACCCTGATTGGCTGCAGCGCAAGATCACCGGCGAGCCAGCCGTTTTTGGTGGTGGGACGGCGTTCTGGATTCGGCCGGGCGATGAAGATGTATGGGTGAGTCCGTATGCGGCGGAGTGGCGGAAGACGTACATGGAACGAGTGCGGCAGATCGCACAGACCGGGATCGATGGAATCTATATCGACATTCCGTATTGGATGACGCACTTCGAGGGCTGGGAGAGTAGTTGGGCGAGTTTCGATGACTACACAGTCGCGGCGTTCAAACAAAAGACGGGTCTCGATGCGAAGCACGACGTTAAGATTGGGGATTTTTCGGATCCGGGATTTCAGAAATGGGTGGAGTTTCGGATTCAGACAATCACGGATTTTCTCACGGAGATTGATCACACGGCGAAGGAGGTCAATCCGGCAATCAAGACGATTCCGGAGATCTATCCGGGGATTGAAGAAGAAGCGGTACGCGTGGGGTCGGACGTGTACAGCTTGTATTCCGTGGTGGATGCGATTGCGCACGAGTACGAGTTTGGCAATGGCGATCATATGGCATCGGGGCGCACGCCACTGGGTTGGTTCCAGTATCAGGTGGGGATGCACACGTTCCGCGCGTTCGCGCAGGGCAAGGCGACGTGGATTCTGAATTACTCGTGGGATGGAGACAAGGTCGTCGACAAGCGCGAGGCGATGATGAATCTTGCGATGTCGCAGGTGATGGATGGAGCAAATTTCTGGGATGCGCCCGGGCATTCGATGGCGGGGTCGAATGATTTGCCGACCAGGAAAAAGATTTTCGATTGGATTCAGGCGCATGAAAAGACCTTCTATCTGCCGAGGTGGCCGATCGATCCGATTGGAGTTTATTTTTCGCCGCAGACCAGGAATTTTCATGCGGAGGAGTTCCTGGCTTCGTATCGCGGAATTCTGATTCTGCTGATGCAGAAGCACCTTGAATTTCAGATTGTCACGCCGCGGACGTTAGCAAACTTCCATGGTAAGACGCTGGTGCTGCCGGATGTGCGCGTGCTGGACCAGAGTGAGCAGCAGTCCTTGAAGGATTTCGTTGGCGCCGGAAAACGGCTCGTTATTACTGGAACGGACATAACGGAGTTGGGAGACTCGCCAAGCATCGTGCGAATGAGGGATTGCCCGGGAAAGGCGTACAACGCGTTATTAGAAAAGGATTTTGAAAGTGCATCGCCAGAGTCCCAGAAAGGACTTTTCTCCTCGCTACAGAGTGGAGATAGGATTCGCATTGAAGCCTCGCCAAAGATGGCGACTTCGATTTCACGAACGTCCGATGGACACATCAACTGCTTCTTCGCCAACTTTGCGGGGCTGAAGGGTGGGTCGAATCCGATTCAGACGCCGCAGATGGGAGTGAAGGTCAGTATCAGTTCGAAGTCTCCGGGAAAGGGCTTCTTTCTACCATTCATGGGAGACGTGCAGCCGGTGCAGGGCGCGCAGAATGGAGACGCGGTGACATTCACTTTGCCGACGATCACAAAGGGTGCGGTGTTCTGGGTCGAACCGTAGAAGCGCTTCCGCAACGTTCTGCCCCATTCTGCCGAGACCCCACTTTTTAGCGCTACTGTTCCCATTTCTTCGATCGGGAAATGGCTTCGTCCCAGCGATCCCGCAGAGCTCTTGCCCGATCGCGCGGCATCTTTGGTTCGAAGCGGCGATCTGCGGCGCATCTCAGCTGATCAGAATCGCGCTTCCAAAATCCCACCGCCAAACCCGCTAAGTATGCTGCGCCGAATGCGGTCGTCTCTGTGACGGCAGGACGTAGGACTGACACTCCAAGAATATCTGCCTGGAACTGCATGAGAGCGTCGTTGGCGGCGGCACCGCCATCGACACGCAGTTCGTCGACCGCATCGCCAGAGTCGGCGCGCATTGCGTCGAGCAGATCGGCGACTTGATAGGCGATGCTCTCGACCGCGGCGCGCGCGATATGACCCGCTGTTGTGCCGCGGGTGAGTCCGAGGATGGAACCTCGGGCGAAGGAATCCCAGTGGGGGGCGCCGAGTCCGACGAATGCGGGGACAAAGTAGACTCCGCCGTTATCCGCAACGGAACCGGCGAGGGCTTCTACTTCTTCTGACTTGCGAATCAGGCCGAGGCCGTCACGCAACCATTGCACGACTGCACCGCCGATGAAAACACTGCCTTCGAGTGCGTACTCGACTTTGTTGGCAATTTTCCACGCTATGGTTGTGACTAGTTGGTTCTTCGAAGGGACGGCGCGCGTGCCCGTATTCTGCAGCATGAAACATCCAGTGCCGTAGGTGTTTTTGGTCATGCCGGGACGGTGACATTGCTGGCCGAACAGCGCCGCCTGTTGGTCGCCCGCGATGCCGGCGATTGAAATTCCATCCAAGCCTTCGATTTCAACATCGCCATACAACTCGCTGCAGGAGCGGACTTCCGGCATCATGGATCGCGGAATGCGGAACAGGGTTAGAAGATCTTTGTCCCAATCGCATTGGTGAATGTTGAAGAGCATGGTGCGGGATGCATTGCTCATGTCTGTAGCGTGGACTTTGCCGTGGGTGAGTTTCCAGACGAGCCAAGTATCGACTGTGCCGAAAGCGAGTTTTCCCGCCTCGGCCAGAGCATGGGCTCCGGCGACATTGTCGAGGATCCAAGCGATCTTGGTGGCGGAGAAATAGGAATCGATTAAGAGGCCCGTACGCTGCTGGATGAGGGGAGCGTGGCCATCGCGACGGAGTTGCTCACAGAAAGCAGCGGTGCGGCGGTCTTGCCAGACGATTGCGTTGTAGATTGGCTGTCCGGTTTCGCGATTCCAGACGATTGTGGTCTCGCGCTGGTTGGCAATACCGATCGCAACGATGTCGGCGGGTTGAGCGGCCGCACGCGTCAGGGATTCAATGGCGACCGCGATTTGCGAGGAGGCGATTTGTTCCGGATTGTGTTCGACCCAGCCTGGTTGGGGAAAGATTTGATCGAATTCCCATTGGGCTGAGGCGCGGACAGTTCCTTGTTCGTCGAAGAGGAGAGCACGGGAACTGGTGGTGCCTTGGTCGAGTGCTAGAACGCATTTGGGCATGGCAGTGATCTCTTTCGCCCCTTCGGGCCTGACTCCATTTAGCCCACTATCCTACGGCTTGCGCCCTTCGCCGGGCAGCTCAGGGCAGGCAGTGGGCTGTATTTTTTCGCCGCTTGGTGGCTGCTACCGTCCTGAACTCAAAGGCGGTTCCCAGCGGTTGCTCGCGTCGTGAATTCAAGAGCAATCCCCATTTGAGCGAGATCTTCCCGTAACAGCTACGAGGTTCGCAAGAAACGGCGAATGCCGAAATCGTAGAGAGCAGCGCCGATCAGGCCTCCTAATAGAGGAGCGACTACGGGGATCCACCACACATGAGTGCCGTCGGTGAGGCCGTTGTTACGGAAGCCGGCGAGCACCGTGAAAAGTCGAGGCCCGAAATCACGGGCGGGGTTGATAGCGTATCCATGCATGCCGCCGAAGCTCATGCCGATGGCGACAACAACCAGGCCAATCATCAGCGGGGCCAGATTCGCTCCGGGTGGAGCGTTGAATTCATCAGTGATCGCCAATATGAGAAGGACGAGCAGCCCCGTACCGATCAACTGGTCGAGAAATCCTGCTTGCGGCAATCCCGGAAATGCAGGGAACGTCGTAAATACACCAGCGGTATTTTCCAGTTGAGGATCGACCTGATGGAATGCAGGCATGTAATTCCAGTAGACCAACGCCGCTGCGAGAAATGCTCCTGCAGTTTGAGCAACAGAGTATGGGATGACTTTGCCCCATGAGAACTTGCGGAATACGGCGAGGGCCAATGTAACGGCTGGGTTGAGATGGGCTCCGGAAATTTTGCCGGCGATGTAAATACCCATCGTGACGGCCAGGCCCCAACCAAGGGTGATGTTGGTGAATCCGCCGTGAATGGTTTCTCCTGGATTTCTTGTCGGAAACAGAACAACCATTGCGACCACACCATTGCCGAACAAGATCAGAATAAAAGTTCCCAGGAACTCCGCGATCAACTCCGCTAGTAGAGAAGGCTTCGAATACATTGCATCTCCAAACCATCGCTTGCCAGGCCGCGAAGTAGTCTACCAAGGCGGCAGGATTCGCGGGTATTTTTCGCCGCACTCGATTGATTCCAAGTGACTAAAGAAATTCGAACTGGGGGACATTTTTGCTTGACATTTCAGGTCAGCCCCTTAAGATAGAAAATATTTATTCACTTTTGTGGATATTTATTCATTATGAATAAAACCTTGCGGCAACGGGCGGTTCTGGATGTGTTAAGGCATGGCTCCATCGCGAGCCAGGAGGATTTACAGCGGCATTTGCGGCGGAGAGGGTTCAAAGTGGGACAGGCAACTTTGTCGCGGGACATCCGCGATCTGAATCTGAGCAAGACATCACACGGCTATTCCCTGTCCCAAGGGGACAACGGATCAGGCGTGGCATTGCCGCCAGTTTCGCGGCTGGTGAAGGAATTTGTCTTGGACGTGAGGACCGCGCAGAACCAGCTCGTGATCAAGACTATCGTGGGGAGTGCTCAGCCAGTCGCGGCCGCTCTCGATGAAACCGACTGGAGCGAGGTGGTCGGGACAATCGCAGGAGACGACACGATTCTTATTGTGTGTCCGGACAGAGACGAAGCGAAGTCGCTGGCGGGGCGAATCGAGGAAATGCTGGGGTAATGTCAGCGAAACTTAAAGTAGCGGTGCTGGGAGCAACTGGATATTCCGGACTGGAGTTGACAAGGATACTTCTGCGGCATCCGCGAGTTGAGAAACCCATGCTGTTGCGGCGATCGGCGGAAAATGGGAACGGTGGGGATCTTGCTGACATCTTTCCCGCACTTTACGGGAATGGCGGCTACCCTCTGCATTCGCTGTCTTGGCCGGCGCTCAAGGGTCAAGGGGTGGATTTGCTTTTCCTTGCAACGCCGCATGAAGTCTCGCGCTCGCTGGTTCCGGAGGCAATCTCGCAAGGACTGCGAGTTGTGGATTTGAGCGGGGCATGGCGGTTGAAGCAGGAGCAACATCGGGGGATTTACAACTTCGAAGACTCCGATGCGGTGAAAGCGGACGAACTGACGCACAGAGCTGTGTATGGATTGCCGGAGTTGAATGGTGACTGCATCCCGAGCGCCAGGTTGGTTGCCAATCCCGGGTGCTACGCGACGTCGGTCATCCTGGCGCTGGCTCCGTTGCTCAAGGCGGGAGTGGTCGACCGAAATCGTGGGATTATCTCCGACTCGAAGTCCGGCGTTTCGGGCGCCGGGAAAGAGCCTACTTCGAAAACACATTTCGTTTCGGTAGCCGACAATCTGTCGGCATATTCGGTATTCAACCATCGGCATCTTGGGGAGATCGTTGAGCAATTGGGGTTGGGGGATCAGGAGTTGATTTTCACTCCGCATCTGCTCCCAATTCCGCGCGGGATATTGTCGACCATTTACGTTCATCTGGATCGGGAGATGACTGCGCTGGAAGTGGAGTCGTGTTTTCGAAATTTCTATGCCGGGAAGCGATGGGTGCGCGTTTTCGAGACGCCGAAGCTACCGCAGGTGCAATTTTCATTGAACACGAACTACTGCGACTTGGGCTTTTGCCTGGCAGAAGATGGAAGACGGCTGGTACTGATTTCGTGCCTGGATAACCTGCTGAAGGGCGCCGCCGGGCAGGCAGTGCAGAACATGAATCTGATGTACGGATGGGGCGAGGAAGAAGGGTTGCAATGACGATTGTGGTCAAAATCGGAGGAGCCGCGCTCGAGGATGCGGACACGCTGCGCAAGTGCGCGAAGGCGATTGCTGAACTGGCGCAAGACGGGCATCGCGTGGCTGTAGTTCATGGCGGGGGAAGCGCGCTGACCCGGATGCTCAAGCAACTCGGGAAGAAGAGCGAGTTCGTGAATGGTTTGCGTGTGACGGATGCGGAGACGCGCGATGTCGCGCTGATGGTGCTGGGCGGCATGGTGAATAAGAAACTCGTGGCGGCGATTCAGGCCGCCGGTATGCCCGCAGTTGGCTTTTGCGGCGGAGATGGAATGACTTTTCGAGCCCGGCGCAAGCACGTCAACGGAAACGATCTGGGATACGTCGGCGAAATCTGTTTTGCTGAGCCATGCTGGATCGAAGCCTTGTGGCAGCAGGGAGGGATTCCGGTGCTGGCTTCACTCGCGTTGGGAGCCGATGGCGAATACTACAACGTGAATGCCGACGAGATGGCCGCGGCTTGTGCGGCGGCATGCCATGCGAACGCGCTGATTTTCCTGACGGATGTGCCGGGCGTGAAGAACGCGGAAGGCACAGTGATTCCGTGGCTCAACACAAAAGAGGCGCAGGCCCTTGCGGCGGGCGCGGTGATCAGCGGTGGAATGTTACCGAAGCTCGCTGCTTGCACGCAGGCTCTGAAGCAAGGAGTTGGGCGCGTCCGGATTTTGCCCGCTGCAGAAGCCGACGCTTTGCCGCAATTTTATTTGACGAAGTTGAATTGCGGGACTGAAGTGACCTGCGCGTAGTTTGTGAATCCGCGCGAGGTGCAGCGAGTCCAAGTGAGAAAGAGGAATCAACGTTGAACACGCAATTGCAAAGCAAGATTTTCGGAACGCCACAGACGGCTCCCGGAATCTTTTGGTGTCCGGATTTAATTTCAACCCGCGACTTGGGGCCGGATGGGGTTCAGGCCGTTTTGCACCTTACGGAATTGATGAAGTCGCGTCCGTCGGTGTTCTCTCGCGCGCTCGCTGGTAAACAGATGGTGATGTTCTTCGAGAAGCCGTCGCTCAGGACGCGCCTGACTTTCGAGTCCGGCATGGTAAGCCTTGGCGGGACGGCCATGTTCGTCGATCAATCGAAGAGTCGACTCGACGCCCGCGAGAAGTTGAGCGACATCGCGCACAACCTAGAGCGCTGGGTTGACGTGATCGTGCTGCGCACATTTGCGCACGAGACGATCACTGGAATGGCTGAATATGCCTCGATTCCAGTGATTAACGCTCTCAGCGATCTGGAGCATCCTTGCCAGGCATTGGCCGACTATTTCACGTTGCAGGAGCATTTTGGTGGCGTGAAAAATATTAGTCTGGCGTATGTCGGGGACGGCAACAATGTCGCGCATTCGTTGATTCTCACTTGCGCGTGCCTTGGATCATCGATCCGGATTGCGACCCCAAAGGGCTACTCGTGCAATCCCCAGATCGTGGTAGAGGCGAAGAAGATCGCGAAACAAACTGGCGCGAAACTTGAATTTCTCACGGAACCTCATGCGGCGGTCGCAGGCGTCGATGCAATTTATACCGACGCCTGGGCCAGCATGGGGCAGGAGCAGGAATCACGGAAACGGGCTGAGGTTTTCCCGCCGTACCAAGTCAATAAAAAGTTGATGGCGGAAGCCGCGCCGCATGCTGTGTTTATGCACTGTCTGCCAGCACATCGCGGCGAGGAAGCCACCGACGAAGTGATGGATAGCGAGCAGTCCGTGATATTCGATCAGGCGGAAAATCGCCTGCACGTACAGAAAGCCATTCTTTATATATTGCTGGGCGGCGCGGTGCGTCTGCCCGTAAGGAGCGCACATGCCTGAAAAGGTAGTTCTTGCATATTCCGGTGGACTCGACACGTCAATCATCATTCCATGGTTGAAGGAGAATTATTCCTACGAAGTGATCGCGATGGTGGGAGACGTTGGTCAAGGCGATGACATCGAGGCGGTAGTCGAGAAGGCGTATAAGACGGGCGCCAGCAAAGTGATTGTCGAAGATCTGCGCGAAGAGTTTCTGACCGGCTACGTCTTCCCTGCCCTGAAGGCGGGAGCCGTGTACGAGCACAAGTATCTGCTCGGGACATCGTTGGCACGCCCGGTGATTGCTAAGCATCAGGTGGAAGTCGCATTACGCGAGGGAGCGACTGCCGTTGCGCATGGCTGCACTGGAAAAGGCAACGATCAGGTGCGGTTTGAGCTTACTTATCAGGCGCTGGCGCCTGAGTTGAAAATCATCGCACCATGGCGGGAGTGGACGCTGAAATCGCGTGAAGATTGTCTTGATTACGCGGAGGCCCATGGGATTCCCGTTGCGGCATCGAGAGAGAAGATCCACAGCCGCGACCGTAATTTGTGGCACATCAGTCACGAAGGAGGCGAATTGGAAGATGCAGGCAATGCGCCACTGCCGGGCACGTGGCAGATTACGCTCTCTCCGCAGGACGCGCCGGATAAAGAGGAGCAGGTCAGCATCGGGTTTGTGGAGGGTGTTCCCGTCTCGGTGAATGGGATGGAACTGGATCCCGTATCGCTGGTTGAACTGCTGAACGAGATCGGCGCAAGGAACGCCGTGGGAAGGATTGATCTGGTTGAGAACCGATTTGTTGGCATCAAGTCGCGTGGATGCTATGAGACTCCTGGCGGGACACTGCTGATTGCCGCGCATCGTGAACTCGAAGCACTGTGCCTGGAACGCGATGTCGCACATTTCAAGCAACATATTGGCCTCAAGTACGCAGAACTGGCTTACTTCGGGCTGTGGTTTACGCCCTTGCGCGAGGCTCTCGATGCGTTCGTGGAGAGCACGCAGAAGAACATGACTGGCACTGTGACTCTGTCGCTGTATAAGGGCAACGTGTCGGTGGTGAGCCGCGAATCCGAATACTCACTGTATCGCACGGATCTTTCTTCGTTCACGATGGGCAACGAGTACGACCAGAAGGATGCCGAGGGATTCATACGGATTCTTGGGCTTCCGTCGCGGTCGCAGGCGCGCATGCGCGTCGAGGTTGCGCAATGAAGATGTGGTCGGGACGGTTCCGGCAACCGCTGGATCCGGAGTTCGAGCGATGGCAGCGGTCGTTTGATTTTGACCGGCGACTGCTGCGCTACGAACTCGCGGCTAGCGGCGCACATGCCAAAGCATTGAAAAATGCCGGCGTGCTCACGGCTGATGAATTGATCAGCATCTTGCAGGGACTGGAGCAGATCGGAGAGAAAGCAGCTGCTTCGGCAGCTTACCTGGACGATCCGGATGCGGAGGACGTTCATCATTTTGTCGAGAAGCAACTGGTCGCGATTATTGGCGAGGTTGGATACAAGTTGCACAGCGGACGTAGCCGCAACGAGCAGATTGCAACCGATCTGCGGTTATATGTGCGTGCGGTGATTGATGAGCTGCGACAAGGTATCAGCGAACTGTGCGATGTTTTCGTGAATCGCGCGGAACAGGCCGGAGATGCGGCTGTCCCGGCTTACACCCACTTGCAGCGGGCGGAGCCTGTGCTGGTGGTTCACTGGCTGCTGGCGTATATCGAGATGTTTTTTCGTGATGCAGACCGGTTGGCTGACTGCCGCAAAAGGCTGAATGTTTGTCCCCTTGGCTCGGGAGCGGTGGCTGGCGCGACGTTGCCTTTGGATCGAGCGCTGATGGCGGAGAATCTCGGCTTTGATGGTGCGACTGCAAACAGCATAGACGCTACCAGCGACCGGGATTTCGTGATTGAGTTCGTCAATTGTCTTTCGCTACTGGCATTGCACTTCAGCCGGTGGGCGGAGGAGATGATCCTGTTTTCATCACAGGAATACGGATTCATTGGGCTGCCTGAGGCTTATTCGACGGGCAGCAGCGCAATGCCGCAGAAGAAAAATCCTGACTTGCTAGAGCTCGTTCGTGGAAAGACTGGCCGCGCTTTAGGTCATGCGACTGCGCTGATGGTTTTCGTGAAGGGACTGCCGCTTGCATACAACAAAGATCTGCAGGAGACGCAGGAGGCTTTGTTCGATGCGGCAGACACGTTGCTGCGGATGTTGCCGCTCGTGACTGGATGGATGAAGGCAGTGGAGTTTCATTATGAGCAGATGCAGCAGGCTGCTGAGTCGGGATTTATGAATGCGTGGGCTGCCGCGACATATCTGGTCTCGCGTGGAGTTCCCTCACGGATGGCGCACGAACGGGTGGGCAAGGCAGTGCAGTTGTGTCTGGAACGGAATTGTGAACTGCGTGAGCTTTCGCTATCGGAATTGCGGGCGCTCAGTCCGGCTTTCGAGGCGGACTTTTACGAGTCACTAAAGCTTTCTTCTGTTCTTGCGATTCATGATGTGCCGGGAGGAACTGCGCCGGGGCGAGTGAGACAAGCAATCAGCACAGCTAAGAAGAGGATTCAGTCTCTTCGCGAGGAGGTCCATGCGCACGCGTAAAGCAATCTTGCCCGATGCAGACAATATCCACGGCCTGATCTGTAATTACTCCGGCGACGGCACACTGCTGCCGCGGACGCTGCATGAGATCTGCGAGAACATTCGCGACTTCGTCGTGCTAGAGGAAGATGGGAGGATCATTGGCTGCGGTGCGCTGCATCTTTACGGGACGCATCTTGCCGAGATTCGCTCGATCACCGTATCGCCCTCGGCGCAGGGAAAAGGCGGCGGGAGCCGACTTGTCAAAGCCCTGATGGCTGAAGCGAAGCGGCATCGGGTGGATTGCATTTGCTTGTTCACTCGCAAGCCCGACTTTTTTGCCGGCCAGGGATTCACCGTTGCGCAGCGCGAAGATCTGCCAGACAAGATTCACAAGGATTGCCATGCTTGTCCGCGGTTCCACTGCTGCGATGAGGTGGCCATGGTACGGGGAGAGTTGCCGAAGTTTGCGATTCTGCCGGAGCCGGCGAATTTGCTGGTGAAGTTGCAGGAGATGTCGGCAGAGGCTGGGCGTTAGGGTTGGCTTCGGCGGAGCTTTCGCTCCGCAGGACAGCCGAGGCGGCTGTCCCCACATTTATTCAGATTTACTGCGTTGTCTCACCCGTCGATTCGAAATGAACTCCCGCCAGCGCTTGGCCCGACGCCAACATTTCACGGATTGCGGAGCGGTCTGGTCCAGCTTTTGACGCTGCGCTCATCACTATTCGGACAGCTTGTTCGACAGGCGTGCCTTGCGGAAGACGAAAGATCCAAGGAATGTTCGTTGATGTAAGCGTACGGTCGGAGGAGATCGCGATCACCGGGACGAAAGATTTCACGCCGATCTGCTCGGCGAGGTGGCTGGAGTCGCGGTCAAGCGCGATGATTGCGGCGACGCCATCCTGATAGACCGCCTTTACGAGGTCGTTGGAAGCCTTGCCCCACTGGACATCGGACGGAATAGCGACGAGGGAAACGGGCTTCCCTTCCATGCTATTCAGAATCGATAACAGTTCCGGCAAACGTATCACCTCTTGGGCATGAGGTCCGAAGATTCCTACTGCCAGATTGCCTCTTTTCTCGTTCGCGGTCGATGGGCCTAGAAACTGGACCCCGCCCTCTCCGACTTGGGCGTAGGGCTTCTCCATCGTAATGCGGCGATATTCAATGCGTCCGTCGTGGACGTGCCCGAGATAAAGTGGAGCGATATTTTTGCAGTTGGGATCGAAGATCATATCTCCGGTAACGCCTGTGTAATTCGTCAAGCCTGTGAGGGCATCCCGGATGCGCCCTTTGTTCAGTCCGGCGTGGCAGATTGCATCAAGGAGAATCCGCATTTCGTCGTAGGCGAGAGCGGCGAAGTGATCGGGCATTTCGTGGTAGCGCGATTCGTAACGCGCGATGAAATCCCGCCAGAGTGGATCGGTTCGAGTGGGGTCGTAGGGATAAACGGCCTCGAATCCTTCCGCTGCCGGGCCGGCCAGTTTGATGAGTTCGTCTCCGATCGTGCGGTGACTCCCGAAGACGCGCTGCTTCATTCCGAGTTCCCGCATTTGTTGCAGGATCATGGCGGTTGGGCCGATATCGGTCCAAAGGACAATCGCGTCTACGCGAGAGTCTTGGATGACTTGAAGTTGGCGGCGAAAGTCGGTGTCACCGGGCATGAACTTCTGCTCGATGACTACCGGATGATTCAGGCGCCGCGAGGCGTCTTTGAATTTCAAGACTCCAAAGCGACCGTAACGGTCGTTCACTCGAAGCAGCGCAACGCGCTTCAAGCCGAGTTCGGTGTAGATGTGGCGAGCCAGCGTGTATCCCTGCACACGGTCGTCCTGAATTACGGTGTGATACCAGGGAATGATCGTTTCTGGAATCGTTGGGTCAGTGGACTCGCTGTTCACGAGCGGAGTCTCGGCCTTCAAAGTAAGACGCAGCGCGATGTGAGTGGATTCGGAACTGAGAGAACCGAACATGGCCCAGACTTTGTCGTCGTAGATCATGCGGACGGCATCATTTGAGGCCGCGCCCCAGATCGCGGAATCTTTCGACATACCATTTGCCGCTGAACTGAGCTGCCAGTTGTCGTAATCGTTGTGTGTGATGAGACGAAATGGCTTGCCGCCATATCCGCCATTGGCATTGGCTTCGTCGATGGCCATCTTTGCGCCATTGAGCATGCGATTGCCGGATACCTGGTCCGGATGGTCGTAAAGAGGGGCAAGGAAGCCGATCCGGATTTCGCTCAAGTCTTTCGGGTCAGGATCTGGGATGTCGCGCGCTGCGCCGTTGTACTCGATGAGGTCCTGATAATACTCGTAATAAGGCGTGGTGAATTTCGAGAATGGACGCAAATCCTCGGGTGCGCCAGCATAGGGCTTCAGGGAACGAGGAGCCGGTGGCCCTGGAGGATTCTTTCCGCAGGCGCAAGGTGAGAATGTCTGGGCCGATGCCGTGCAAGCAAGCACGAGGCCAACCAGCGTGATGGACGCGATGCGCATGGCGCTTCTCCAGTCGTAAGAACCGTTCTACTCCGCAGTCTCCCTGCGAAACATTGCAATCGCTTCGATCTCAATGAGGAGATCTGGGCGGCAGAGGATCGCTTGAATTCCAGTGGACGCTGGCAAGGGATCAAGTTTTTGTTCTCTGTAGAAGTTGGTTCGCTCTTCGTTGAACGCCTGGTAGTCGCGCTCAATGTCGCGGAGATAGCAAGTTGTGCGGACGATGTCGTGCCAGGTCGCGCCTTCGGAGGCGAGCAGCTTGCTGATGTTGTCGAAGGTTCGGCGGAGTTGCTTGCGCAGGTCGCCAACGTGCACGGTGCGGCCGGCGTCATCGATGCTGGCTGTTCCGGAGATCAGAAGGATGGTAAGGCCATTCAGATCGATGCGCATTCCGCGCGAAAAGGCGCTTCCGTAATCGTAAGCTTCGTTCAGCGCTTCATGATTGGTGATGGCCCGCTTGACGACCGGGGCTGTGTCGACTTCGGCTAGTAATTCTTGAACATTCATATGATGGCTCCTCGTTTCCCTTCTAGTACCCGAGTGCGAGGGCGAGACGCCCTCATTACAGCCGGCTAGATGCCGGCACTACGCTTACTTCTTCGCTACGAACCTCGAATTCTTTTCGCGAATGCCGTGGCTCAATCCGTGTGCAGTTGCGACCCAAACGTCATCGCCCTGGAAATCGACGGCAAGAATGTAGTTTTGCGATGGAGCGGTCTGGACTGGGACATTCTTCACATTGCCGCTCGCGTCACGTACCAGCATTTCTGGCTTATGCGTGTCGAGTGCGGGACGATATACCGCCCAGTTCGTGCCGTCGTAGTAGGCCAGGCCTTTGTCGGTGGAGAACCAGGCGCGATTCGCATCAACGGCTTTGATCTGGCTGAGGAAGTTGCTGGGCAGGCCGCTGTCTTTGGTCAGGAAGTTGTGCCAGTAGCGGCCATCGTAGCGGCTTGCGCCGAAGTAGGTGGCCACCCAGAGAATTTTGTCGACATAGCTGACCGAGGTTGTGATCTCGTGGATGAGTCCCTGATCTTTCATGACGACCATTTCGGTTTCGCCGTCGGGATCGTTGTAGTCTTTCCAGCGCTCGCTCTGTTGGTCATACTCGAGCACGCCTCCACCCCAAATTGCGTAGTAGACCTTGTCTTCAGCGGGGCTCACGGAGTACGCCCAAATCTCGTACATCGGAGTATTGCGGGAATTGAATAGCGACCACTGACCGGTGCGCGTGTTCAAGCGGCTCGCTCCCGCAGCTGTCGCTGTCCAGACGTAGTCGCCTAGTACTCCGACTCCGTAGACGATGTCGTTGCTGAGGCCGGAATTCAGCTGGGTATACGTATCGATACGCCCAGCGGAAATGCGACTGAGGCCGCCCATGGTCCCAGCCCAGACGTCACCAGTGCGCTTGTCGAGGGCGAGTGATAGCACGGCTTGATGCGCCAGGCTCTGTTCTTTTGCCGCGGGATCGGGCCGGAATACTTTCCACGAGCCGTTCTCATAGAGGCCGAGGCCGTTGTCGGTGCCTGCCCAAACTCGACTGCCATCAACAAGCACGCTGTACACGTGGTTGTCGGGAAGGCCGCTGGCCGTGGTGAAGTTCTCCCAGCGGAACATTGGCATGTCTTGCGCGACGGCGAGGCAGGTCAGGATGAGAATTGCAATGGCAAGCAGACGAGCGCTGCACGCGAGATCCTTCGCTCCGGCTGAAAAGCGCCTCCGCTCAGGATGACGCCCTCGTGGAGTCAGTTGGGCATCGAGGTTTGACTTCGCATTCGGTTTCATAGCGTTTTCAGGTACTCGATGAGATCGTTCAGCTCATCTTTGGTGAGGTCGTTGGTCACGCCATGCGTGTCCTTCGGGTTGTAGAGGGTCCAGATTTCTTCGAGCGACCGCGCGGAGCCATCGTGGAGATAGGGAGCGGAGTAAGCTACGTTCGGGAGTTGGGGGACATCGATCACAGGCGAACGATCGGTCGGCTTGCCGGAACCGACATCGACCTGCTTTTGATTGGTATATTTCGGTCCACTGTGGCAATAGCTGCACTGGTTGGTCTCTGGAATCGGGGTGCCATTTTTTGCAATAGTCCGCTCGAAGATTTCTTTCCCGCGTTCCTGCATGCGAGTGAGCTCTCCATTGGCTAAGCGGTATCGGTTAGGTCTGTAGGGAAGCGAATAAACGAAGGTGACGAGGTCCGTCAGTTGCTGTTCTGTAAAGCTTTGCGACCGGAAAAAAAATTTTTCAGTTCGCGGCCCGCATTCCGTCGGCATGTCAGGATTGCCGCCATTCCACTTGAAGGGCTCGGTCCCGGCGAGATTTTCGAGAGAACGATTGTCGACGATGTCTTTGCCGAAGCCGTCAGGCTCGAGGTCCCATTGCAGTCCGTCGATCGTAGCGTCGATGTGGCAGTTGGAGCAGCCGAACTGGCCTTGAAACGCGAAATCCGCCGTAAAGAAAAGGCGCTCGCCGCGGCGAAGGGCGTCGATGTTCCTGGGTCCACCGAGGTCGATGGTGGAGGTGACTCTTTCCCTCGCAACATCAATTACAGAAATGGTGTCATCGAGGCGATTGGCTACGTATAAGCGTTTGCCGTCCGGCGATAGCAGAACGCCGCGAGGATTGTGGCCAACCGTGATACGCGTTGTGACATATTCAGCAGATGCCGACAAATCGTTCGCGAGCGTCCTGCGGCGCGCCTGTACGGTCTTTAACAAGTGAGGGAGATTGATTGCGGTAACGCTCTCCGACCCAGCGGCCGTCAGGAAAATTCTGGATTTGTCGGATGTAATCGCTACTCCCCACGGCAAGGCGTAGTAGCGATCTAGTTCGTCGATCGGAACTTGGACCGGTTCGCCTACATCAGAGCCGAATAACGTCAGAGAGTCGCCGAAGACCCAACCGTGCTCCACGTGGGCCAACGGAATTAAATTCTTCGGCCGCAGCTGAGCCATTACGGATAACTTGCCGTCGTCTGAAGTCGCTAGATGAAACTCACCGGCAACGTTGCGGAGTTCCTTGCGTTCCACCACTCGCTGGTTGTGAGTATCGATCACAGTGATTTCCGAAACCGGCTGAGTACGATAAGCGCCCGGATTCGGGTAGATGTGAGTGCAGTAGATGACCTTGCCGTCTGGAGAAATGGTGAGATAGCTGGCGCCGCGACCGGCGAGGAGGCGTTTGATCTCGTGGCCCGTTGCGAGATCGATTACGGAAACGTCTCCGCTGAGACGGTTTGCCACATACAAGAAAGCGTTAACTCGATCAACCGCGACTCCGCTGGGCTCGAATCCCGTGGGCAGGGTCTGAGTCACTTGGCGGCTTGACGTCTCGATAACCGAGACAGTATCGGACCATGCATTCGTGACAAAGAGGCGCCGGCCATCCGAGGACTGAGCGATGCCGCGTGGGACGTGTCCGACCTTGATGATTGCGACAACCGCTGCAGAATCGATGTCTAGTACTCGCACTTCATCACTGTCCTGACAGACTACATAGAGGAAGCGGCCATCCGGAGAAGCGGCCATCTCGATCGGAGAGAGGTAATGCTCTCGCGGAATCTGCCCGGATTGTTTGGCCGCGGGCTTGGCTGCTATGGCCAGCAGGCAAATGGAGAGGACACCGCAGATCCTAAACAGGTTTCGAAAACTCGCGTTGGGAGGAAGCGCCCTCATTATGGCTCCTCCACTTCGAGCACACGGTCAACTGGAAGACTTTCAAGGACCTGATCGCGTCCGCTGGGCCAATGAATCGTGAGCTTGTCGACTTTGGTCGCATTGCCAAGGCCGAAGTGAACACGGCCATCGTCTTGCGAGAGGTAGCTTGATCCAGCAAAGCGTTGGGCAATTTGTTTGCGACCGCCGGCAAGCATCTCCAGATGGGCGCCAATACCGTCGCGATTGCTCTTTTTGCCTTTCAATTTCACCGTGAGCCAGTGATTCGAATTCTGGGAGGTGTTGTGGAGAAGCGTGGCGGGTGCGCCGAGGTTTACGACGAAGGCGTCGATCTTGCCGTCGTTGTCATAATCGGCAAAGCAAGCACCGCGCGAGACTGTTTTCACATCGAGAATTGGACCTGCAGCGCGGGATACGTCGGCGAACTTGCCCTTGCCAAGTCCGCGGAAGAGTGACTGCTCCTGCGGGATCAGGTGAATCAATCCGCCGTGAAAGATGAGAATATCGAGCCAACCGTCGTTGTCGAAATCGTAGACTCCGCTGCCCCAACTCACGTACTGGGCCGTTGCCTGGGAGATTCCGGAGCTTGGTCCAATGTCCTCGAAGCCATTCGCGCCCATGTTGCGCATGAGGCGGTTGTACTTGGAATCGGTGACCCAGAGATCTGGACGGCCGTCGCCATCGATGTCGGCGATAACAGGACCCATTGCTGACGTGCTCTCGCCGTTTTGACCGTAGGCAACGCCGAGGTCACCGGCTACCTCTTCGAATGTGCCGTCACGTTTGTTGTGGAAGAGGAAGTTTTCGGTTTTGTCGTTGGCGACGTAGATGTCGGGATACCCGTCGCCATCGTAGTCGGCGGCGGTCACGCCCATGGTGCGGCCTTTGTATGCTCCGATGCCTGATTTATCCGTTACGTCGGTAAACGTGCCGTTGCAGTTGTTGTGATAGAGGCGATTCGTATCACCCGCGTAGTCGAGGGGGCCTGGATAATTATCGGCGGAATAGTAGTTGCGATACTTGGGATCGAATTTGACGTAACGCCCAACGAAAAGATCGACACAGCCGTCCCGATCATAGTCGAGCCATGCAGAGCTGATCGACCAACCGTCGACGTTGATGCCAGATTTTTCGGTTACGTCGGTGAACGTGCCGTCGCCATTATTGTGATAGAGGATCGCCTTGCCATAAGACGTGACGAGTAGATCGACAAAACCGTCGTTGTCGTAGTCGGCTGCGATGGCTGCCGTGCCATAGACATTTGCGGCGACGCCCGCCTGATCTGTTACGTCGGTGAATGTGCCGTCGCCATTGTTGCGATACAGATGATTGTGGGGAGTAGTTGTAGGCGGGTGCTTCAGGGGATACGGATGGATTCCCTCTTCGAGCGGCTTTCCTGTCAACACATAAAGATCAGGGAAGCCATCGTTGTTGTAATCGAACCAGACACATCCGGATCCAGTGCTTTCGAGCAACGAGCCGAGTTGCTCGGAGCCAAAGCTATGAGTGAAATGAATGCCAGCTTTGGCTGTAGCGTCTTCGAAGCGGATCGGGCCTGTGCCAGCCGCTTGGGACGTCTGGGCGAACACGTGCTGCGCCACCATGCACGAAAGTGACAGCAGAAGAATTCGCAGTTTCACGCTAATGTCCTCCCGCACTCTGTGCGCTGGATCCGGTCATATCTGCCGGAGTAGTCGATTTCAGGAGCACCATGGGAACGGCATTCTCGGGAGAAGTTTCCGGGCCGGCATGACATCCGACACAGACCCGCTGTTCGCCGCGGCGCATCCAGAAAAACCCTGACTCCCGCTTCAAGGTCTTGCCCGACGCATCCAACAATTCGATTTGCAGTGGCTGATCGTTTGGCACGTGTACGAAGAACGATCCGTCATGCTCGACCGGAGCCGTGCCGAGCGGCCTAGGCCCGCCATCACTGTCACGGGTATAAAGGCGCACAGATTGAATTGAACCAGCAGCGAATTGGGATTTCGAAGTATAGGCGTTCAGGCAGAGCAGGTTTGCGTTTGGCCAGTCATGGAGGCCGGACGGATGATGATTCGGGACTGTGCGCTGCGCAAGCACAGTTGGCTGAATCAAATTGACATCCGAGCGCACCACGATGGGCTCTACTTCGCGAACGCCAGGTTTCCAGCGAACTAACTGGAAAGGCGATGAGACATTGCGCCGCCACGCAAAGATCCAGTCGCCAGCTGATGTTTCGGCGACGTCTCCGACGAATTCACCTTTAGGGGATGTAATGGCGATCTGTTGCGCCCAAGCAGAAGTGAATCGAGCGAACCCATGATCCGTGACGAAGATGATATCTCCAGAACTCGCCTGCCTACCGCCATGCCGAGCAACGCCGTGATCGCACCGGTAGGACTCAATCCCGCTTCCATCCGAGTAGACCGTGTAAATCTCGGGAGGGCCGTCCGTGCCAAGCGGGAATCCGGATTCGAAAAGAACTCGGCCATCGCGCAGAACGTCGCTCGGGATTGCGTTGGAGCTGATGTAGGTCAGCGGAAGTGTTTTTCCGCTGAACAGATCGACGGTCTCGATGATGAAATGCCCATCGAGCTTACGTGCGTAAACCATGCGATCGTCGGGCAGATAGAACGGGCGAATACAGTCTTCGTTGCCCGTCGTGACGCGGCGAACTTGTTTGTCTTCCAGTGTGATTTCCCAAATCTGCCACGGATCATTCGACTGACGCTTGCCTGAAAAGAGTACTTTTTGTGCGTCGAACGAGACGGCAGGATCGGCTGTGGCAGCAAACTCCGGAGCGAGAGAATGGTCTGAGTTCCCCTCTCTGACAAAAATGTGCGCGCCTGAAGCGAAGCGTTCGCCCCCGTGCTGCCAGGCCAACGGATCATAGGTTTTCGCTTCGGTGTAAAGAAACGTTGGGGCCCCTGTACTCTCGTTCGAGCTATCTGTCGGGGTTGCGGGGACGACAGAGATCAGGAGGAGCGCGAAAGCCAAGATGGAGCGTGGCAGCACTAATCCGCTCCTCCGACGACGAGAAGTTGCCGAGAGCGCTGATGGGATGCTCGCTGCAGTTCAAGATAGGGCTGCAAATCCGACATCATGCTGCGGAACTCACGGAAGTTCAGAGACTGATTGCCGTCACTGAGCGCCTGCTCCGGAGAAGGATGCACTTCCACGAGCAATCCATCGGCGCCGACAACGGCGGCGGCCCGAGAGAGCACTGGTACCAAGCTGCGAACACCCGCAGCATGACTTGGATCGACGATCACCGGGAGATGTGAAACCGCGTTGAGCACCGGTACTGCCGCGATATCGAGTGTGTTGCGAGTAGCGGTCTCGAACGTGCGGATGCCGCGCTCACAGAGAATGATTTGGGAGTTTCCCGCAGCTGCGATCACTTGCGCGGATCGTAAAAATTCTTCGAGAGTGGCCGTCATCCCGCGCTTCAGAAGGACTGGGCGTCCGCATCCGCCCAGTGCTTCGAGCAAAGCGTAATTTTCCATGCTGCGGGTGCCGACTTGCATGATGTCGGCATACTCAGCGATGAGATCGACATCTTCCTCGCTCATTACTTCTGTGACAATCGCGAGGCCCGTACACTCTCGGGCTTTGCGCAGCAACTTCAGTCCATCGACGCCGAGACCTTGAAAAGCGTAAGGGGAGGAACGGGGTTTGTATGCTCCGCCGCGGAGAACGCGGGCTCCTGCACTGGCCACCGCTTCGGCCGTTTGCATCAACTGGAGTTCTGATTCAACAGCGCATGGCCCAGCCATTACTACGAAATCCGCGGCGCCAATTTCGAGATCTCCGACTCGAACAATCGTGCGTGGACGTTGGGTACTCTTCGCAACGAGATCAAAGCACGAGAACTGGCCGTTCCACTTGGGATTCATGCGCGTTGCCATTCTAGTAACGCGCAAATTTGCGATCACTAATGGGAATCTGCTAGCAAGCGCAGAAAAGCCGCTAAAAATGCGGGTGCGAGCTATCTAAGTCGTTGGCAGTCAGAGAGGAAGGGAGAACGCGTGACTACAATCACACATCAACGCGATGACGCTCACAAACTGGAGTTCACAAATCACATTTGCTCGCTTCCCCTGCCAAACCCAGGTTTTATCTTGGCTCCGTTCCGTGCTGTAGGGTGGATCAGTAATGGATAGGAGAGCAGGGTCGGATCTCTCCGTATATTGCCCTCTATTAGTCCGCATATGCTAACGCGCTGCGAATGAAAGCCATCCAATTCGATGAACCCCAACGGCATCACCGGAAGTTGCAAGGAGGATGTCATGAACAACATTGACTTCACGCATCATCACAATCAGCACAGTATTGCGACGGCGTGTCCAAACTGCCTGAGCATTCATGGGCACGAGCCGTGGTGCGCAAGTTGCGTACCGACCGTGCAGTACGCGTTCGACATCCTTTCCGAGCCGCGCAAGCTGACGCTTGGGGATGCATTGATTTTGCATTCGCTAGGAGTGACCTGGAGCGAGACGGCGCGTTTGCCGTAACTAGCGAACAGGTTCGCTCTCGATCAGAACCAAGCCCTGCGGAGGGATCGTGACGGTCAGCGATCCGCCTGAAAGATGCTGAATCTCGGCTGCGGGCAGTCGAGCAGCGGCTCGGAGGATTTCGATCTGAGAGGAGCTTGGATAGCGGGGCGAGCCCATCGCCTGGTAAGTCTTGTGAACATCCCCGTGATCGGCATCGACCCGGCTGACATAGACGGTATCGAGGTGTGAGTTCCTGAGTTGCAAATCGATTTGTTTCGTTGTGCCCTTCTCTCCGACACCGGTAAGATTCCATGCGGCGATCACGAGAGAACCATCCGCGCGCTTCGTAACCAGCACGTCATCAGA
>Ga0335083_10001218_pt1 | contig 35959 bp, 26 predicted proteins | sample Lox_Sample_42_FD_206716 | JGI IMG/M metagenome (GOLD analysis project Ga0335083, IMG submission 206716) | Soil microbial communities from Loxahatchee National Wildlife Refuge, Florida, United States - Lox_Sample_4.2 | ecosystem: Environmental > Terrestrial > Soil > Wetlands | place: USA...
GCAATGCATCTTCGACCAGCAGCAGCCGCCCGAGTTTCTCGACCGGCACGCCGCGCGCCTCGGCCCACTGCCGCGGCTCCCCGGGCAGCAGCTGCTCGCGCGCCCGTCCCGGCAGCTGCGCGCACAGCCAGGCCGCCACATCCATAGTATGGGGGCACGCAAACGCCTGAAAACGTGCGTCCTTCACACTGTTCCCGGCGGTGGCGAGGTGAAAGCGCACCCAGGTGCCCTCGGCCAGGCTCCCGGCCTCACCACTCACCAGGGGGCCCCCGGTGAGCGGCGGTGCGGGCAGCGCCGGCGAGAGCGCCCGCAGGCGCCTGACCGCGGCGCTCACCTCGGCCACGGCGCGCTCGACGTCCGCCTCGCTGCTGTAGCGCCCGAGGCTGAAGCGCAGCGAGCTCTCGGCGAGGCGGGGGTCGCGGCCGAGCGCGCGCAGCACGTACGAGGGCTCGCGCGACTGCGAGTTGCAGGCGGCACCCGTGGCGAGCGCGAGGCCGGCGAGCCCGCTCACCAGGCTCTCCCCCTCCACCCCGGCAAAGGCGACGCTGAGGATCCCGGGCACGCGCGCAGCGTCAGCCCCGTTCAGGTACACCTCCTCCAGGGCCGAAAGTCCGCGCCACAGCCGCTCGGTCAGCGCGCTGAGCCGGACGCTCTCCGCGGCCAGCGACGTGGCCACGAGCTCGCAGGCAGCCCCGAAGCCTGCGATCTGGTGCACCGGCAGCGTGCCCGGGCGCAGTCCGCGCTCCTGGCCGCCGCCGAAGAGGATCGGCTGCAGGAGGCCGCGGGCACCGCGGCGCACGTAGAGAGCGCCGACGCCCTTGGGTCCATAGAGCTTGTGCGCGGTCAGCGACAGCAGCTGCACCGGCAGCTGCCGCACATCCAGCGGCACGCGACCGGCCGCCTGCGCGGCGTCGGTGTGCAGCGGGATGCCGCGCTCGCGGCACACGCCGCCGAGCGCGGCGAGATCCTGCAGCACGCCGGTCTCGTTGTTGGCGGCCATGATCGAGACCAGCACCGTGTCGGGGCGCAGCGCCGCGGCGAGCGCCGCGGGGGACAGCCGCCCGCTCGCATCGGGGGTGAGGTACGTGACGGTGGCGCCGCGGCGCTCGAGGTGCCGGCAGGGATCGAGCACCGCCTTGTGCTCGGTGCGCAGCGTGACCACGTGCCGCCCGCGATCGGCGCTGGCACGCGCCACACCGAGGATCGCGAGGTTGTTCGACTCGGTGGCCCCGGAGGTGAACACGATTTCCTCCGGCTGCGCGCCGATGAGGGCTGCCACCTGAGCGCGCGCCGTGGCGATGCGCCGCGCTGCGGCAGCACCGTAGGCGTGCTGCGAGGCGGGGTTGCCGAAGCTGCCCTCAGCTCCGAGGCACTCGCCCATGAGCGCCGCCACCGCCGGGTCCACGGGTGTGGTGGCGGCATAGTCGAGGTACACCGGCCGCGTCGGCGTGCTCACCGGGGTTCACCGGCGTGGCGGCGCCGGCTCTGCACCGCGGTCAGGATGCCGCGCAGGATGTTGACCTCGTTCTGATCGAGCTCGGCACGCTGCAGGAAGCGGCGGATGCGGGACATGAGGTGCGTGCCGCTCTGCGTGCGGTCGCGGAAGTCGATCTCCTCGAGCACGGCACCTAAGTGCTCGAACAGGCGCTGCATCTCGGCGGCCGAGGCGAGCGGCGCGGCCAGCGGCTCCCCCGCCGGCACCGCCGCGCCGCGCGCGCGGAACAGCTCGTAGCTCACCAGCTGCACCGCCATGGCGAGATTCAGCGAGGCGTAGGCGGGATTGGCCGGGATGCGGATCAGCACGTGAGCGCTCTCGAGCTCCTCGTTGGTGAGCCCGGTGCGCTCGGCGCCGAACACCACCGCGGCCGGCGCGCGCTGCGCCTCGGCGAGGATGTGCGCCGCCGCCGCGCGCACGTCGCGCACGCGGAAGTACTGGTCGCGGTCGCGCGAGGTGGTCGCCGCCACCAGCCCGCAACCCTCGAGCGCCTCGGCCAGGCTGCCCACCACGCGCGCCTGCGCGAGCACGTCATCGGCCCCCGAGGCGCGCGCCGTGGCCTCGGGATCGGGAAACAGCCGCGGCCGCACCAGCACCAGCTGCGTGAGGGCCATGTTCTTCATGGCGCGCGCCGCGGCGCCGATGTTGCCCGGGTGCGAGGGCGCCACCAGTACGATGCGAATGCTCGGGGAGTCCATCTGTTACGCTGCTAAGATCGTGGTGCGCGGCCGCCCGCAGGCGGCCGCACGACCGTTGTCCATGCGAGCTTAGTTACCGTGCAGCCGCTTCTCAACATTGCCGTGCGGGCGGCGCGCCGCGCCGGCGAGATCATCGTCCGCAGCCTGAACCGCCTGGAGTCGCTCACCATCACCTCCAAGGGCCGCAACGACTTCGTCACCGAGGTCGATCGCGCCGCCGAAGAGGAGATCATCGCCAGCATCCGCCGCCACTACCCGCAGCACGCCTTCCTCGCCGAGGAGAGCGGCAGCAGCGGCACGAACGACACCGTGTGGATCGTCGACCCGCTGGATGGCACCACCAACTTCCTGCACGGCTTTCCGGTATTCGCCGTCTCGATCGCCTGCCAGATCCGCGGGCGTCTCGAGCACGCGGTGATCTACGACCCGATGCGCCAGGAGCTGTTCACCGCCAGCCGCGGCGCCGGCGCGCACCTCGACAACCATCGCATGCGCGTCAGCAAGGCGCGCAGCATCGAGGGTGCGCTGATCGCGACCGGCTTTCCGTACCGCGCCAACGTGCGCTACCTGGATGCCTACCTCGGCATGCTGCGCGCGGTGACCGAGCAGGCCGCGGGCGTACGGCGCCCGGGCGCCGCGGCGCTCGACCTCGCCTACGTCGCCGCCGGGCGCGTCGATGCGTTCTGGGAGATCGGGCTGTCGCCATGGGACACCGCCGCCGGCACGCTGCTCATCCAGGAGGCGGGCGGTCGCATCGGCACGCTCAGCGGGGGCGAGTACCGCCAGGAGGGCCACATCGTCGCCGGCACGCCGAAGGTGTACGCCGCACTGCTCGAGCTCATCGCGCCGCACCTGCCCGCGGAGTTGCGCGGTTCCTGAGCAAAAACGGCGCGTCCCCGCGCCTCGCTTTCCCCGGGGTGCTTGTGTAGAGTCCTCGCGCAAATAAGCGGGGGTCCTCATGGCATCACAGTTCCTGGTGACCAAGTCGATCGACGAGCTGCGCCAGCAGGAGGGCGCGGGCAACGAGCTGCGCCGCGCGCTGAGCGCCACGCAGCTCACGCTGCTCGGCATCGGCGGCATCATCGGCACCGGCATCTTCGTGCTCACCGGCACCGCCGCGGCCAACTACGCCGGTCCGGCACTGGCGCTGTCGTTCGTGCTGGCCGGCGTCGGCTGCACGCTCGCGGGGCTGTGCTACGCGGAGTTCGCGGCCATGATCCCGGTCTCAGGCAGCGCCTACTCCTACTCCTACGCGACCCTCGGCGAGGGCGTCGCCTGGTTCATAGGCTGGAACCTGGTGCTCGAGTACCTGCTCGCGGTGGCGACGGTCTCGGTCGGCTGGTCCGGCTACGCGGTCAGCCTGCTCAACCAGATCGGCGTTCACATCCCCGAGGCGCTCTCGAGCGCCCCGCTGCGCTCGGTGGGCGAGACGCTGCACATCGTGCCGACCGGTGCAATCGTCAACGTGCCGGCCGTGCTGATCGTGGCCGCCATCGCCACGATCTGCTACATCGGCATCAAGCAGTCGGCGAGCTTCAACTCGGTGATCGTGGTCATCAAGGTGACGGTGGTCGTGCTGTTCATCCTCTTCGGGGTGAGCTACATCAACAGCGCCAACTGGCATCCGTTCATCCCGGAAAACGCCGGGCATCTCGGCAAGTTCGGCTATAGCGGCATCATCGGCGGCGCCGGCGTCATCTTCTTCGCCTACATCGGCTTCGATGCCGTCTCGACCGCGGCGCAGGAATCGAAGAACCCGCAGCGCGACATGCCGATCGGCATCCTCGCCAGTCTCATCATCTGCACCATCCTCTACGTGATCGTGGCGCTGGTGCTGACCGGCATGGCGAACTACAGGGAGCTCGACGTCGCCGCGCCCGTCGCCTACGCCCTGGACAAGTACCCGGCGCTCTGGTGGCTCGGCGGCGTGGTCAAGCTCGGCGCCGTGGCCGGCATGACCTCGGTGATGCTGGTGATGACCATCGCCCAGGCGCGCATCTTCTTCGCCATGGCGCGCGACGGTCTGCTGCCGCCGTTCTTCGGCCGCGTGCACCCGCGCTTCCGCACCCCCTCGACCGGCACCGTGGTCACCGGCCTCAGCGCCGCCCTCATCGGCGGCCTGTTCCCGGTGAAGATGCTCGCCGAGCTGGTGTCGATCGGCACGCTCAGCGCCTTCGTGACCGTATGTATCGGCGTGCTGATCCTGCGGCGTACGCGCCCCGACCTGCCGCGTCCCTTCCGCGCGCCGCTGCCGTGGGTCACCTGCATCGGCGGTGCCCTGGTGTGCTTCCTGATGATGCTGTTTCTCGGGCCGCCCAACTGGAAACGGCTCGTCGCCTGGACCGCGATCGGTCTCTTGATCTACCTCTTCTACGGCCGCCGCCACAGCCGCCACAGCCGCCCCCGCGCGGACGCGCCGCCGCGCTAGCTGGCGCCGTTCAGCCGCGGCGGCGCTCGTCCTGGCGGCGCCGGATGCGCGTGTTGATCAGCTCGACGCCGACCGAGAAGGCCATGGCGAAGTACAGGTAGCCCTTCGGGATGTCGAAATGCAGGCCCTCGGCCACGAGGGCGAAGCCGATCAGCAGCAGGAACGCGAGCGCCAGCACCTTGATCGTCGGGTGGCGCGAGATGAACGCGCCGATCGAGCGCGACACCAGCATCATGACCACGATCGAGGTGACGATCGCCGCCACCATGACCCGCAGGTCATTGGCGAGCCCCACCGCGGTGAACACCGAGTCGAGCGAGAACACGATGTCGATCAGGCCGATCTGCACGATCACGGCAGTGAAGCTGCTGCGCAGCGGCCGGCGGTGCGGATCGGGTGCGGCGCCCTCGAGCGTCTGGTGCATCTCGAGCACGCTCTTCACCAAGAGGAACAGCCCACCGCCGAACAGCACCAGGTCGCGGCCCGAGACGCTCTGCTCGCCGACGTAGAACAGCGGCTGCGTCAGGTGCGTGACCCACACCAGCGAGAACAAGAGCACGATGCGCGTCGCCATCGCGAGCGCCAGCCCGCCGAGACGTGCGCGGTTCTGCTGGTGCGGCGGCAGGCGCTCGACCAGGATGGATATGAAGATGAGGTTGTCGATGCCGAGGACGATCTCGAGCAGCGACAGCGTGAGGAACGCTAGCCAGGCATGGGGGTCGGCCAGCACCCGGCGCCCCCGTCGCTACGGCCGGTGATCGAGCGCCGCCTTGTTGACGCTCGGGAATACGTGTTCGGCGGTGAGACCGCAGTCGAGCGCGATCGCGCTGGAGATGTAGATCGAGGAATAGGTGCCGGCGATGATGCCGATCAGCAGCGCCTCGGAGAAGCCCTTGAGCACCGGGCCGCCGAGGAACAGCAGCGCCACCACCACGATCGAGGTCACCACCTTGGTCATGATGGTGCGCGAGAGAGTCTGGTTGATCGACTCGTCCAGCACCGTCGCCGGCGGCGAGCGGCGGTTGCTCTCGAAGCGCTCGCGGATGCGATCGAAGACCACCACGGTGTCGTTGAGCGAGTAGCCGATGACCGCGAGGATCGCCGCCACCACCGCAAGATCAAACGGCGTCTGGCTGATCGAGAAGAAGCCGATCACCAGGATCGGATCGTGCAGCACCGCGAGGATCGCGCCGAACGACAGGCGCCAGGTGTGGAAGCGCCAGGCGATGTAGATGAATATGCCGAGCAGCGTGAAGATCAGCGCCCACACCGCGCTCTGCTTGAGCTCGTTGCCAACCTGCGGGCCGACCACGTCGAGCTGCACGACCTGCGCCCCCGGGTCGAGGCTGCGCACCGCGCCCTCGAGGCGCGCGCGCACCTCGGTCGGCGCCAGCTTGGCATCCGGCGGCAGGCGGATGGCGATGTCGCGCGAGGAGCCGAAGTTCTGCACCTCCGGCTCGTGGAAGCCGGCGGCGGTGAGCACCTTGCGGACCGCGTCGACGTCGATGGCGTGCGTCAGACTCACCTCGGCGCTGACGCCGCCGGTGAAGTCGATGGCGAGGTTCAGGCCGCGCGTGAAGAACGACAGCAGCGAGATGAGCACCAGTAGCGCCGACAGGCCGTACCACCAACGGCGCGTGGCCATGAACGGGAAGCTGGTCTGGTGTGAGAAGAATTCCACGACGGTTGAGTCCTTGCGGGGCGCGCCGCGCTAGCCGATGGCGAGGCGCGTGATCTTGCGCCGCCCGCCGTACATGAGCGTGAGCAGCGCGCGGCTGCCCATCAGCGCGGTGAACATGGAGGTGAGTATGCCGAGGGTCAGCACCACCGCGAAGCCCTTGATGGCGCCGGTGCCGAGCACCCACAGCACCAGCCCCGCGATCAGGGTGGTGATGTTGGAGTCGGTGATCGCCGAGAACGCCTTGTCGAAGCCGGCGCGGATCGCCGCCTGCGGCGAGACGCCCTTGCGCAGCTCCTCGCGGATGCGCTCGTAGATCAGCACGTTGGCGTCCACCGCCATGCCGACGGTGAGGATGATGCCGGCGATGCCCGGCAGCGACAGCGAGGCGCGCATCATCGACAAGAGCGCCGTGAGCAGCACGACGTTGGCGAGCAGCACCAAGTCTGCCACCAGGCCGAAGGTCTGGTAGTAGAGCGCCATGAACAGGAACACCCCCGCCATGCCGACGATGAGGGCGGTCACGCCCTTCTGGATGTTCTCGCGCCCGAGGCTCGGACCCACGGCGCGCTCCTCGACCGCGTAGATGCCGGTGGCGAGTGAGCCCGAGCGCAGCAGCAGCGCCAGCTCGCGCGCCTCGCCGGCGTTCAGGCCGGTGATCTGGAACTGGTTGCTGAAGATGCCGCGGATGGTGGCATCGTTGATGACCTCCTCGTCGGTCACGTCGCGGGTCACCTTCTTGCCGTCGACCTCGGTGGTCTCGCGGCGCTTCTCGATCAGCACCACCGCCATGCGCTTGTTGAGGTTGGCCCGGGTGGTCTTGAGCATGTTCTCGCCGGCGCGCGCGTCGAGGCGGATGTTGACCGCCGGCCCTTCCTGCGACTGGCCGCTGGTGGCATTGGTCAGCTGATCGCCGGTGGCGATCACCTCGCGCTTCAGCAGTACCGGCCGCCCGAAGCGCGTGTGCGTGTAGAGCTTCGAGCCAAGTGGCGCGCGCCCGCTGGCGGCGGCCTCCATGGCGTTGTTCTGCATGTCCTCGAGGCGGAACTCGAGGGTCGCCACGCGCCCGAGGATGTCCTTCACCTCGGCGGAGTTCTGCACCCCGGGCAGCTGCACGTTGATGCGGTCGATGCCCTGGCGCTGCACGATCGGCTCGGACACGCCGAGCTCGTTGACGCGGTTGCGCAGCGTGGTGATGTTCTGCTGGATGGCGTAGTCCTGGCGCTCGCGGATCTGTGCGTTGGTCATGACGCCGGTGATGGCCGAGCCGCTGGCGAGACTCTCGGTGCTCACCGACAGTCCCTGCAGCACCTGATTGAGCGCGCTACGCGCGGCGCCGACGTCCGCATCGGGCGGCAGCACCACGCGCACGGCGTTCGGGCGCTCACCGCCCACCGCGACGATGCTGACGTCCTTGACCGGGATGTTGGCGGTGGCGAGCGCGCGGCGCACGTCCTGGGCGTAGCCCTCGAGCGCCTGGCTGACGGCGGCGTTCACGTCGACCTGATAGAGCAGGTACAGGCCGCCGCGCAGGTCGAGGCCGAGCGGCATCGGCCGCAGGCCGAGGGCGCGCAGGAATTCGGGCGTGCGCGGCGCGAAGGACAGCGCGGTGATGTAGGTGCCGGCGAACTTCTCGTTGACGGCGTCGCGCGCGGCCAGCTGATCGGGCACGTTCGCGAAGCGCACCATGAGGCGGCCGTTGTCGATGTAGCTCTTGCCGAACTGCACGTTGCGCTGCTTGAGGAAGCCCTCGAGCTCGCGCGCGGCATCGGGGGTAACGGCGGCGTGATCCTTGCGCGCGACCTGCAGCGCCGGGTCCTCGCCGAAGAAGTTCGGCAGGGCGAACAGCAGCGCCAACAGCAGCACCACCGCGATCAGCACATACTTCCAGCGCGCGTACTCGAGCATCTTCAGGCGCTCTTCAGGGTGCCCTTGGGCATCAGCTGCGTGATCTGCACCTTCTGCACCTTGATGCGCACGCCGTCGGCGATCTCGAGCGTGACGAAGGTGTCGCCGACCTCGATCACCTTGCCGAGCACGCCCCCGCCGGTGACCACTTCATCGCCGGCGGCGAGCTTGGAGATGAGATTCTGATGCTCCTTGGCGCGCTTCTGCTGCGGGCGGAACAGCAGGAAGTAGAAGATCACGAAGAACACCGCCACCATCAACAGCGGCGTGAACTGGCTCGGCGCGCCGGCCGGGGAGGCCTGCGCCCAGGCGGCGGAAATCAAACCATTCATGTGTGTGGTCCGGGCAGCGAAAAGGCGCGCATTATGCCACAGCGACCGCTGCCCGCCGGCCCGCCAAAAACGACCCCGCCCAGGCCTGCAGGCTGCCGGCGCGGATGGCCGCACGCAGGTTGCGCATCAGCTGCAGGTAGTAGTGCAGGTTGTGGATCGTGTTCAGGCGCGAGCCCAGGATCTCGTTGCAGCGGTCCAGATGGCGCAGGTAGGCACGACTGTAGTTGCGGCAGGTATAGCACTCGCAGCTCGGGTCGACCGGCCCGCGGTCCTCCTGGTGCACGCTGTTGCGGATATTGATGACGCCCGTGGCCGTGAACAGGTGGCCGTTGCGGGCGTGGCGGGTGGGCATGACACAGTCGAACAGGTCGATGCCGCGCAGCACCGCCGCCACGATGTCCTCCGGGCGCCCGACCCCCATCAGGTAGCGCGGCCGCTCCGCGGGCATGTGCGGCACCAGCGCTTCCAGGATCCCGAGGCGCTCCTCCTCGCTCTCCCCGACCGCCAGCCCCCCCACCGCCAGGCCCGGCCACGGCAGGCGCAGCAGCGCCTCGAGGGATGCGAGCCGCAGGTTGGCGTGCATGCCGCCCTGCACGATGCCAAACAGGCCCCCGGGGGGCTCGGCGGCGCCGTAGTAGTGACGGTGGCTGCGCTCGGCCCAGCGCATGGAGCGCTCCATCGAGGCGCGCGCGGCCGCCTCGGTGGCGGGGTACTCGGTGCAGTCATCGAGGGCCATGGCGATGTCCGAGCGCAGCGTCAGCTGCATGTCTATCGAGTCCTCGGGCCGCAGCCGCACCTCGCTGCCGTCGATCGGCGAGCGGAAGCGCACGCCCTCCTCGCTCAGCTGCCGCAGCCTCTTCAGGCTGAAGACCTGGAAGCCGCCGGAGTCGGTGAGGATCGGGCGCTGCCAGTGCATGAAACCATGCAGTCCGCCGTGCGTGGCGATCACGCGCGGACCGGGCCGCAGCAGCAGGTGGAAGGTGTTGCCGAGAATCACCTGCGCGCCGAGTGACTCGAGCTCCTCCGGGGTCATGGCCTTGACGGTGCCGTAGGTACCGACCGGCATGAAGGCCGGCGTCTCGATGAGGCCGTGGGCGGTCGTGAGCTGCCCGACGCGCGCCAAGCCGCAGCTCGCCTCGCTGTGGAACCGCGGATTCACGCCGCACTCCGCGTGAGCAGCATGGCGTCCCCGTAGCTGAAGAAGCGGTAGCGCGCGCGCACCGCGTGCGCGTAGGCGGCGAGCACCCTGGCCGGGCCGGCGAAGGCGCATACCAGCATGAGCAGCGTCGACTCGGGGAGGTGGAAGTTGGTCAGCAGCATGTCGGTCAGCTGGAAGCGAAAGCCCGGTGTGATGAAGAGGCGCGTCTCCCCTGACCAGGGTACGAGCGCCGCGCCACCCGCCTCCAGCGCCGCCGCTTCGAGGGCGCGCACCACGGTGGTCCCGACCGCCACCACCCGTCCGCCGGCCGCGCGTGCGCGCGCAACCGCCGCGCAGGTGGCCGCGCTCACCGTGACGCGCTCGCCGTGCATGACGTGTTCGGCGAGCTCGCTGACCCGTACCGGCTGGAACGTGCCGGCGCCCACGTGCAGCGTCACGAAGGCCTGCTCGATGCCGCGCGCGCGCAGCGTCGCCGCCAGCGGCGCATCAAAGTGCAGGCTCGCGGTCGGGGCGGCGACCGCTCCGGCCTCGCGCGCGAAGATGCTCTGGTAGCGCTCGCTGTCCGCGGCGAGCGCCGCCCGGCGGATGTAGGGTGGCAGCGGCACCGTGCCGTGCTCTTGGAAGAAGCCGAGGGCTTCGGCGGGCAGTTCGAGGCGCCACAGGTCCGAGTCGCGTTCGAGGACGCGCACGGTCCCGCCGGCGGTGGTGATCTCAAGACCCGGGCGGATCGGCTTGCTCGCCGACACCTGGGCGAGAGCCTGCCTGCCGCTGAGCGCGCGCTCGAGCAGGATTTCCACGCGCCCGCCGGTGGGCTTGGTGCCGACGAGCCGCGCCGGCACCACGCGCGTGTCGTTCAGCACCAGCAGATCGTGTGGTCGCAGATATTCGGGCAGGTCGCGCACCAGGCGGTCGGCGCACGCCCCGCTGCGCGCATCGAGCACCAGCATCCGGCTCGCCGAACGCTCGGCGAGCGGGCTCTGGGCGATCAGTTCCTCAGGCAGTTCGTAGGCAAAGTCCTGGCGGCGCACGCGCGCATGTTACACGCAGGCCGGCCACCGGCCGGCCCCACGCGGCACACGCTAGGTGCGGGCGCGGCCGGCGCCCGAGTCCGCCGCGGCAGGCTCGCCCGGGGCGAGCGCACCGGCCTCGCGGCGGATGGCGCGCCGCTCGCCGCGCTCGGGCAGCGTGCCCTGCAGCTGCAGCGTCTTATGTTGTCTCAGCACGCGCAGCGTGACCTTTTCCCCGGGCTGATACGAGCCGAGGATGCGCGTGGCGTGCGAGCCGCTGGTAGGCTCGCGCCCGTCGATGGCGAGGATGACGTCGCCGTCCTGCAGCTGCAGTGCTCCATCGGGCGGTGCGCGCAGCACCAGTACGCCCTTGTCACTGCCGAAGTAGCTGCCGAGGCGCGGCGTGAGCGTCGCCAGCTGCAGGTCGGTGAGCGGCCGGTGCATCAGGACGCCCGGCATCTCGGGCAGCTCGAACTCGAAGTCCGGCAGACTCTCGCGGCTGACGAACCAGCCCGGCGCGGCGCGCGCCGTGATCGCGAGCTCGAGCGGCTTGCCCTCACGCAGCAGGCGCAGCTGCACGCGGCTGTCGGGCTTGACCTCGCGCAGCAGCCCGGCGACCTGGTGCGCAGGGCTGTGCCCCTTCAGCTCGGTGCCGTTGAGCGCGAGCAGCACGTCTCCGGGGCGCACCCCGGCCTCGGCGGCCGGCCCCCCGGGACTCACCTCGCGCACCCGCGCACCGCTGTCGTTGGGACCGGGCTCGAGCTGCACGCCGAGGATGACGTGCGGAGCGGGCAGCGGCATGACCTGCTCGATGAGGTTGCTGCTGAGTTCGGTCGAGAGGCGCGCCACGTCGTGCGCGGCCCGCTCGAGCTCGCGCTGCGCCTGCTCGAGCTGGGCATCCAGCTGCGCGCTGCTCGGCGCCGCGGGCATCGCCGGCACCGCGGGCATGGCGGGGGGCGCGGGCGTGGCGGGGGGCGCGGGAGCGGCCATCGCCGGCGTTGTGGCGGCCGCGGCCGCAGCGAGCGGACCGAGCCCGAGGAGCGCGCCGACGAGCACGGTTACCAGGGCCGGGGAGCAAGAGGTCTTGTACATGCAGCGGACTCCTTCGGGGCCTGCAGTCTTCAGGGCGGACCGTCCGCCAGCGTCTCCGCGTAGCGCACCTGCACGAGGGTGCCGAGCAGGCGCGAGCGCTCCTGCTGCAGGGTGGCGCGCTCGGCAGGTCCGACACGCGCGCCACCGAGCAGGTCATCCAGCTGCGCGATGCGATCCTGCAGGTCGATCACCGCGGCGCGGGTGCCGACCCGCACGATCACCGGCTCACTCGGCAGGCTCGCGAGCCAGCGCTCGCCGGCGCCGGGCGGCAAATCCTCGTCCTCGGGACCCGGGGCGCTGCGCAGCGCAAGCGGCGCCCCCTCTGCAGCGGGAGGCTGCGCCGGCAGCGGCCCGCCGAAGCGCACCAGCAGTCCCAGCGCGCACGCGCCCAGAGCGACCGCGACGGCGAGGCGCGCGCCGCCACGGCTGTCGCGAGCGCGGCAGGCACGCTCGTGTGCGCGCTGCTCGAACTCCGCGAAGCCGTAGGGGGCCGCGCACTCGCCCGGCAGCGCGCGCAGCAGGCGGCTGAGATCGCGCGCGGGATCTAGATCAGGGTGCATGAGGGCGGGTGCTCCTGGGGCTCGAGCAGGGTGCGCAGCCGCGCGTGCGCGCGCGCCAGCTGCGACTTGGAGAAGCTCACCGAGCGGCCGAAGGCGTGGGCGATCTCCTGGTGTGAGTAGCCTTCCACCTCGTACATCCAGACGACGGCCCGCGCGGTCGGCGCGAGGCTCGCAAGCGCGCGCTCGACGTCGATGTGCTCAGCGCGATAACCCGGGGTGACCAGCGCTGCGACCTCGGCGGTCACGCCACTGTCGATCGGCTCGAGGCACAGCCGCGCCCGCTTCCAGGGCGAGCGCAGGTACATCAGGCAGCGCGACACCGCGATCTGGCGCAGCCAGGCACCCAGGGGTGCCTCCTCGCGGAACTGCGGCAAGCGCTCGTAGAAAATCATCATGGCGTCCTGGAAGAGGTCCTCGGAGAGCGCGCGCTGGCCGACCAGGCGCCGGATCAGGGTAAGGGTTGCGGGAGCCAGCGCCGCGTACAGCGCCTGGCGCGCCGCGTTCTCGCCGGCGCAGGCGCGGGTGAGCAGCTCCCTGGGAACCGCGATTTCAGCTAGTCGGCTCACTGGCTAGCTTAGATGCACCGGATGGGTAAAAGGTCGCAGCGACCCGAGGGTTTTCTCCCGTTGGCCCGGCTGCACTCCCCCCCTATAATCCCGCGTCCCGCTCCGGCGGGAACGAGCCCTCGGGTGCCCGAGTGGCGGAACTGGTAGACGCAGCGGACTCAGACACACAACTTGAGCCCCCGAGAGAGAAATCCCCGGGGTGAAGCCCGTCAAACTCGGTGAAGGCCCTGCGCGCTCCGTGCGCGAGCTGACGCCGAGCCAAGCCCCCGCAGCTGAGCGGGGGAAGGTGTAGAGAGCAGACGGCGGGCACCTACAGCCGCGAGGCCAGGGTGAAGGCGTGCTCCGGACCACGAACCGCTGCGCGCTCACGCGACAGCGGGCGGCGAAAGCCGAAGTGGCGCGAAAATCCGCCGCCGTAAAAAGCGTGTCGGTTCGACTCCGACCTCGGGCACACTCGAGCTGCGAGCGCGGTGAGATTGGCGCCGCGATTCGCGCGTGCGAAGGCCGCCCGAGTGCTGCGGCCTCTGTAAAAACAGAGGCAGCACCGCGGCTTCACATAACGCTGATGCGACTGTCGCCGTTCACAGACTAGTTGCTGCACGGTCTGGGGCCGTGCGACGGTTACAAAAAAATACAGGACTAAAAGGATACGCGTGCGCTCCAGGTATCTTGGAATTTTCTCGATGTGGATCGCGCTCGCGCTCGCCGGCTGCGGCCAGGTCGGCACCGACACGCTCGCCGGCGGCGGCACGACCGACAGCGTCGCGCCGACCATCACCACGCAACCGAGCAGCCAGTCGGTGGCCGCCGGTGAGACCGCGAGTTTCGCCGTCGCCGCGACCGGCTCCGACCCCCTGACCTATCAGTGGCATCGCGATGGCGCGCCCATCGCCGGTGCAGTGGACAGCACCTACAGCACTTCCGCAGACGTCGCCGACGACGGCGCCTCCTTCTCGGTCGTGGTCAGCAATGCCATCGGAACCGTGCAGAGCGCGACCGCAAAGCTGACCGTGACCGCCACGGCGGTCGCTCCCACGATCACCACGCAGCCGGGCGATCAGTCGATCACCGTCGGACAGACCGCCACCTTCAGCGTCACCGCCTCCGGCAGCACCCCGCTGAGTTACCAGTGGCACCGCAACGGCACCGATATCGCCGGCGCCACCGGTGCGAGCTACACGACGGCCGTGACGAGCAGCGCGGACAACGGTGCGACCTTCAGTGTCACCGTCAGCAACAGCGCCGGCAGCGTCCTAAGCCGCAGCGCCAATCTCGTAGTCGGCAGCGCCAGTGGCGGCGCGGTCGCGCCGAGCATCAGCGTGCAGCCGGCCGACCAGAGCATCAAGGACGGACAGACGGCGACGTTTACCGTGACCGCCGGCGGCACGGCACCGCTGGCCTACCAGTGGCGGAAGAACGGCGGGAGCATCGCCGGGGCGACGGGCGCGAGCTACACGACGCCGGCGGCGCACACGAGCGACAGCGGCGCCGCCTTCGATGTGAAGATCAGCAACTCCGCCGGCGGCATCACCAGCCGCGCCGCCAAGCTCACCGTGAGCGCAGTCGCGCCCGCCATCAGCACCCAGCCCGCGGACCAGAGCGTGGCCGCGGGCGCCACCGCCACCTTTAGCGTCGTGGCGAGCGGCACCGCGCCCTTGAGCTACCAGTGGAGCAAGAACGGCAGCGCGATCAGCGGCGCGACCACGGCGAGCTACAGCACGCCGGCCGCGGCGAGCGGCGACAACGGGGCGACGTTCCAAGTGAAGGTGAGCAACTCCGCCGGCAGCATCACCAGCCGTGCCGCCAAGCTCACCGTGACCGCGGCGGCTCCCACGATTGCCACGCAGCCGGCCGACCTGAGCGTACGCGTCGGGCAGACCGCCACCTTCAGCGTCGTCGCCGGCGGCGGCACCCCGCTCAGCTACCAGTGGAGCCGGAACGGCAACCCGATCAGCGGGGCGAGCGGCTCGAGCTACACGACGCCCACGCTGGCCGGCACCGACAACGGCTCGACCTTCCAGGTGAAGGTGAGCAACTCCGCCGGCAGCATCAACAGCCGCGTGGCGACGCTCACCGTCAGCGCCCTCACCCAGGGCACCGACGTCACCATGTACAAGAACAACCTTGCGCGCACCGGCGCCAACCTGAGCGAGACCACGCTCACGCCGGGCAACGTCAACTCGACGACGTTCGGCAAGCTGCGCATGCTCGCCACCGACGGCAAGGTCGACGCCCAGCCCCTGTATGTCTCGGCGCTCAGCGTCAACGGCGTGAGCCACAACGTGGTGTACGTCGCCACCGAGGCCGATTCGGTGTACGCCTACGACGCCGACAGCGGCGCGCTGCTGTGGCACACCTCGCTGGTGCCCGCGGGCGAGACGGTCAACGACATGCCGCCGCAGACCTGTGACCAGGTCGTGCCGACCATCGGGGTGACCTCGACGCCGGTGATCGATCGCACGGCGGGTGTCATCTACGTCGTGGCGATGTCGCAGACCAGCGGCGCGCAGACCTGGCACCATCGCCTGCACGCGCTCGATCTGGCCACGGGCACCGAGCGCAACGGCGGCCCGCGCGAGGTCGCGGCCACCTACCCCTACGCCGGCGGTACGCTCACCTTCGATCCGGTGCAGTACAAGGCGCGCGCCGGGCTGCTGCTGCTCAACGGCAACATCTACACCATGTGGACGTCGCACTGCGACCACCAGTTCTACACCGGCTGGATCATCGCCTACAGCGCCGCCACCCTGCAGCCCGCGGGTGTTTTCAACATCTCGCCCAACAGCAGCGGACTTGGGCCGACGGTGTGGATGTCCGGCGGCGCGCCGGCGGTCGACTCCGCCGGCAACATGTACGTGCTCACCTCCAACGGCACCTTCGATCAGACGCTCAACTCCCAGGGCTTCCCGAACCTCGGTGACTACGGCAATGCGTTCATGAAGATCACCACCAGCGGTGGCATGGGCGTCAGCGATTACTTCGCGCTGAAGAACACCGTGGACCTCAGCAGCGTCGATCTCGACCTCGGCTCCGGCAGCGTGATGCTGCTGCCGGACCAGGCCGACAGCGGCGGCACGGTGCGGCATCTCGCCGTGGGCGCCGGCAAGGACGGCAACATCTACCTCGTCGACCGCGACGCCATGGGCCACTTCAGCACCAGCAGCAACAACATCTGGCAGCAGCTCACCGCGCTGCTCGGCAACCGCGGCCAGGGCGGCGCGAACGGCGGCATCTGGTCGACGCCGGCGTACTTCAACGGCCGCGTGTACTTCGGCATCAACCAGCAGCAGGTGGTGTCCTTCACCTTCAGCAACGCCGAGCTCGGCACCTCGTTTGCCGCCAGTACATCGGTGAACTTCGCGTATCCGGGCGCCTCGCCCGCCATCTCCGCCAACGGCACGAGCAACGGCATCGTCTGGGCCTGCCAGAGCAGCAACCCCGCGGTGCTGTACGCCTTCGACGCCGGCAGCCTCGCCACGCTCTACTCGAGCTCGCAGGCGGCCGGCAACCGCGACCAGTTCGGCGCCGGCACCAAGTTCATCGTGCCGACGATCGCCGACGGCAAGGTGTTCATGGGCGCGCAGACCGGCGTCGCGGTCTTCGGGCTGCTGTAGCGGCGCCGCGCGCGGCGTCGACAAGGGCGGGCGGCCCCCGTATCCTGCCGCGCACGCCATGAATTTCTGCAGCAATTGCGGCGCCCGGGTGCAAAAGCGCGTGCCCGAGGGCGATCACCTGCCGCGCTACATCTGCGAGTCCTGCGGCGCGATCCACTACCAGAACCCGCGCCTGGTGGTCGGCTGCGTTCCCGAGCACGAGGGTCGGATCCTCCTGTGCCGCCGCGCCATTGAGCCGCGCCGCGGCTTCTGGACGGTGCCGGCGGGCTTCATGGAGAACGGCGAGACGCTGCAGGAGGCCGCCGCGCGCGAGTCGCGCGAGGAGGCGCTCGCCGAGGTCGAGATAGGCTCGCTCCTGTCGGTGGTGCACGTGCTGCACGCCGAGCAGGTGCACGTGTTCTTCCGCGCCGCGCTGCCGCAGGCGCGCTTCGGGGCCGGCGCCGAGAGCCTCGAGGTGATGCTGGTAGCGCCCGCCGAGATCCCGTGGGACGAGCTGGCCTTTCGCAGCACCGACTTCACCCTGCGCCGCTACCTGGAGGACCAGGCCGCCGGGCGCGAGCGTCACCACTTCACGACCCTCGACCGCCACGCCCTGCAGCGCGCCCCGGCCTGATTTCACCGCCGGCGGGGGCCCGTGGCACAATGCCGCCCCCCAACATCCCGGGCCGCGCCCGGGTCGCGCGGGGACTCCCTTAAGGAATCCGAATGACCTTTGTCGTTACCGAAAACTGCATCAAGTGCAAGTACATGGACTGCGTGGAAGTGTGTCCCGTCGACTGCTTCCACGAGGGCCCGAACTTCCTCACCATCGATCCCGAGGAATGCATCGACTGCACGCTGTGCGAGCCGGAGTGCCCGGTGGAGGCGATCTTCTCCGAGGAGGAGCTGCCGGCCGGCCAGGAGCACTTCAAGCAGCTCAACGCTGAGCTCGCCAAGCAGTGGCCGGTAATCACCGAGAAGAAGGACGCGCCTGCCGACGCCAAGGAATGGGAAGGCAAGCCGGACAAGTTCAAGCTGCTGGAGCGCTAACGGCGCGAGCGCCGCGTGGCCCTCAGGGGTGCGCGGCGGCTTCTTTGGCCTCGTCCTTCAGGTGCTGCACCAGCACGTCCGGGGGCACGTAGCCGGGCAGGAGGTCGCCGTCGGCCAGCACGATCGCCGGGGTTCCCTGGATCGCGAAATCCTTACCCAGCGCGTAGGTGGTCGCCACCGGATTGTCCGCGCACGGCTTGGTCTTCAGGTCCTGGCCGAGCTTGGCGCGCGTCAGCGCGTCGTTGCGGTCGGTGGAGCACCACACCTGCTCGGCCTTGGTCCACGAGGAGGTGTCCGGCCCGGTGCGCGGGTACAGCAGATAGCGCACGCGCACGCCGAGGCGGTTGTACTCGGCCATCTGACTGTGCAGCTTGCGGCAGTAGGCGCAGTCGACGTCGGTGAACACCGTGACGGTGTACTTGGGATCCTTGGGCGAGAAGATCAGCATCTCGGACTCGGGCACGGCGGCGATCAGCTTCTGGCGCATGTCGCGGCGGCGGATCTCGGTGAGGTCCTTGTCCGCGGCCAGCTCGTACAGATCGCCGGAGATCGCGTACTTGCCGTCGGCGGAAACGTAGGCGATCTCGGTACCGCGGGTGAACTCGTAGATGCCCTTGATGGGCGTGAGCCGCAGCTGCTCGGGCTTGGCGCCGGCGATGTGGCTGGCCGCTTCGCGCAGCTCCGCCGCCTCGGATGACTCCGGCGGCGTCGCCCCCTGGGCGAGCGTCGCGAGTGCTGCCAGCAATCCGAGCCACCACTTGCTTGCCATCGGAGGTTCCCGTCGTTTGCGCGTGTCTGTGTTGGAGTCGCGCGGCGCGTGAAGGTTCAGCGGCGCGGACCGGCTGTTGAGTCTAGCAGAGGGCTGCGCCGGGGGCAGGTGGCGCACGCGGCAGCGCTCTAGCCGCGCGGATGGTGCTGCGCGTGCAGGTCCTTGAGGCGTTCCCGCGCGACGTGGGTGTAGATCTGCGTGGTCGAGAGGTCGCTGTGACCGAGCAACATCTGCACCACACGCAGGTCGGCGCCGTGGTTCAGCAGGTGGGTCGCGAAGGCGTGGCGCAGCGTGTGCGGGGAGAGTTCCTTGCCGATCCCCGCCTTGCGCGCATAGCGCTTGATGATGTGCCAGAAGGCCTGGCGCGTCATGCGATCCCCGCGGCGCGTCGGGAACAGGTAGTCGGTCTGGCGCTCGAGCAGGATCTCCCCGCGCGGCCCCTTGGCAAATTCCTTCAGCGCGCGCATCGCCTCCTCGCCGAGCGGGATCAGCCGCTCGCGGTCGCCCTTGCCGAGGATGCGTATCACGCCCTGGTTCAGGTTGATCTGGCTCTGGCGCAGGTTCACCAGCTCCGAGACGCGCAGCCCGGTGGCATAGAGCACCTCGAGCATGGTGCGGTCGCGGTTGCCGAGCGGATCGGTCACCAGCGGGGCCGACAGCAGCGCCTCGACCTCCTCCTCGGTGAGCGAGCGCGGCAGCGAGCGCCCGATCTTGGGCATGGCGATCTGCGCGGTCGGATCCTCGCGGATCGCCCCCTCGCGCATGAAGTAGCGGAAGAAGCGCCGGAAGCTCGAGAGCTGCCGGGCGGTCGAGCGCGGCCGGGCACCGGCGCGCACCCGCCAGGCGATGAAGTCCTGCAGGTCAGCCCGGGAAGTGCGCATGATGGGCACGTTGCGCTCGGCCAGCCAGCGGGCGAGGGCCGTCAGGTCGGCGCGGTAGGCGGCGAGGGTGTTCGGTGACAGGCCCCGCTCCATCCACACGGCATCGAGGAAACGGGAGACCGCGGGATCTGCCGAATCGGCGCCGGAAGTCATGGCGATCGCGGTATTGGACAAGCCTGGTCTCGCTGGGAAGCTAAGATCGGCGCCCGCGCCTGATTGCGCACTACGGGTGCCTCGGCTTCCCGGTAATGTGGTGACCGCAGTATGGTGAGCGCACCCCCTGAATCGACGTGATGATCTTCACATCGGCAGCGCCGCATTAACATAAAGAGAACCAGTTCACATCCACGCGAGTGTCGGCCCCATGAGCCCCCGTCCTTCGTGAACCTGCCGCCATGCTGCGCAAGGTGATCCTGGCGCCCCTGCGCCTGCTCTACACCCTGTGGGTCGGGGTGGCGTTCGCGGCGGTGGCAAGCACGGCATGCCTGCTGCTCGTCCTGCCGCGGCTGCCGCAGCGGCGGGCGGCCGCCCGGGCCCTGGCACGGGCCTTCTTTACCCTCGCGGGGATGCCGCTCGAGGTGCGCCACGCGGAGCACCTGCCCGCGGGACAGTGCGTGCTGGTGTGCAACCACGCCAGCTACCTCGATGGCATCGTGCTGACCGCGGTGCTGCCGCCGCACTTCAGCTTCGTCATCAAGCGGGAGATGGCGCGGGTGCCCGTCATGGGGGCGGCGCTCGAGCGCCTGGGGTCGCAGTTCGTCGAGCGCTTCGACCGTAACCGCGGCGCCGCGGACGCGCGTCGGGTGCTGCGCAACGCCACCCAGGGCAACTCGGTGGTGTTCTTCCCCGAGGGCACGTTCACCCCCGCCCCCGGCCTGCTGAAGTTTCACCTCGGGGCGTTCGTCACCGCGGTACGCGTCGGCTGCCCGCTGGTGCCCGCGGCGGTGCGCGGCACGCGCCGGGCGCTGCCCCCGAGCGGCGGCCTGCCGCGCCCCGGGCGCATCCAGCTGGAGATCCTGGCGCCGCTGTCAGCCGCCGGCGGCAGTGATGATCCGCACGCGGCAGCCGCGCTGCGCGACCGCGCCCGCGGCGCGATCCTCGCCGCGCTCGGCGAGCCGGACCTCACATGTTGCGACGATACTGACCGCCCACCTGATACAGCGCATGCGAGATCTGCCCCAGCGAGCAGACCTTGACGCTCTCCATGAGTTCGGCGAACACGTTGCCGCCGCCGGCCGCGACCTGCTGCAGGCGCGCCAGCGCCGCGGGGGCGCGCTCGGCGTTGCGCGCCTGAAAGGCGCGCACGGCGCTCACCTGCGCCTGCTTCTCCTCCTCGCTCGAGCGGATGAGCTCCGCCCCCTTGTGCTCCTCGGTGGCATCGGCACCGGAGAGGAAGGTGTTGACGCCGACCAGCGGCAGCGAGCCGTCGTGCTTCTTGGTCTCGTAGTACAGCGACTCCTCCTGGATCTTGCCGCGCTGGTACATGGTCTCCATCGCGCCGAGCACGCCGCCGCGCTCGGACAGTGACTCGAACTCCTTGTAGACCGCCTCCTCCACCAGATCGGTGAGGTAGTCGATCGCGTAGGAGCCCTGCCAGGGGTTCTGGATCTTGTTGAGCCCGAGCTCGCGGTTGATGACCAGCTGGATCGCCACCGCGCGCCGCACGCTCTCCTCGGTCGGGGTGGTGAGCGCCTCGTCGTAGGCGTTGGTGTGCAGGCTGTTGCAGTTGTCGAACAGCGCGTACAGCGCCTGCAGCGTGGTGCGGATGTCGTTGAAGGCGATCTCGCGGGCGTGCAGGCTGCGGCCGGAAGTCTGCACGTGGTACTTCAGCATCTGGCTGCGCGCGCCGGCGTGATAGCGGTCGCGCATGGCACGGGCCCAGATGCGCCGCGCCACGCGGCCGATGACCACGTACTCGGGATCCATGCCGTTGGAGAAGAAGAACGAGAGATTCGGCGCGAAGTCATCGATCTTCATGCCGCGCGCCAGGTAGTACTCGACGATCGTGAAGCCGTTGGCGAGCGTGAAGGCCAGCTGCGAGACGGGGTTCGCGCCCGCCTCAGCGATGTGGTAGCCGGAGATCGACACCGAGTAGAAGTTGCGCACCCGCTCGTCGATGAAGTACTGCTGCACGTCACCCATCATGCGCAGCGCGAACTCGGTGGAGAAGATGCAGGTGTTCTGCGCCTGGTCCTCCTTGAGGATGTCGGCCTGCACGGTGCCACGCACGGCCTGCAGCGCCTGCGCCTTGAGGCGCGCGTAGGTCGGCGCATCGACCAGCTGATCGCCGGTCACGCCGAGCAGCGCCAGTCCCGAGCCGTCGTGGTGCGGCGGCAGCTCGCCGCGATAGGCCGGCGGGGCGAGGCCGCGCGCGCCGGCGGCGGCGTGCAGCGCGGCGATCTGCTGCTCGGCCTGCGCCCACTGGCCCTGTGACTTCAGGTAGCGCTCGACCTGCTGGTCGATGGCGGTGTTCATGAACATCGCCAGAATCATCGGTGCCGGGCCATTGATGGTCATGGACACCGAGGTCGTCGGCAGGCACAGGTCGAAGCCCGAGTAGAGCTTCTTCATGTCATCGAGGGTGGCGATCGAGACCCCCGAGTTGCCGGTGCGCCCGTAGACGTCCGGGCGCGTGTCCGGGTCCTCGCCGTAGAGCGTCGTGGAGTCAAACGCGGTCGAGAGCCGCGCCGCGCCGTGCCCGTGAGCGACGTAGTGGAAGCGGCGGTTGGTGCGCTCCGGGCCGCCCTCGCCCGCGAACATGCGCGTCGGGTCCTCCTCCTCGCGCCGGTAGGGATAGACGCCGCCGGTGTAGGGGAAGGCGCCGGGCAGGTTCTCGTTGAGCAGGAAGTGCAGCAGCTCGCCCCAGTCCTTCTGCTGCGGCACCGCGAGCTTGGGGATCTTCGAGCGGGCCAGGCTCTCGGAGTAGTTCTCGCCCTTCACCACGCGCTCACGCACCTTGTAGGAGTAGTGCTCCGCGGTGGCCGAGCGCGCCCGCTCCGGCCACGCCCGCAGCTCCGCGACCGCCTCGCTGCCGATCTCATCGAGGGCGTGGTTGTAGCGCAGCCGCAGCTCGCGGCGCGTGGCATCGGCGGCGCCCTCGCGCAGCGCCTCCTGCGGGTAGCGCTCGAGCGGCCCCGGCAGCGGCGCGTCGTGCAGGGCTTTGAGCGACTCGTACAGCCCGAAGGCGCGCCGGGCCGCCTCGACCTGCCCCTCGATGTGCGCGCGCGCCGCACGGCCGCCCTGGGCGATCTCGGCGAGGTAGCGGCTGCGGGCGCCCGGCACCAGCGGGGTGCGCGTCGTGAGCGCGGTCGGTCCGGGATCCTCGACCTGCCAGCGCTGGGCGCCGATGTGCTTGGCATCGAGCGCGGCGCACAGCGCGGCGAACAGCTGGTTGACGCCCGGGTCGTTGAAGCGGCTGGCGATGGTCGGATACACCGGCAGCTCGGCGTCGGCGAGCTTGGCGCGCTCGGGATGGTTGCGGCGCCACTGCTTGCGCACGTCGCGCAGGCTGTCCTCGGCGCCGCGCTTCTCGCTCTTGTTGAGCACGATGAAGTCGGCGTAGTCGAGCATGTCGATCTTCTCGAGCTGGCTCGCCGCGCCGTACTCGCTGGTCATGACGTACAGCGACAGGTCGACCAGGTCGACGATCTCGGTGTCGGACTGGCCGATGCCGGCGGTCTCGACGATCACCAGGTCGAAGCCCGCGGCCTTGTAGAGCTCGATCACGTCCTTCAGCACCGCGGAGGTCGCCAGGTGCGCCCGGCGCGTCGCGAGCGAGCGCATGAAGACGCTCTCGGCGGCGAGGCTGTTCATGCGGATGCGATCGCCGAGCAGCGCGCCGCCGCTGCGCCGGCGCGTCGGGTCCATGGCGACGACGGCGATCTGTGCCTGCGGGAAGTGGCGCACCAGACGCGCCAAGAGCTCGTCGGTGAGGCTCGACTTGCCCGCACCTCCCGTGCCGGTGACGCCGATCACGGGAACCTTGGCGCGCGAGCGTGCCAGGGCGCGGCGGATCTGCTCGGCCTGCCCCTCGGCGCCGGCGGCACCCTCGAGCACGGAGATGCTGCGGGCGATCAGGCCGTGGTCGCGGGCGTTGAGCGGGCGCAGCTCGTAGGCGGGCTTGTGCACCGCACCGACGCGCCTGAAGACGTCATCGATCATGCCGGCGAGCCCGAGACGGCGGCCGTCCTCGGGGGTGTAGATCTTCTCGATCCCGTGGCGCTCGAGCGCGGCGATCTCATCGGGGGAGATGGTGCCGCCGCCGCCGACCACCACGCGCACGTGCTCGTAGCCGCGCTCGCGCAGCATGTCCACCATGTAAGTGAAGTACTCGTTGTGGCCGCCCTGGTAGGAGCTCACCGCGATGGCGTCGGCGTCCTCCTCGATGGCCGCGCGCACGATGTCCGCCACGCTGCGGTTGTGGCCGAGGTGCACCACTTCGGCGCCGTGCGCCTGCAGCAGGCGGCGGATCATGTTGATGGCGGCGTCGTGGCCGTCGAACAGCGAGGCAGCCGAGACGAATCGCAGCGGCGCGCGCGCCGCGGCCTCGGCGCTGCGCGCCTCCAGCGCGCCCCCCTTCAGACCAGCGTTCATAGTGAGTTACTCGCTCGCGGCATGCGGTCCGGACGGGTGAGTGGACTTACCTGTTTACCCGCGGGTAGGATGTCTACCCGTGAGTATGATCGAGACGCCTCCGGGCGGTCAACGTGGCGGCGGCCGGGCCTTTTTGCGCGCCGCCGCAAGTCACGCCGCCGGCCCCGCGGCCCTTATAATACCCCCTGCACCATGAACAGCCGTCGTTCCGGCCCGCCGCCCGCGGGCAAGTCCCCCGCGCCCGCCGCCTCCCCCTGGAAGGCGAGCCACGAGCGCCAGCGCGACCGCGAGGTCAAGCGCGACGCCGTGATCCGCGCCGCCGCGCGCGAGTTCAACCGCAAGGGCTACCACAACACCTCCCTCGATGACATCGCCGCGCGCCTCGAGGTCACCAAGCCCACCGTCTACTACTACGTCACCAGCAAGGAGCAGCTGCTGTTCCAGTGCTTCGTGGCCGGGGTCGAGCGCATCCGCGCGGCCTTCCGCGACCTGCGGCGCAGCCAGCTGCCCGCGCGCGAGCGCCTCAACGCGGTGCTGCGGCACTACGGGGAGGCGGTCGCCTCCGAGTTCGGCTGGTGCATGGTGCGCGCCGAGGAGCAGGATCTCTCCCCGGCGATGAGCCGCCACATCAAGGCCCTGAAGTCCGAGATCGATCACGGCATCCGCCGCCTGATCCGCGAGGGCATCCAGGACGGCTCGATCCAGCCGTGCGACCCGAAGATGACCGCTTTCGCCCTCGCCGGCGCGCTCAACTGGATCGCGCACTGGTACCGCGAGGACCAGTCGCTCACCGGGGCGCAGATCGCCGCGGCCTTCGTCACCGTGTTCGAAGGCGGGCTGCGCCCGCGCGCCAACGGCGCGCAGCTCGCCGCACCGCGCCGCCGTACGCGGCGCGCCGCGGGCACCCTCGCCCGCTGAGCGTAACTTCCTGAGGAATCCTGCCATGTCCAGCAACGAAGCCGTCATCGTCTCCGCCAAGCGCACGCCCATCGGTGCGTTCCTCGGCGTGTTCTCCCCGGTCACCGCGGTGCAGCTCGGCAGCGCCGCCGCCCGTGCCGCCATCCAGTCCGCCGGCATCGACCCGGCGCAGCTCGAGGAGGTGATCATGGGGTGCGTGCTGCCGGCCGGCCTCGGACAGGCCCCGGCGCGCCAGGCCGCGATCGGCGCCGGCGTGCCGGCATCCATACCGGCCACCACCGTCAACAAGATGTGTGGCTCGGGCCTCAAGGCGGTGATGCTGGCGGCCGAGCAGATCCGCGCCGGCTCCGCCCAGGTGGTGCTCGCCGGCGGGCTGGAATCGATGTCCAACGCCCCCTACCTGCTGCCCAAGGCCCGCAGCGGCTACCGCATGGGCAACGGCGAGCTCGTCGATCACATGTTCTACGACGGCCTGCAGAGCCCCTGGGACGGCAAGCTCATGGGCTGCTTCGCCGATGCCACCTCCGCCAAGTACCGCTTCACGCGCGAGCAGCAGGACAAGTTCGCCGCCGAGTCCGTGCGCCGCGCCGTGCAGGCGCTCGAGAGCGGCGCCTTCGAGGCCGAGACCACCCCGGTGACCGTCAAGGGCCGCAAGGGCGAGACGCTCGTGGCGCGCGATGAGACCCCCGGCACCTGCGACCTCAGCAAGATCTCGACCCTCAGGCCCGCCTTCGGCAAGGACGGCACGGTTACCGCCGCGAGCTCATCCTCGATTTCCGACGGTGCGGCGGCGCTGGTGATCATGAGCGCCGCCGGGGCCGCGAGCCGCGGCGTGAAGCCCCTGGCGCGCATCCTCGCCTTTGCGAGCCACGCCCAGGAGCCGGAGTGGTTCACCACCGCCCCCGTGGGTGCCATCTCCAAGGTGCTCAAGCAGCTCAACTGGAGCGCGCGCGATGTGGACCTGTACGAGATCAACGAGGCGTTCGCCGCGGTGACCATGGCCGCGATGCACGACCTGGAGATCGACCACGCGCGCGTCAACGTCAACGGCGGCGCCTGCGCACTCGGGCACCCGGTGGGTGCCACCGGGGCGCGCATCCTGACGACGCTCATCTACGCGCTCAAGGCGCGCGGCAAGAAGCGCGGCATCGCCTCGCTGTGCATCGGCGGCGGCGAAGCCGTCGCGGTCGCCGTGGAACTCGCGTGAGCGCGCTGCACGGGCCGCTGAGGAGACACCCATGAAGCTCAAGGATGCCCGCGCCGTCGTCACCGGCGGCGCCTCGGGACTCGGCAACGCGGTCGCGCGCCACGTGCTCGCCCAGGGCGGCAAGGTGGTGCTGCTCGACGTGCAGGACAATGCGGGCCGCGCCGCGGCTCAGGCCCTCGGCGGCGGCTCGCTCTTCGTGCGCTGCGATGTGACCGCGGAAGCGGAAGTGAACGCCGCCATGGCGAGCGCCCAGCAGCACATGGGGGGCCTGAACCTGCTGGTGAACTGCGCCGGCGTGGTCGGCGCCGGGCGGGTGCTCGGCAAGAGCGGCCCCATGAGCGGGGAGTTCTTCACCAAGGTCATCCACATCAACCTCATCGGCACCTTCCTGTGCGACAAGGCGGCCGCGGCGCTGATGCAGCACAATACGCCCGATGCGGACGGCGAGCGCGGCGTGCTCATCCACACTTCCTCGGTCGCTGCCTTCGAGGGCCAGATCGGCCAGGCGGCCTACTCGGCCACCAAGGCCGGGGTGGCCGGCATGACGCTGCCGATCGCGCGCGAGCTGGCGCGCTTTGGCATCCGCTGCGTGGCGATCGCGCCGGGTATCTTCCACACGCCGATGATGGATCAGATGCCCGCGGACGTGCAGGCCTCGCTCGCGCAGCAGGTGCCCTTCCCGCCGCGGCTCGGACGGCCGGAGGAGTTCGCGCGCCTGGTGCAGAGCGTGTGCGAGATCACCATGATCAACGGCGAGACGATCCGCATCGACGGCGCGATCCGCATGCAGCCGAAGTAAACGCGAACCGAAACCCGAAGGGACAGGCACACGTGGCTGACTCGATCGAGCGGGACGTCATGCAGTATGACGTCGTCATCGTGGGCGCAGGTCCCGCGGGCCTCGCCTGCGCGATCCGCCTGAAGCAACTGAAGCCGCAGACGAGCGTCTGCGTGCTGGAGAAAGCCTCGGCGGTCGGCGCGCACTCGCTCTCCGGCGCGGTGCTCGAGCCCGGGCCCCTCGAGGCGCTGCTGCCGCAGTTCAAGGACCAGTACCCCGGCATGAAGGTGCCGGCGACGGTCGATGACTTCCGCATCCTCACCCAGGGCGGTGCCTTCAAGCCGGTGCCGGACTTCGCGGTGAAGCTGCTGCCGGCCTCCCTCACCTACAGCACCCCCTTCAACAACCACGGCAACTACATCATCTCCCTCGGTCAGCTGACGCCCTGGCTCGCGCAGAAGGCCGAGGCGCTCGGCGTGGAGATCTTCCCCGGCTTCGCGGCCGCGGAAGCCGTGTTCGACGAACACGGCGCGGTCAAGGGCGTGCGCATCGGCGACATGGGCCTGAACCGCGACGGCACGCCGGGCCCGAACTTCACGCCGGGCGTGGAGATCCATGCGCCGCTCACGGTGCTCGCCGAGGGCGCCCGCGGCTCGGTGTCGAAGACCCTGATCGCGCGCTACGAGCTCGCCGAGGGCCACGACCCGCAGACCTTCGCGATCGGCTACAAGGAGCTCTGGCAGCTGCCCCCCGGCCGCGTGCAGCCCGGGCGCATCGAGCACGGCCTCGGCTGGCCGGCCGACTCGCGCACCTACGCCGGCAGCTTCCTCTATCACCTCGATCAGGACCGCGTGTACGTCGGTTACATCGTGGGCCTGGATTACCAGGACCCGCGGCTGCAGCCGTTCGAGGCGTTCCAGCAGTACAAGAACCACCCGAGCGTCAAGGCACTCCTCGAGGGCGGGGAGATCGTCTCCGCCGGCGCGCGCACCATCGCCGCCGGCGGCTGGCAGTCGACCCCGACGCTGGAGATGCCGGGGGCACTCTTGATCGGGGACGCGGGCGGCACGCTCAACTTCGCCAAGATCAAGGGCGTACACCAGGCGATCCGCTCGGGCGCACTCGCCGGCGAGCACATCGCGCAAAGCGGCGGCGGGGCCGGTTTCGATGCCAAGTGGCGCGCCTCCCCGGGCGGGCAGGAGCTCAAGCGCGTCCGCAATTTCAAGCCCGCCTTCAAGCGCGGCCTGTGGTTCGGTCTCCTCAACTCGGCCTGGGAGCTCATCACCTGCGGCAAGTCGCCGTGGACGCTCAGGAACAGCGCCGACTGGTCGCGCCTCTACAAGCTCGATGAGTATCACTCGCCCGAGCGTCACTGGGGCGAGCGCACGCTGCCGCCGCGCGATCGGGTGTCGTTCGTGTTCTTCGCCGGCAACTCCCACGAGGAGAGCCAGCCCATCCACCTGAAGGTGGCCGACACCAGCATCTGCGCCAGCCGCTGCGGCCAGGAGTACGGCAACCCGTGCGAGCGCTTCTGCCCGGCGGGCGTGTACGAGATGGTCGATGACGGTGCCGGCGGCCGGCGTCTGCAGATCAACGCCGCCAACTGCGTGCACTGCAAGGCCTGCGACATCAAGGACCCCTACCAGATCATCACCTGGACCACGCCCGAGGGTGGCTCGGGGCCGAACTACCAGTCGCTGTAGGCGCGGGCCCCGCGAGCAGGCCATGACGGCACTCTGGCAACCCTCGGCAGCGCGCATCGCGGACAGCAACCTGACGCGCTTCCTGAAGTGCGTGAATGCGCGCCATGCGCTCGCGCTCAAGGACTACGACTCGCTCTACGCCTGGTCGCTCGCCGACCCGCAGACCTTCTGGTGCGAGGTGGCGCGCTTCACCGACCTGCGCGCCGACTTCGGCGGCGGCCCGGTGCTCGAGCACCCGCAGCAGATGCCCGGCGCGCGCTTCTTCCCGCAGGCGCGCCTCAACTTCGCCGCCAACCTCCTGAAGTTCGACGACGAGGAGCCGGCGCTGGTGTTTCGCAACGAGCGCGGCACGCGCCGCGTGCTCTCCTACCGCGCGCTGCGCCTCGAGGTCGCGCGCGTCGCCGACGGGCTCGCCCGCGCGGGCGTCGTCAGCGGCGACCGCGTCGCCGGCTTCCTGCCGAACATCCCGGAGGCGACGATCGCCATGCTCGCGACCGCGAGCCTCGGGGCCGTCTGGTCCTCGTGCTCGCCGGATTTCGGCGTGCACGGCGTGCTCGATCGCTTCGGGCAGATCGCCCCCAAGGTGCTGTTCACCGCCGACGGCTACTTCTACGCCGGCAAGCAGCTCGACTCGCTCGAGCCGGTGGCCGCGGTGCTCGCCGAGCTCACGCAGGTGAGCCGCGTCGTGGTTATCCCCTATGTCAGCGCGGAGCCGGCGCTGGCGCGCCTCGGCGCCGCCGCGGGCCGGGCGATCCACTGGGCGCGCTTCGGCAGCCCGGGACGCCCGCTGCCCGAGCAGCTGTATCCCTTCAACCAGCCGCTGTACGTGCTGTACTCCTCGGGCACGACCGGCGTACCGAAGTGCATCGTGCACGGCGCCGGCGGCACGCTGCTGCAGCACCTCAAGGAGCACGTGCTGCACGTCGACCTCAAGCGCAGCGACCGGCTCTTCTACTTCACCACCTGCGGCTGGATGATGTGGAACTGGCTGATGAGCGCGCTCGCCAGCGGCGCCACCGTGGTGCTCTACGACGGCAGCCCGTTTCATCCCGGCCCCGAGGCCCTGTGGAAACTCGCCGGCGAGGAGCGGCTCAGCATCTTCGGCACGAGCGCCAAGTACCTCTCGGCGCTCGAGAAGCGCGCTTTCCTGCCGCGCGAGGTCGCCGATCTGGAAAGTCTCCGCGCGCTCCTGTCGACCGGCTCGCCGCTGCTGCCGGAGGGTTTCGACTACGTCTACCGCGCGGTCAAGTCCGACCTGCAGCTCGCCTCCATCTCCGGCGGCACCGACATCGTCTCCTGCTTCGCCCTCGGCTGCCCGCTCCGCCCGGTGTACCGCGGCGAGATCCAGTGCCGCGGGCTGGGCATGGCGGTGGAGATCTTCGATGAGCAGGGCCGGGCGCTGCGCGGTGAGCGCGGCGAGCTGGTGTGCACCGCGCCCTTCCCTTCGATGCCGGTGGCCTTCTGGAACGACCCCGACGGCAGCAAGTACCGCGCCGCCTACTTCGAGCGCTTCCCCGGCGTCTGGCACCACGGCGACTACGCGGCGATCACCGAGCACGACGGCGTGGTGATCTACGGGCGCTCGGACGCGGTGCTCAACCCGGGCGGCGTGCGGATCGGCACCGCGGAGATCTATTCCGCGGTCGAGGCGCTGCCGCAGGTGGCCGAGGCGCTCGCGGTCGGCCAGGACTGGGAGGGGGACGTGCGCGTGGTGCTGTTCGTGCGGCTGCAGCCCGGCACCGCCCTCGATGAGGAGCTGCGACGGCAGATCCGCGAGACCATCCGCGCGCAGACCACGGCCCGCCACGTGCCAGCGCGCATCATCGCGGTGCCGGACATCCCGCGCACGCTGTCCGGCAAGCTCACCGAGCTCGCGGTGCGCAACGTCATCCACGGTCTGCCGGTGAAGAACCTCGACGCGCTCGCCAACCCCGGCGCGCTCGAGCACTTCCGCGACCTCCCCGAGCTCAAGACCTGAAGCGTCCGTGGGCGCTCAGTCAGCGGCCGCAGGCGCATCGGACGGGGAGCTGCTGCGGCGCTACCACGAGGAACTGCGGGCGCGTCACTACAGCGCCGACCCGGCACAGCTCGAGGCGGTGCGTCACCTCGATGAGCTGCGCACGCGGCTGCTCGCCGCCGGCCGCAGCCCCGCCGCGCGCCTGCTCGCGCGCCTGCGCGGCATGCCCGCCGCCGCGGCGCCGCGCGGCCTGTACCTGTGGGGCGGTGTCGGGCGCGGCAAGACCTGGCTCATGGACCTCTTCTACGCGAGCCTGCCGTTCCCGCAGCGCCGGCGGCGCCACTTCCACCGCTTCATGCACGAGGTGCACGCCGAGCTCGCGCAGCTGCGGGCGCGCCGCTCGCCGCTGCAGTTCATCGCCGCACGTTTCGCGCGCACGGCGCGCGTGCTGTGCTTCGATGAGCTGTACGTGAGCGACATCGCCGACGCCATGATCCTCGGCGGCCTGTTCGAGGGACTGATCGCCCACGGCGTCACGCTGGTCGCGACCTCCAACGTGCCCCCCGGGGAGCTCTACCGCGACGGCCTGCAGCGCCAGCGCTTCCTGCCGGCGATCGCCCTCCTCGAGGCCCACTGCGAGGTGCTGCAGGTCGCCGGCGCCACCGATTACCGCCTGCGCCAGCTGACCGCCGCCGGCACCTATCTTTCGACGGCTGCCCCGGATACGCCGGCACGGCTCGCGGCGCTGTTCGATGAGCTCGCGGGCGCCCCCGCGCAGCGCGGCGGCAGCATCCGCATCGAGGCACGACCCATCGCAGTGGTGCGCGCCGGCCCCGGGGCGCTGTGGTGCGAGTTCCCGGCGCTGTGCGCCGGAGCGCGCAGCCAGGAGGACTACATCGAGATCGCGCGCGAGTACCAGGCGGTGATCCTCTCCGGCGTGCCGCTGCTCACCGCCGAGCTCGAGGACGAGGCGCGCCGTTTCGTGGCACTCGTGGATGAGCTCTACGACCGCAACGTCAAGCTCGTGGTGTCCGCCGCCGCGGCGCCGGCACAGCTCTACAGCGGCAGCCGCGTGCGCGAGGTGTTCGCGCGCACGGTCAGCCGCCTCACCGAGATGCAGAGCGGGGAATACCTCGCACGCGAGCACCGGCCCTGAGGCGCCGCCGCTAGATCACGCCGCGGCGCACCTGGTCCTGCTCGATCGACTCGAACAGGGCGCGGAAGTTGCCCTCGCCGAAACCCTCGTTGCCCTTGCGCTGGATGATCTCGAAGAAGATCGGCCCGATCACGTTCTGCGTGAAGATCTGCAGCAGCACCCCCTCGCCCTTGGCCGGGTTGCCGTCGATCAGGATACGACGCCGCCTGAGCTCCTCGAGCGACTCGCGGTGCCCGGGCACGCGCGCGGCGACCGCCTCGTAGTAAGTGTCCGGGGTGTCCTGGAAGGCGACGCCGTGCCGGCGCAGCACGTCGACGCTGCGGTAGATGTCCTGCGTGCCGAGGGCGATGTGCTGGATCCCCTCGCCCTGGTACTCGCGCAGGTATTCCTCGATCTGGCTCTTGTCGTCCTGTGACTCGTTGATCGGGATGCGGATCTTGCCGCAGGGACTGGTCATGGCGCGCGAGAGGAGCCCGGTGTGCTTACCCTCGATGTCGAAGTAGCGGATCTCGCGGAAGTTGAACAGCCGCTCGTAGAAGCCCGCCCACACGTCCATGCGTCCGCGCCCGACGTTATGGGTGAGGTGATCGATGAGCGTGAGTCCCGCGGTCTCGGCGGCCGGCGGGCTCGCCACCGGGCGGAAGTCGACGTCGTAGATGGAGCGCTCGCCGTACAGATCGACCAGATAGATGAGCGAGCCGCCGATGCCCTCGATGCAGGGGATGTTCAGTTCCATGGGACCGGCGCTTTGCGGCCCGCTCCTGGCGCCGAGGGAGAGCGCGCGGTTGTAGGCGGCCGCGGCGTCGCGCACGCGGAAGGCCATGGCGCAGGCGGAGGGCCCGTGGGCGCGCGCGAAGGCCTGGGCGAAGGACTGCGGCTCGGCGTTGATGATGAAGTTGATGGCGCCCTGACGGTGCAGGGTCACGTTCTTGGAGCGGTGGCGCGCCACCACCGGGAAGCCGAGGCGCTCGAACAGCGAGCGCAGCAGCTGCGGGTCGGGCGCGGTGTACTCGACGAACTCGAAGCCGTCGGTCCCCATCGGGTTGTCGCTGCTGTCGCTCATGGGGTGCGCGTCCTTGAGGTGCGATGCTTGCACGGGCAATCAATATTATAGCCACGCGCTGCGCTGCAGCTGCCGCGCGCCGCGCGCGCGCGCCACATGTATAATCGCGCGCCGCAACAACCGGGGGATCGGTGGTCGCACTGCACTGTCATAAAGTGCGCGCCGCGCGCTGGCGGGGCTGCTGCTTTCCCTGAGGCAAGGAAGACCGGGTATGCACGCAGTTGCCGTCGAAGATAGCCGGCTGCTTCACAGCATTCCGGCTGCACGCGTGGCGCTGATCGAGCGCATCGCGCGTGCCGCGGGCGCCGGCGGGGACCGCCGGGAACTCACCCAGCGCTTCCTGCGCAGCTATTTCCACGGCGTCGGCGAGGAGGACCTCGCGGCGCGCAGCCCGCGGGAGCTGTCGCGCGCGGCGCTCGCGCACCTGCAGTTCGGTACGCAGCGCGCCGCGGGCCGCACGCTGGTGCGGGTGTTCAATCCGCAGCGCGGCGCGGACGGCTTCGAGTGTCCGCACACGCTCGTGCTCACGGTCACCGACGACATGCCCTTCCTGGTGGACTCCCTCGGCGTGGCCCTCGGGCGCGCCGGGCTGGCGGTGCACCTGATCGTGCACCCGGTGCTGCAGGTACGGCGCGACCGGCGCGGGCGGCTGCTCGGCATCGGCGCCAACGGTGCCGGCCCGACGCACCCGGAATCCTGGCAGCTGTACGAGATCGACCGCGTCACCGATCCCGCACAGCTGCAGGCACTGCAGCGCGACCTGGAGGCGACGCTCGCCGACGTGCGCGTCTCGGTGCGCGACTGGAGCGCCATGCGCGAACGGGTGCGCGCGGTGGTGAGCGAGCTCGGCGCCCACCCGCCGCCGCTGCCGCCGGCGGAGGTGAGCGAGGCGGCGCATCTGCTCGAGTGGATGGAGGCGCGGCACTTCGTGTTCCTCGGCTACCGCCACTACCGCCTCGAGCGCGGCCGCAGCGAGGACCGCCTGGTCCCGGAGCGCGCTTCCGGGCTCGGCATCCTCAGCCCCTCGCGGCCGAACGCGCGGCGCGGCACCCCGACGGTGCTGCGCGGGGAGGTGCGCGCCCGGGCGCGTGCGCCGGAGCTGCTGATCATCACCAAGGCCAATTCCTCCGCCACCGTGCACCGCGGCGAGCTGCTCGACTACGTCGGGGTCAAGACCTTCGATAGCCGCGGCCGCGTCAACGGCGAGCATCGCTTCCTCGGCCTGTGGACCTCGACCGCCTACCACGGCAGCCCGCGCGACATCCCGGTGCTGCGCCACAAGGTCGACCGCGTCATCGAGCACTTCGGCCTCGACCCGGCGAGCCACGACGGCAAGGAAGTGCTCAACGTGCTGGAGACCTACCCGCGCGATGAGCTGTTCCAGGCCGGGGTGCCCGACCTGATCCGCATCGTGCGCGGGGTCGTGAACCTCTACGAGCGGCGCACGGTGCGCCTGCTGGTGCGGCGCGATCCCTACCACCGCTTCTACTCCTGCCTGGTGTACGTGCCGCGCGACCGCTACAACACCGAGGTGCGCGAGCGCATCGAGACCATCGCGCGCGCCGGCTTCGGCGGCACCGCGGTCGAGAGCCACGCGCAGATCTCCGGCTCGAGCCACGCGCGCGTGCACGTGGTGGTGCGCACCGACCCCGAGCGGCAACAGAAGCCGGACTTCGCGGCGATCGAGCGGCGCATCGCGGAAGCCGCACTCACCTGGTCCGACCGGCTGCGCGAGGTGCTGGTCGACCGCCTCGGCGAGGCCAAGGGGCTGGGGCTCGCCGCCCGCTACCGGCGCGCCTTCCCGCTCGCCTACGAGGAGGACGTGACCGCGGCGCAGGTGCTCGAGGACCTCGAGGATCTCGAGCAGCTGCGCGAGCAGCCCCGGGCGCTGCGCCTGAATCTCTACCGCCCCCCCGGCCAGGTGCTCAAGCGCGTGCACCTGAAGATCATGAAGCTCGGCGACCCGGTGCCGATCTCCGACGTGCTGCCGATGCTGGAGAATTTCGGACTGCGGGTGATCTCCGAGCGCCCCTACGAGCTCGCCTGGCCCGAGGGCGGCGCCGCCTGGATCCAGGACTTCGAGCTCGAGCAGCGCGAGGGCCTGGTGATCGACATCGAGCGCATCGAGGAGATCTTCCGCGACGGCTTCGCGGCCGCCTGGACCGGCGCGGTCGAGAACGACGGCTTCAACCGCCTGCTGCTGGCCGCCGAGCTCTCGGCGCGCCAGGTGGTGGTGCTGCGCGCCTACTGCCGCTACCTGCTGCAGACCGGGGTGCCCTTCAGCCAGGCGTACATGGAGCGCACCCTGGCCGCCAACGCGACCCTGGCGCGCAACTTGGTACGGCTGTTCGAGGCGCGCTTCGACCCGGCGCAGCAGCGCCAGCGCGGCCACGACCGCAAGAGCGTCGCCCTGGTCACGCAGATCCGCGGCGCCCTCGATGCGGTGGCGAGCCTGGATGATGACCGCATCCTGCGCGCCTACCTGACGCTGGTGCAGGCGACGCTGCGCACCAACTTCTACCAGCGCGACCAGCACGGCGCCCCGAAGCCCTACGTCGCCTTCAAGTTCGACCCCGCCAAGATTCCCGACCTGCCGCTGCCGCGGCCGAAGTTCGAGATCTTCGTCTACAGCCCGCGCGTCGAGGGCGTGCACCTGCGCATGGGCGAGGTGGCGCGCGGCGGCCTGCGCTGGTCGGACCGGCGCGAGGACTTCCGCACCGAGATCCTCGGCCTGATGAAGGCGCAGAACGTCAAGAACACCCTCATCGTCCCGGTAGGGGCCAAGGGCGGCTTCGTCGCCAAGCGCCTGCCGGCGAGCGGTGCGCGCGAGGAGGTGCAGGCGGAGGTCATCAGCTGCTACCAGACCTTCATCCGCGCGCTCCTCGACCTGACCGACAACATCGTCTCCGGGCGCATCGTGCCGCCGCGCGACGTGGTGCGCAGCGACGGCGACGACCCGTACCTGGTCGTGGCGGCCGACAAGGGCACCGCCACCTTCTCCGACATCGCCAACGCGATCTCGGCCGAGTACCACTTCTGGCTGGGCGACGCCTTCGCCTCCGGCGGCTCAGCCGGCTACGACCACAAGAAGATGGGCATCACCGCGCGCGGCGCCTGGGAATGCGTCAAGCGCCACTTCCGCGAGATGGGCATCGACACGCAGAAGAGCGACTTCACGGTCGCCGGCATCGGCGACATGTCCGGCGACGTGTTCGGCAACGGCATGCTGCTGTCGCGCCACATCCGCCTGCAGGCCGCCTTCGACCACCGCCACATCTTCCTCGACCCGGACCCGGACACCGCGGTGAGCTTCGCCGAGCGGGCGCGGCTCTTCGGCCTGCCGCGCTCGAGCTGGGACGACTACGACC
>Ga0335083_10001220_pt1 | contig 35922 bp, 33 predicted proteins | sample Lox_Sample_42_FD_206716 | JGI IMG/M metagenome (GOLD analysis project Ga0335083, IMG submission 206716) | Soil microbial communities from Loxahatchee National Wildlife Refuge, Florida, United States - Lox_Sample_4.2 | ecosystem: Environmental > Terrestrial > Soil > Wetlands | place: USA...
AAGGGGCAAAAGTTCGCAGGTTGCCCCTCGGCGAACCGGCCTGTGATGCCGTGCGGCGGTACCTGCACGACGGTCGTGCTGGCGGCCCCGCGACGGGCGAATCCGCCGGCAACGCGGCCGCGGCGCTCTTTCGCAACTCGCGGGGGCGGAGGATGACTCCCCGGGACATGCGGCGGGTGCTCGACCGTCACCGGCTGGCCGACGGCCGGTCGATGCATCCCCACGCGTTGCGTCATGCATATGCCACGCACCTCCTCGAAGGGGGAGCAGATCTCAGAGCGGTTCAGGAGCTGCTCGGACACGCCGATGTGGGAACTACGCAGATCTACACTCACGTGACCCGTGAGCGGATGAGGGCTGTGTACGAACGGACGCACCCCAGGGCCTAGGGAGCAGGGCGAGCAGAGTGGACGAGTCCGCCGCGGACATTGCCGAACTATGGCGTGATTACAAAGACGGGGGCACCGCGGACGCGCGCGAGCGCTTGATCCTCCACTACTCGCCACTCGTGAAGTTCGTCGCCGGCCGCGTCGCCGCGGGCCTCCCGCAGAACATCGAGCAGTCCGATCTCGTGAGCTACGGGATCTTCGGCTTGATCGACGCGATCGACAAGTTCGACCCCGGCCGCGGCTACAAGTTCGAGACGTACGCGATCAGCCGGATCAAGGGCGCCATCATCGACGAGCTCCGGTCGATCGACTGGGTTCCCCGGTCCGTACGCGCGAAGGCACGCGCCATCGAGCGGGCCTATTCGAAGCTCGAGAACGAGCTGCGCCGGAGCCCCGACGACAGGGAGGTCGCGGCCGAGCTGGGCCTGTCCGAGGAGGAGCTTGCCACCACACTCGGCCAGATCAGCTTCGTGGGCGTCGTCGCGCTCGACGAGCTCTTGTCCGCGGGCTCCGAGCGCGGCAGCGGCGCCACGGTCGGCGACACGATCGCCGGCGGTGGCCACGATCCGGTCGAGGCATTCGAATCCGAAGAGATGCGCCAGGTGCTCGCCGACGCGATCAATCGAATGCCCGATCGCGAGCGGCTGGTGCTGACGCTCTACTACTACGAGGGCCTGACGCTGGCGGAGATCGGCAACGTGCTCGGCGTGACCGAGAGCAGGGTCTGCCAGATCCACACCAAGGCGATCTTCCAGCTGCGGTCCCGCCTCTCCGAGCCGCTTCCGGAGCGCGGGATCGTCACCTGACCCGCGGTCGGGCCCCACGGCCCGAGTGCCCGAGGCCGGGCGGTGCGATCACGAGGACTGCACCGGAACCCCTCCTTCGAAGGCGATCGGCACGCAAACCTCACCGGCCCCGAGGGTTCGTGCCCGCGGACCCCTACCTTCGCCCGCATGCGCGCAATGTTCCTTCGGGCCGCCGTGCCGGCGGTCGCGGCGGTGCTGGCGATCCTGGTCGTCGCGCCGCCCGCCGCGGCCGTGCCCGGCTGGTCCCGGCCGGTCGCCGGCCCGGTCGTGCGGGGCTTCGAGCCGCCGGCGACCCGCTACGGGGCAGGCCACCTGGGCGTCGACTTCAAGGTCCCTCCGGGTACCCCCGTTCGGTCGGTTGGTGCCGGCCTTGTCGTTTTCGCCGGTCGGGTCGCCGGTGCTCTCTACGTGGTCGTCCGGCACGAGGGGGGCCTGCGAACGTCGTACGCGTTCCTCGCAACGGTCGGCGTTCGCGCGGGCCAGGTCGTCGGCGGCGGAGCGGTGCTCGGTTCGACCGGCGGGCGGGGCGAGAACCACGACGGCGGTGTGCTGCACCTCGGCCTGCGCATCGGCGACACGTACGCCGATCCGATGATCCTCTTCGCGCCGCCCGACCTGGGAGCCGTCGTGCACCTCGCGCCGGTCCGGGAGCCCGGAAGCAGTGGCCCGGTCGTCGACGGGGCCGGCGATGACCGGGCCCTCGGGGCGGGCCGGCCGGGGCGCGCCGGTGCCGCGGCTGCCGTCGCGGCCACGCCGTCGGAGATCGTCCCGATCTGTTATCGCTGGGCCCCGTGGGCCTATGAGCCCCGCGCGGACACCCGAATCGGCTCGGATCGCGGCGATGTCCGGCCGCTACACTGACGGCGCTCCGGAGCCATCCAGAGCGTCTGAAATCCACCACTCACACGCCCGCGATCCCAAGGTGGTGCCGACGGCGAACGCCGATCGACGCTCGCGCGGGCGGTAGACCCAACCTAGGGAGGCGCGGCCGTGGCCGTCGTAAGTATGAAGCAGCTCTTGGAGGCCGGAGTGCACTTCGGTCACCAGACCCGGCGCTGGAACCCGAAGATGCGCCGTTTCATCTTCGGTGAGCGCAACGGCATTTACATCGTCGACCTGCACCAGACGCTCGACCGTATCGACGGCGCGTACCGCTTCGTTCGCGAGACGGTCGCCGAGGGCGGGACCGTGCTCTTCGTCGGCACGAAGAAGCAGGCGCAGGAACCGATCGAGAACGCCGCCAACGGCTGCGGCATGCCCTACGTGAACTTCCGGTGGCTCGGCGGGATGCTCACCAACTTCCAGACCGTGCACTCGCGCGTCGCGAAGTTGCGCGAGCTGCAGCGGCAGGTCGACTCGGGCGAGGTCGAGCTGATGTCGAAGAAGGAGGGCCTCAAAGTCCGCCGCGACCTCGCCAAGCTCGAGCGGAACCTCGGCGGCATCAAGCACCTCGAACGGCTTCCTGCGGCGGTGTTCGTCATCGACACCAAGAAGGAGCACATCGCGGTCACGGAGGCGAACCGTTTGCGGATCCCCGTGGTCGCGGTCGTCGACACGAACTGCGACCCCGACATCATCGACTACGTGATTCCCGGAAACGACGACGCGATCCGCTCGGCCCAGCTCATGTGCCGGGTCATCGCCGATGCGGTCACTGAAGGTCGTGAGATCGCGCGCCGCCGCGGCGCCCGTCCGGGCACGCGCGCCGACGACGCGGCTCCGCCCGTGACGGCCCGGCCCCAGCGCACGCCCGAGGAGCAGGCCGAGTACGACCGCAAGCAGGCCGAAGCCCGCAATCAGGCCGCGGCACAGCAACGCGTGATCGACGAGCGTGCCCGCCTCGCGAAGGAGACTGCAAAGGCGGCGCCGGAAGCCGCGGCCGAGCCCGCGCCCGCGGTCGACCCCGCGGCCGAGGCGGAGCAATCGCCGGCGGAGGGTGAGGGTTGATCATGGCCGACGTATCCGCAAGAGACGTTGCGGCGCTGCGCAAGATCACGGGCGCCGGCATGATGGACTGCAAGAAGGCGCTGCTCGAGAACGACGGCGACTTCGACCGCGCCAAGGACTGGCTGCGGGAGAAGGGCATCGCGGGCGCCGCGAAACGCGAAGGACGCGCCGCCGACCAGGGAGCGGTCGAGGTACTCGTGACGGGCGGCGTCGGCGCGGTCGTGGAGCTCAACTGTGAGACCGACTTCGTCGCGAAAGGCGCCTCGTTCGGTGCCGCGCTCTCGGCACTGACACGTCTGGTCGTCGACGAGGGCGACAGCGAGCTCGGCGCGAAACAGCTCAACGGTGAGTCCGTGGACGACTACGTCAAGGGTCTATCCGGCACACTCGGCGAAAAGATCGAGCTCGGCCGCATCTTCCGCTTCGAGACGTCCGACGGCCTGCTCGACGGCTACAAACACGTGCAGAACGAGCGGGGCACCGTCGGAGTGCTCGTCGAGCTCGGCGGCGTCGACCGCGACGACGACAAGGTCCGCGGGGTCGCGCACGACATCGCGCTCCATATCGCCAGCGCGGCGCCCCGGTACGTCACTCGCGACGAGGTTCCGGCCGAGGAGGTCGCGCGTGAGCGCGCGATCTACGAGGCTCAGACGAAGGAAGAAGGCAAGCCCGAACAAGCCTGGCCCAAGATTGTCGAGGGCAAGCTGAACGGCTTCTACAAGACGGTTGCGCTCGTCGAGCAGGCATTCGTGAAGGACAACAAGCAGACGATCGGCGCCGTCGTGAAGGCGCTCGGGCCCGACGCGCACGTCCGCGGGTTCGCGCGGGTCAAGATCGGAGAGGAATAGCGCGTCCCGACCCTGCCGATCGATCCGTACCGTTCGCACGAGAGGAGCCGTCGATGACCACAAGCCGGTACCACCGGGTGGTGCTGAAGCTCTCGGGTGAGGCATTCGCCGACCAGACGATCGGGTTCGGGATCGATGCAGTCGTCGTCCAGCGCATCGCCGAGGAGGTCACCAAGGCGCGCGCCGATCTCGGGGTCGAGATCGCGATCGTCGTCGGTGGCGGCAACATCTTTCGAGGGCTGACCGGCGCGACGCGGGGCATGGACCGAGCTCGCGCCGACTACATGGGCATGCTCGCGACGGTGATCAACGCGCTCGCGCTGCAGGACGCGCTCGAGTCTCTCGGCCAGCCCACCCGCGTGCAGACGGCGATCACCATGGCGCAGGTCGCCGAGCCGTATATCCCGCTGCGCGCCGTCCGACACCTGGAAAAGGGCCGGCTCGTGATCTTCGCGGCCGGTACCGGTAACCCCTACTTCACGACCGACACGACCGCGGCGCTGCGCGCGGCCGAGGTGGGCGCGGAGGCGGTGCTGAAGGGAACACACTCCGGCGTCGACGGCGTCTACACCGCCGACCCCCGCACCGATCCGAGCGCGGTGAAGATCGAGAAGCTGAGCCACTTCGACGTGCTGGCACGCGGGTTACAGGTGATGGACTCGACCGCGATCACGTTCTGCATGGACAACTCGCTCCCGATCATCGTGTTCGACGTGACCCAGCCCGGAAACATCACGATGGCGCTCACCGGCGAGCGGATCGGCACACTCGTGCATCCCAAGGAGACCCAGTGACGAACGCGAACGTCGACGACGCGGGCGACAAGATGCGCAAGGTCGTCGTGCATCTGCAGGACCAGTTCGGTGCGGTACGAACCGGACGGGCCACGCCGGCGCTCGTCGAGAAGCTGCGAGTCGACTACTACGGCTCCGAGGTGCCACTGCAGCAGCTGGCGGGGTTCTCGGTGCCCGAGGCGCGGGTGCTCGTGGTTGCGCCCTACGACAAGGGCGCGATCAAGGCGATCGAAAAGGCGATCCAGACAAGCGATCTCGGCGTGAACCCGAGCAACGACGGAGCCGTGATCCGGTTGACGTTTCCGGAGCTCACCACCGATCGGCGTAAGGAGCTCGTCAAGGTCGTGAAGAAATTGGCGGAGGACGCGCGCGTATCGGTCCGCAATGTGCGCCGCCACATCCGCCAAGAGCTCGAGCACCAGGCAAAAGACGGCGACATCTCCGACGACGAGCTTGCCCGGATCGAAAAGGACTTGGAGAAGGTGACCCATGAAGTCGTGGCCGAGATCGACGTGCTGCTGGGCCACAAGGAAAAAGAGCTGCTCGACGTGTGATCGTCCGCTTCCGGGCGGGCTGGGATAGTCGAGGTGCGAGCCCGGAAGGCGACCCCATAGCCTGGCCCGGCCGCTGGGAGGATGACGTGAAGGACCACAACGAGTCCGACCGTGCCACCGTGACGCCCGTCGAAGGGGTCCGGATCTTGGGCGCGAAGGAGACACCGAGCGTTCGCTCGGAAGAACGCGACGAGCTCGATCTCTCGGCCATCGCGCGCGAGGAAGCACCGGCCGCGCGGCCGAGCTTCACTCACCGCAGCGCCGTACCGATCGTGGCGAGCGGCGAGGACGACGCCGGGGAGCGCACCGACGACCCCGAGGGCGCGCAAACCACCGACCCGCCGAGCGGCGAGTTGCCTCCGCTGCCGCACTGGACGGAGCCGCCCACGGGTGCGGTCCCGGCGATCTTCGCCGACGACAGCGGCGAGCACGCGATCGACGAAGACCTCGACGCGTGGGCTCCGATCACGGGTGGAACGCCCCGGTTTCGGGCCGAGGGCTCCGACTGGGCCGAAGCCGACTTCGGCGAGGACCTCGGCGAAGAGCAGGAGCGCCTCGGTGCGCTCTCCGAGGCCGAGTTGGTCGACGAGGAAGCCGAATTCGCGGCGGCGCTCGCGCAGCGCCGCCGCCGCCCGCGCGGCCAGCGGTCCGAACGGCAACCCGAGGCGGCGCCGCCGCGCCGCGCGTCGTCCGGCTCACGCCCGCGCGCGCCGCGGGAGGCGGCGGTACTCGAGCCCGACGGCTCGAACGGGGCAGTAGCGCCCGCACGCGACCTGCCCACCGCGCTGATGACCGCGGGAACGGTGGCGATCGTGGCGATCGTCTGCTTCAAGCTCGGTGCGACTGCCACCGCGCTTCTTGCCGCGGTGATCATCGGCGTGGCATCGCTCGAGTTCAGCAACGCGTTGCGGACGAAAGGCTTCCGCTCGGCGACGCTGGTGACCCTGCTCGCGAGCGCGTCGCTCCCGCTTGCGGTGAAGCACTACGGCATGGGCGCATACCCGATCTACTTCGCGCTGATCGTCGTCGTGTCGATGCTCTGGTTCTTGTGGGAGGTCACGCCCGGCCGGCCGCTGCTCGGCGTAGCCACGACCGTGCTCGGGTTCGCGTACATCGGCGGGCTCGGCGGATTCGCGGGGCTGTTGCTCGCGCAGCATTTCGGGGTGCGCCTTGTCCTCGGAGTCGCGATCTGCACGATCGGCTACGACGTTGTCGGTTTCTTCGTCGGGTCGCAGTTCGGGCGTACGCCGATCGCGCCGAGGGTCTCGCCCAACAAGAGTGTGCAGGGCACAGTGGCGGGAATGCTCGCGTCGTTCCTGCTCGGCTGGATCGTTGTCGGGCAGATCACGCCGTGGAACCGCCACTATGCCGGGTTGATTCTCGGCCTGCTCGTCGCGGGCGGCGCGTTCCTGGGCGATCTGTGTGAATCGATGATCAAACGCGATCTCAACCTGAAGGACTTCGGCACGCTGCTTCCCGGCCATGGCGGCGTCCTCGACCGCTTCGACGGCTTGCTGTTCTGCCTCCCGATCGCCTACTACCTCGTCGTCATCCTCAAGATCACCTGAGACCCAGAGGGTCAAGCGACGGGCCCCCGGGGCGCCCGAGCCTGTGGGCACCGCCGTGGCCCCTAACCTCGCGGGCATGACGCGCGGCGTGGCGATTCTGGGATCGACCGGGTCGATCGGCACGCAGGCGCTCGACGTCTTGTCGAACCACCGCGACGAGTATCGCGTCGTGGCCCTGGCCGCCGGTCGCAACCGCGAGTTGCTCGGGCGCCAGGCGGCCGAATTCGGCGTCGCAGCCGACATGGTCCGCGTGTGCGCCGACGAGCCCGACGTCCTGGCGGAGCTCGCATCTCTCGACGAGGCCGACGTTGTTCTCAACGCCGTCGTCGGGTTCGCGGGGCTGCCCGCCACATTGGCCGCGCTCCAGTCGGGGAAGCGTCTCGCGCTCGCCAACAAGGAGAGCCTGATCGCGGGCGGACCCGTGGTTGCGAAGGCTCGCGCGTCGGGCGGGGGCGAGATCGTTCCGGTCGATTCCGAGCACTCCGCGGTGTGGCAGTGCCTGCGCGCCGGCCGCGCGTCGGAGGTCGCCCGGATCGTGCTCACCGCGAGCGGGGGTCCGTTCCGCGGCCGCTCTCGCGCGCAGCTCGAGCACGTGGCGGTCGCCGACGCGCTCGCGCATCCGACGTGGAACATGGGCGCGAAGATCACGATCGACAGCTCGACGCTCATGAACAAGGGGCTCGAGGTCATCGAAGCTCACGAGCTCTTCGGCGTCGGGTTCGATCACATCGATGTCGTTGTGCACCCGCAGTCCGTCGTGCACAGCATGGTCGAGTTCTGCGACGGCGCGACGATCGCGCAGCTCTCGCAACCCGACATGCGCCTGCCGATCGCGCTCGCGCTCGGAGCGCCGAACCGGCTGCCGGTTCCGTACGGTGCGATCGACTGGTCGACGCTGGGTCGACTCGATTTCGAGGTTCCCGACCTCGCGACGTTCCCGTGCCTCGCGCTGGCGTACGAGGCGGGTCGCACAGGCGGGACGGCGCCCGCGATCCTCTCCGCGGCGAACGAGGTCGCGGTTGATGCGTTCCTCGATGGGCGCATTGCCTGGAAAGACATCGCGGTCGTCGTGGAGGAAGTGTTGAACGAGGGGGCCGGGAACGCCGATGAGATAGCCGACGTGCTCGACGCCGACCGCCGCGCCCGCAATCGGGCCGCGGACATCGCCCAAGCCAGAGGAAACGCGTGAGGACCAGCGACCCGTTCGAAACCGTCGAAGTCGACCCGCGGCGCACGCTCGCGACCACGATCGTGGTGATCGTCGGTCTTGCCGTCGCCGCGGTCCTGTTCCCGACGCAGGCCGAGGTCGTCGCGGTCATTCTCGCGTTGTTCGTCATGATCATGCTGCACGAGTTGGGGCACTTCCTCGCCGCGAAGCGCTCGGGAATGAAGGTGACGGAGTTCTTCGTCGGCTTCGGCCCTCGCTTGTGGTCGGTGCGGCGCGGCGAGACCGAGTACGGCGTGAAGGCGGTACCGCTCGGCGGCTATTGCCGCATCATCGGGATGACGAACCTGGAAGAGGTCGACCCGCAGGACGAACCGAGCGCTTACCGCAACAAGCGCACCGCGGCGAAGGTGTTCGTCGCCGGGGCCGGACCGGCGGTGCACTTCGTGATCGCGGTCGTGCTGATGTTCGCGGTGCTCTTCTTCGCGGGCGACTATCGCAGCCAGCACCCCACCCTCGTGCTCGCGCAGACCTCGCAAGGTGCCGCGGCCGCCGGGCTGAAGGCGGGTGACACGGTCGTCTCGATCAACGGCACGCAGGTGCGTGACTGGACACAAGTGCAGAACCTGATCAATCCGGCCGGCCATCCCGCGCAACCGGGTGAGATCGTTCACTTCGTCGTACAGCGCGGCGACGAGGCGATCCCGTTCGACGTCACGCTCCAACAGAGCACCGACTCGTCCACGAAGCGCGCGGTAGCGGGGATCTTGCCGAACACCGTCGTTCCCCGCCTCGGGATCGTCTCGTCGATCTCGGAAGCGCCGCGCCAGGTCGCCGACTTCGGTTGGGAGTCCATCAAGGCCATGGGCACGGTCTTCTCGCCCTCGGGTATCTCGAACTACTTCCGTATCCTCTCCGGCGACACGGGCAGCAACACGAACCAGAACGCGCGGTTCTCCTCACCGGTCGGGGTCGGCGCGCTGGCGACCGACGCGGTCAAAGCCGGGTGGGTGAGCGTGTTCGAGCTCCTCATCGCGATCAACATCTTCGTCGGCCTCTTCAACCTGCTGCCGCTTTTGCCGTTCGACGGTGGCCATATCGCCATCGCAATGTACGAATGGGCCGCGTCGACCATCCGGCGGCGACGCGTGCAGGTGGATGCCGCCAAGCTGCTCCCGATCACAGTGGCGGTGGTCGCGGTGCTCGGCTTCATCTTCCTCTCGAGCTTGTTCCTCGACATCACGCACCCCATCGCGAACCCGTTCTGACGCCGAGGCGATGCTCGCGTGAAGGTTTGGTGAGCGGATCGGCCGCCGCGACGATCCGGTCGTAGGCTGGCGCGGTGACCCGCCGTCGCAAGACCCGTCAGGTGATGGTCGGCTCGGTGCCCGTCGGCGGTGACGCGCCGATCTCGATCCAGTCGATGACAACGACGAAGACGGCCGACGTCGACGGCACCCTGGCGCAGATCTACGCATTGGCGAGCGCCGGCTGCGACATCGTCCGGTGCACCTGCAACGAAGAGGAAGCCGCGGAAGCACTCGCCCAGATCGTTCCTCGCTCGCCTGTCCCGATCGTCGCCGACATCCACTTCCAGCACCGGCTCGCGCTCGGCGCGCTCGAAGCCGGGGTCCACGCGCTGCGGCTCAACCCGGGGAACATCCGCAAGGCCGAGCACATCAAGCTCGTCGCATCCGAGGCCAAGGCGCGCGGCGTTCCGATCCGTATCGGCGTGAACGCCGGCTCGCTCGATCCCGCGATGGCGGAGCTTCACGGCGGGATCACAGCCGAAGCGATGGTCGCGTCAGCAATGCACGAGCTCGAGCTGTTCCGCGAGGTCGACTTCGACGACGTGAAGATCTCGGTGAAGGCGTCGAGTGTCCCACTGATGATCGACGCGTACCGCTTGTTATCGGAGACGACCGACCATCCTCTGCACCTCGGGGTCACCGAAGCCGGAGTGCTCCCCCAGGGGCTGATCAAGGGCGTTGCAGGGATCGGCGCGCTGCTCGCCGAAGGGATCGGAGACACGATCCGGTTCTCGCTCACGGCCGACCCGGTCGAGGAAGCGAAAGCCGGGCGCGCGCTGCTCGAGGTCCTCCAGCTGCGGGAGCGCAAGGGCCTCGACCTGATCGCGTGTCCCTCGTGCGGTCGGGCCGAGGTCGATGTCATCCGCGTCGCCACCGACGCGCAGCAGGCGCTCGAGGAACGCAACATCCCGCTGCAGGTCGCGGTGATGGGATGCGTGGTGAACGGTCCGGGGGAGGCTCGGGAAGCGGATCTCGGCATCGCCGCGGGCCGCGGGAAGGGCCACCTGTTCGTGAAGGGACAGGTGGTGCGGGTCGTCCCGGAGGCGGAAATGGTCGCCGCGCTCATCGACGAAGCCGAGCGCATCATGGCGGAGGGAATCGAGGCGCGCCTCGCGGCGGCCGACCCGAACGCGGCCGCGCTGGCCGACGCGGCGCGTGAAGAGCTGCTCCAGATCCAGGGTGTCGACGCGAACCACTCATCGGAGCGCATCCGGAGAATCCGCGAGATCGCGGAGTAGCGGCCGCGCCGACCGGTGGTCCTCGCCGCCTTATCCTGACATTCGTGTCAGACAACGAGAGCACCCCGGTCGGGCGGCGCGTGTTCCTCGGTCTCCTCGGTGCGGGCGCAGCCGGGGTGCTCTTCGGCGCGCGCGTGCAGAACGTCTTCGCGAGCCTCGTGCCGAACTGGCTCTCCCTGCTGCCCCTCGGCGATCACTTCCGCTTCTACACGGTCACGGGCGGCTTCCCGAAGCGCGCTGCCGACGAATACAGCCTTTCGATCGGTGGACTGGTACGGCATCCCTACACGCTCTCGTACGCACAGCTGCGCGCGATGCCGTCGACGATGCTGACTCGCGACTTCCAGTGCGTGACGGGCTGGCGCGTGCCGAACGTGCACTGGACCGGTGTCCGGCTCAGCCACCTGCTCGACAAAGCCGGCGTACAACCGGGCGCCCAGGCGCTGCGATTCACGTCCTTTGATGGGTTGTACACCGAGAGCCTCAGCCTCGAGCAGGCGCGCCGCGCCGACGTGATGGTCGCATACGACCTCGACGGGAAGCCGTTGAGCAGCGATCACGGCGGGCCGGCGCGCCTCTACGTCGCGCCGATGTACGGCTACAAGTCGTGCAAGTGGCTCAGCGGGATTGAGGTCGTCGATCACGTGATCCCGGGCTACTGGGAGAACGAGGGTTACGACGTCGACGCATGGGTCGGCCACAGCAACGGCCGCGACGACGCTCCCACCTCGTCGTGAGTACTGCCCGCGGCCGTATCCCGCGCTTTGACCGGCTCGAACGGATCGTGCATTGGTGCAACGCGACGTTGTTTCTCGTGCTGCTCGCCACGGGCGCGTCGTTGTACGCCGGCCCGCTCTCAACGATCGTTGCGCACCGGCACGCGGTGAAGACGATTCACGTGTATGCCGGCCTGCTCCTGCCCGTGCCACTGCTCGCGGGGCTCCTGCTCCCGGCCGGCCGGCAGTTCCGCTCGGATGTCTCACGTTTCAATCGGTGGACGACCGACGACCAGCGCTGGTGGTCGCGCCGCAACCGGGCGTCGGTGCAGCTCGGCAAGTTCAACCCCGGTCAGAAGCTCAACGCGATCTTCGTCGCGGCGTCAATCGTGCTCATGCTCGTCACCGGATCGATCATGCGCTGGTTCAAGCCCTTCCCCGACACCATCAGAACCGGCGCGACCTTCGTGCACGACTGGGTCTTCGTACTACTTCTCGTCGTCGTCATCGGTCACATCATGATCGCGCTCGCCGATGTCGATTCGTTGCGCTCGATGATCCGCGGATGGGTGCCGGAACCGTGGGCCAGGCGTGAGCGTCCGCGTTGGTGGGCCGAGGTCGTGGCCGAGCGTTCCGGCGGCGACGACGACTCAGCGGATCCGCTCGGCCACGTCGAGGCAAGCCGCGACGAGGGGCTCGGCGAAGCGCGCGTTGGCACAGGCGAGATGCCCGTCGGCGAGTGAGTGCACCGTCGAGTTCTTGATCGCGCCGGCGAGGTCGAGCTGCAGCGCGGGGGCGACACCGTGGTCTTCGGTTGTGCAAAGGATCGCGGTGGGAACGTCGACCTCGCCGATCCAGCGACGCGCGCTGTAGGTCGTGATGGAGTGACCGGCTTCGATGATCATGCGCCAGTCGTGCCGCCGCATCTCGGCCGCGGCCCAGGTCGGCATCGTCGAGGGTTGCATGCGAACCATCGGTACCGCTGGGAGCAGACGCGACGGCACGGTCATGCGGGCCAGCGCGGTCGCACCGAACATGGTCGTCTGATAGACGCTGCGCGTCAGCCGGTTGGGCGCGAAACCCGCGCTCGTCGCACACAACACGAGTCCTTCGACGAGGTCGCGGTGCCGTCTCCACATCAGTTGGGCTACGGGTCCACCCATCGAGTAGCCGACCGCGATGACAGGACCGGTGTCGAGCGCTTCGATCGTCGCCGCGCAGTCGTCCGCGCAATCGGACAGGCGGAAGATGCGATGCGTGCGGAGTCCGCGCGCGTGGCCGCGCAGGTCGGGCGCGACGATGTTGAAGTGGGCGCGCAGCGGCTCGAAGGTCTGGAACCAGTTCAGACCCGCGCTCGCAACCCAGCCGTGCAGCAAGAGCAGGGTCGGCGCGCCCGGCGGACCCGCGACCTCGCGCACGAAAGTCGTCCCCTGATCGCCCAGCTGGATGCGGCGGCCGACCGGCAGGAGCGAGGGTCCTTCTCGTTGCGGCGGCGGTTCAACCGAGGCCGTCATCGCGGTAGCTCCTCCCGTATGCGCTCCGCCGCGCCTCCATGCTGACACATTCGTCAGCTCGCGGGCTCACTTGCGGGATCGGGCCCGCCGTCTTGGGCCCTCCCGCGGCCTACGACCGGCGCTCGGCCCAGTAGCAGTCGACGCGATACGGGATCCGGAGCTCCTCGCGGCCCCGTGCTCCCGGGTGGTCGGCGAGCACGGCACGCACCTCGTCGAGGACCACCGCGCGGTCGGCCTCGGGGAGCACCGCGACGTGACTCACGCTCGCGACTCGCCGGACCACGCCGGCGGGCGTGATCGGCTGGACGTGCCGGAACTGGGCCTCGTGCAGTTCGCCGAACCCGGGCATGTCGCTTCGCGTCGCGCTGTCGCGCCAGTTCTCGTGATCGCGCCAGGGCGCGTGCTTCTCGACACGATCCATGATCGTCCACACCGCGTCGACCCAGGGCTCGGTCCGGTCGCGCGCATTCCACACGAGCGCGAGCCGCCCGCGCGGTCGCAACACGCGCGCGGCCTCGGCCGTCGCGGGCTCGTGGTCGAACCAGTGCCAGGCCTGGGCGACGGTGATCGCATCGAGTGATGACGCCGACAACGGAAGTGCCTCCGCCGTTCCCGCGACGATGGGAACCTCCGGCAGCTTCTCCCGGAAGGTCGCTCGCATTCCCGCAACGGGCTCGACTGCGAGCAAGTCGGCGCCGCTCGCGACCAGCAGTCGAGTCAGCTTGCCCGTGCCTGCGGCGACGTCGGCCACGCGCTTCCCATGCGAGATGCGAAGCTCGTCGACTAGCCACGCGACCACTTCGGGCGGGTACGAGGGTCGTGCCGCCTCGTAGTCGCCCGGGTCGTTGAAACCGGCCGCCGCGACATCGTGTACCACGTCTTTTGGTCGCCCTCGCTCGGCCGGGGATGCCCCGGCCGCTTCACGCTCGAGAATCCGGCGAGCTCGCTCCGCTCCGGTTCGCCCACCGAACTGTGTTCACAGGATCATACCGGCGGCGACGGTGTCGTTCGTGGCCTCGTCGACGAGGATGAACGAGCCGGTCGCGCGATTGCGGCGGTAGTCGTCGAAGAACAGCGGCGCGGTGGTGCGCAGCGTGACGCGGCCGATCTCGTTGAGCGACAGCGAGGTCGCGGTCTCGTCGCGATGCAACGTGTTGACGTCGAGCCGGTAGTGCAGGTCCTTCACGAGGCCGCGCGCCCACTTCGAAGTGTGCTTCAGTGCATACTTGCTGCCGGGCTTGAGCTCGCTCCGCTCGTTGAACCAGCACAGCATCGCGTCGACGTCCTGGCCGATGTTCGGCTGATTGTTGGGCCGGCAGAGCATGTCGCCTCGACTCACGTCGAGGTCGTCGCTCAATCGGATCGTGACGGACATCGGCGGAACGGCTTCGTCGACCGGCCCGTCGGCGGTGTCGATCGAGGCGATGGTCGACGTGAATCCGGACGGCAGGATGACGACGTCGTCGCCGACACGGTAGGAGCCGCTCGCGACCTGACCCGCATAGCCGCGGTAGTCGTGGTGATTGTCGTCGCGCGGCCGGATCACGTACTGAACGGGAAAGCGGCAGTCGATGAGGTTGCGGTCCGAGGCGATGTGGACCTCTTCGAGATGATGTAGCAGCGAGGTTCCCTCGTACCAAGGAGTGTTCGCCGAGCGTTCGACCACGTTGTCGCCCTTCAGCGCCGACATCGGCACGAACTGGAGGTCGCGGACATCGAGCTTCGCCGCGAACTCGCGGAACTCGGCTTTGATCCGCTCGAAGACGTCCTGGTCGTAGTCGACGAGGTCCATCTTGTTCACGCAGAGGACGAGGTGGGGGACGCCGAGCAGCGACGCGAGGAACGCATGCCGCCGCGACTGCTCGATGATCCCTTTGCGCGCGTCGACGAGAATGAGCGCGAGGTCGGCGGTCGAGGCGCCGGTCACCATGTTGCGCGTGTACTGCACGTGCCCGGGAGTGTCGGCGATGATGAACTTGCGACGCGGAGTGGCGAAGTAGCGGTAGGCGACGTCGATCGTGATTCCCTGTTCCCGTTCGGCGCGCAGGCCGTCGGTCAGGAGCGCGAGATTCATGCCCTCCTCGCCGCGCAGCATCGTCGAGCGCTCGAGCGCTTCGAGTGTGTCCTCGAAGATCTGCTTCGAGTCGTAGAGCAGCCGGCCGATCAGCGTCGACTTGCCGTCGTCGACGGAACCCGCGGTCGCGAATCGGAGAAGCTCCATCTATCTCCCTCCCGCGTCTCGCGGCGATGAGGCGGCGGGTGTTCCCGGGCGAGTAGCACTCCGCATCAGAAGTACCCCTCGCGCTTGCGGTCTTCCATGGCCGCCTCCGAGAACTTGTCGTCGGCCCGGGTCGCACCGCGTTCGGTGATGCGCGATGCGGCGACTTCGGTGATCACGTCGTCGATCGAGACGGCCGTCGACGCCACCGCCGCCGTGCAGGTCGCGTCGCCGACCGTCCGGTAGCGGACCGTCGCTTCGAACACTTCCTCGTCGGCGGTGGGCTGGAGGAATTCCGTCACGGCCATCAGCATTCCGTCGCGGCGGAACACCGGGCGCCGGTGCGCGTAGTAAATCGACGGCAGCTCGATCTCCTCGTCGGCGATGTACTGCCAGATGTCGAGCTCGGTCCAGTTCGAGAGCGGGAACACACGGATGTGCTCGCCCTTGCGGTGGCGGCCGTTGTACAGCGACCAGATTTCCGGCCGCTGGTTCTTCGGGTCCCATTGACCGAACTCGTCACGGAACGAGAAGAACCGCTCCTTTGCGCGTGCCTTCTCCTCGTCGCGCCGCGCGCCGCCGAGTACCGCATCGAACCCGTGCTCGGCGATCGCGTCGAGCAGCGTCGTCGTCTGCAGACGATTGCGAGACGCCCGCGGGCCGGTGTCCTCGACCACGCGTCCGGCGTCGATCGACGCCTGCACCGACGCGACCACGAGATTGACGCCGAGGCGCTCGACCGACGAGTCGCGGAATTCGATCACCTCCTGGAAGTTGTGGCCCGTGTCGACGTGCATGACGGGGAAGGGCAGCCGGGCCGGCCAGAAGGCCTTGCGAGCGACGTGGAGCATGACCACGCTGTCCTTGCCGCCCGAAAAGAGCAGCACGGGACGCTCGAACTCGGCCGCGACCTCCCGCAGCAGATGGATCGACTCCGCTTCGAGCGCGTCGAGATGAGATATGAGGCGGTGCATTCTTCGCTTCCGTCGCTTGGCTTTCGTGGAGTCAGGCTCCGGGCCACCCGTGGAGGCCGCATTCCATTTTGCCCTGTCCCGACCAGCGGCCCGAACGGGGGTCTTCGCCGTCGGCGACGGGCCGGGTGCAGGGCCAGCACCCGATCGACGGGTACCCCTGGGCGACGAGCGGATGCTCGAGCAGTTCGTGATCCTGCTTGTAGGCCGCGATGTCGGCGTCGGTCCACGGCGCGAGGGGGTTCACCTTGACGATGCCGCGCCCGATGTCGAGGTGCGCGATCGGCGCGTTCGTGCGTGTCGGCGACTCGACCCGGCGCAAACCGGTCATCCACGCCTGCTTGCCGCGCAAGGCGCGGGCCAAGGGCTCGACCTTGCGCATCGCGCAGCACTCGTCGGGATCCGTCTGCCAGAGGTCGTCGGGCGACACGAGCGGCTGCATGACCGTGAGGTTGAGGTCGTAGCGCTCCCGCACCCGCTCGACGTACCAGAGCGTTTCCGCGAAGTGGTACTGCGTGTCGAGGAACACGACCTCGATGCCGGGCGCGGCGCGCGCCGCCAGGTCGACGAGAACACAGTCCTGGAATGACGCGGCGACGACCATCGCGGTGCCGAATCGCTCCCACGCCCACCTGATTGCGCTCGACGCGGGCTTGCGTTCGAGCTCCTTGGAGACCGCCGCGAGCTCGGCAAGATCGATGTCGACTAGCGGGCGGTCGACGGTAACGGGATCGAGCAGGCTCATGCTGTCTCGCTCTGGTTCGTCCGCTCTCGGCGCCGGGTCATGTCGCCGCGCACTCCCCGTCGCCGACATCGGCGACGTAGGGGCCGGTCTCGTCGTAGTCGACGTAGAACTCGGGACCGACGTCGGGCGGGGGGAACTGATCGAGGTCGCCGACGGAGTCACCGACAGCCTTGGCGCCGCCCGCGCGGGCCAGCCACGTCTGGAACAGCTCGCCCGGAGCGCGCTCTTCCTCGAAACGGCGGACGATCCGCACGACGGCTTCGGGCGCGCTCTTCGCGGGCACCTTCGTCGCCTTGTCACCGAATTCCACCTCGGTCTCGCCGAGATGGCCGCCGAGCAGCATCTGGTAGCCGGGCGCGGCTCGTCCGTGGGCGCGGCGCTCGAGACCGAAGAATCCGATGTCGGAGATGTGGTGTTGGCCGCAGCTGTTGGTGCAGCCGGAGATGTTCACGCGCACGCCGGGCACCTCGGCGAGTCCGGCATCCTCCAGCGCGTCGCCGATCGCCGCGGCGAGGCCGCGTGACTGGGTGACCGCGAGATTGCAGGTGTCGGCTCCCGGGCAAGAGACGACGTCGCGCGCCAGCTCGGCGCCCGCTTGGGCCATGTCGATGTCGGCCAGACGGTCGTAGAGCGCGCGCAGGTCGGCCTCGTTGAGATCGCGCAACGCGAGGTTCTGCCGGTTGGTGATACGGACGTCGATAGCGAGGTCGCGCTGGATGTCGGCAAGCGCGCGGAACTGGTCGGCGGTGATGTCGCCGAGCCGTGAGTACGCGACGGCACTGACGGTGCCACGGGCGACGCCCCGCACGACGTTCGCTTCTTGCCAGCGCTCGAAGGGATCGCGCGATAACAACTTCACGGGCACGTGGGCAGGCCCGATCTTCGTCGCCTCCGGGGTGCCGCCGGCTGGCGCGTCTCCGGCTTCGAGCACGGCTTCGGGGATACCCCAGGGCCAGTCGCGCGCACCGCGCAGGAACTTGCGTTCGCGAAAGATGCGTTCGCGCAGTTCGTCGATTCCCATAGAGTCGACGAGCCACTTCATGCGGGCACGGATCTTGTTGTCGCGGTTTCCGTAGTGGTCGAAGGTGCGCAGGCACGCGTAGATCGTCGGCAGCAGCTCTTCGCGCGAGGTGAACTCCTCGAGCGCCTGCGCCGGGTGGGGATTGGCGCCGAGACCGCCGGCGATGAAGACGCGAAAGCCGGCCTCGGTCGTTCCGTCGCCGAGTGTCCGGGTGGTCGCGACCACGCCGACGTCGTTGAACATCGCCTGGCCGCAGTCGGTCGCGCAGCCGGAGAAGTTGATCTTGAACTTCCGGGGAAGTCGCTGCCCGTACGGGTGGCGCAGCAGGAAATCCGTGGTCGCCTTGGCCCAAGGCGTGATGTCGAGCACTTCTTGCGGGCACGCACCGGCGAGGTGGCAGCCCATGACGTTTCGCACGGTGTCGCCGCAGGCCTCGCGCGAGGTGAGCCCGACCGACGCCATGAGCCGAAGGATCTCGGGCGTCTGCTCGAGCGGCACGAAGTGGAACTGGACGTTCTGGCGCGTGGTCAGGTGTCCCCAGCCCCGCGAGTAGTTGTCGGCGATGTACGCGAACGTGTCGATCTGTTCCGCGGTGATGCGGCCGTGCGGGATCTTGATCCGCAGCATCTGCGCGCGGCCGCCCTGCCGCTGGCCGTAGACGCCGTGGTTCAACCGGAAGACGCGGAAGGTGTCCTCGTCGACCCGCCCGTCGAGATAGTCCGCGACGGTGCGTTCGAAGATGTCGAGTTCTTCGGCGATGATCGGTTCGAGTTGGCGGGTCGCGAGATCGCGTACGTCGATCGCCATAGGGGTGCTCCCTGACGGGCGGACGGGGTTGGAGAAGACGGCGGGTGCTGCGGTGCCGCGGCCGTCAGCGGGCTCGGTCGCGACAGAGCTCGCCGCGAACCTCGTGCGGCGTGCGACCCATGAAGATGCTCGCAGCGCCCACTACCCGCAGGATCATTCCGCCACCCTACGCCGCTCCCCGGTGAAATACCAGCTGCAAGGTCGGGAATTTCCCCGACCAGGGCGGTCAACATTCACCCGAGAAGCCCATATTCCGCCAACTGTTGGCACGGTGATGGTGCGTAGGCGGGTGTGGCGGTGCCCAACTGTTGGCACGGTGAGGTGTTCCGGGCGGCTGGGGTACGGCTGCCTCAGTAGCCTCGGCGGGCATGCGGATGACCTCGCTGTTCCTGCGCACCCTGCGCGACGACCCGGCCGACGCCGAGGTCGAGAGCCACCGGCTCCTCGTGCGGGCCGGGTACATCCGCCGGATCAGCGCGGGGATCTACTCCTGGCTCCCGCTCGGGTACCGGGTGTTGCGGAAGGTCGAACAGATCGTCCGGGAGGAGATGGACGCGGCGGGGGCCCAGGAGGTGCTGCTGCCGATCGCGCAGCCGCTCGAGCTGTGGGAGCGCAGTGGCCGCGACAAGGCGTACGGCCCGCTCATGTTCCGCCTCCTCGACCGCAAGGAGACCGGCTACTGCCTGTCACCCACCGCCGAGGAGCTGGTGACGAGCATCGTCGCCCAGGAATACGGGTCGTACCGCGATCTCCCCGTGAACCTGTACCAGATCAACTGGAAGTACCGCGACGAGCTCCGGCCCCGCTTCGGTCTCCTGCGCGGCCGCGAGTTCCTGATGAAGGACGCATACTCGTTCGACGTCGATCTCGACGGGCTACGCGCGAGCTACCGGCTCATGTACGACGCGTACCACCGCGTGTTCGAGCGTTGCGGTCTCACGTTCCGCGCGGTCGAGGCCGAGTCGGGGGAGATGGGCGGCTCGGAGAGTCGTGAGTTCATGGCGGTCGCGGCGGTGGGCGAAGACGACTTCGTGTGGTGCCGCAGCTGCGAATACGCGGCGAACGTCGAAGCCGCGCGCCGCGGCACGGGCGCGGTCGCGCCGGGCGCGACGGCGGGTGATGACCCACCGATGGACGAGGTGCACACCCCCGGGGTACCGGGCATCGCGGGCGTGGCCGAGCTCTTGCAGCTCGAGCCGGACGCACTCTTGAAATCGATCGCGTTCGACGTCGACGGCAATCTCGGCCTGGCGCTCGTACCCGGCGACCGCGAGGTCAACGAGCTCGCACTCGCGGCCGCGTTGCGGCCCAAGTCGATGCGCCTCTACGGCGACGACGACTTCACCGCGCATCCCGAGCTCCCGAAGGGATACATCGGTCCGCATTTCTCCGGCGCGAGCGTCGTCGTCGCCGATCCTTCCGTAAAGGCGGGGCCCGCGTGGGTCACCGGTGCCAATCGGACCGACCACCACGTTCGCAACGCCGTGCTCGGACGCGACTTCGACGTCGACATCTGGGCCGACATCGTCACCGTCGAGCCGGGCGACCCTTGCCCGCGGTGCAGCAAGCCGTTGTCGATCGACCGCGGCATCGAGGTGGGTCACGTGTTCCAGCTCGGGACGAAGTACAGCGAGAGTCTGGACGCCCGCTACACCGACGAGAACGGCGAGCAACACCCGATGGTGATGGGGTCGTACGGGATCGGCGTCTCGCGTGTGCTGGCGGCGGTGGCCGAGGAGTATCACGACGAGCACGGGCTCGCGTGGCCGTCGGCGCTCGCGCCCTATTCGGTGCATCTCATCGTCGTCCCGGGTCGTGGCGACCAGGCCGCGGGCGTCGTCGCCGAGGCGGAACGCGTCTACGAGGAGCTGCAGGCGCACGGCCTCGACGTGCTCTACGACGATCGCGATCTCAGCCCCGGCGTGAAGTTCGCCGACGCCGATCTGCTCGGTGTCCCGATCCAGCTGGTGGTGGGGGCGAAGGGAGTCGGCCGCGGCGTGATCGAGCGCAAGGTGCGTGCGACAGGTGCCCGCGACGAGCTGCCTCTGCAGGAGTTCGTCGACCCGCGCGCCTGGTAGGCGCTCACTTCACCGGCTGGTCAACCGGATCCGCTTCGGCGTCCTCGTCGGCGCGTGCTCGCGGGTGGTGGAGCAGCGTTGCCGCGAGAAACGCGCACCCGATCGTGACGAGCGCGATCGCCGCGATCCACGCCGCGTCGAACGTCCGGTCGGTCAACTGGTGCACGAGGAAGCCCGCGCCGGTCGCGAGAAACGCGAGTCCGAAGAGCAGCTCGACGAAGTCGGTCGGGTGACGGTCCATCACGATCCTCCGAGAATGGTCTCGATGCCGCCGGGTTCGAAGCGCCGTACGCGCACCTGTCCGACACCGACCCGCAGGTCGAGGTGCAGAAGGCCGGGTCCGGTTCCGGCGATCGCCTGCTGGTCGTTCTCGGGCCAGCCGCCGGATTGGCGCCCGAAGAGCAGCGTCGATCCGGCTCCGGCGTGTGCGTCCACAACGACGCGCACCGAGCTGGGCACGTCGACGGTGAGCTCGCCGATACCGACCTGTGCGTCGACGTCGGTCGTGCGGGCGGCGAGTGGGACGGCGCGCAAGTCGATCTCGAGATTGCCGACGCCCAACCGGTAGTCGTGCTGGATCTCCGTGACGTGCAGCGGCCGGTAGACCCGGTGGCCGATGCCACCGCGCAGCGGGACGTCGATGGTGTTTGCAATCGAGGTGGCGGCGAGGAGCGCGATCCCGACGAGGATCAGCAGATGCGCGCGCCCGAAGAAGGCGGCAGTAATCAGCGCGGCACCGACAACGCACGTGCCGATCGCGAGCACGACGGTGAGGTTGACGTCGAGGGCGCCAGTCGCCTGCAGCAAGCTCGCGATTCCCGCACCGATGAGCAGAATGCTGATCGTCACGGGTGTGATGAACGGGCGCTTCCGCTGCGCGCGGCGCTCGAAGCGCGCGGTCCGGCGCCGCGACCGCGCGGACGACGGCCATTCCTGGGTTTGCGTCCAGGCGCTCGGCGGAACGAGCAGGGGTTCGGTTGGCTCCGGTAAGGCCCCAGCAGGCCGCGAGAGCGGCGGCGGTGTCGTCGGCCCGGTAAGGCTGTGTGCGCCGGCCAGCGCGGCGCCGGTGACATCTGAACCCGAGAGGTTCGCAGCGGTCGCGTCCTCTGCGGTCGGCGTGTCGCCGGTCGCGTCAGCCGGTTCCGGCGCAGGGCCCGGGCCCGCGCCCGCGCCTGCGGGCTCGTATTCGCCGCGCCGACGGACGAGGAGGATCACCAGGCCCCCCGCGATGAGAAGGAACGGACCACCGAAGCGGTCGAGGCGCAGGCCGTGTGGCAGGAGATGATTGCTCGCGATCGTGACGCCGATCGCGATGAGCACGAGGCCGACGAAGGTGCCGGGATCACGCCGGCGGTGGTGCGGCTTGCCGGGTTCGTCAGCGGGCGCGATCGCGATCCACGCGACAAGGTACGCGGGTACGCCGATCCACAGCACTCCCGCCACGACCCACAGGACGCGGACCAGCACGACATCGAGGTCGTAGGCCTCGGCGACGCCCGCGCAGACGCCGCCGAGCATGCCGTTCGCGCGGTCGCGCCGCAGACGCCGGCGGTGCGATCGCGGATCCGGACGCGGCGGCGTCGGCGCGGTGGGGGGTGCGTCGGTTTCCATGCCGCCCACCTTGCGCCCGGGCCGGCCGCCTCGCCATCGGGAATGACCCTGACCGCAACCCGCAGGCCGTTCCGGGGCCCGGATGCCTGGTATTGAGGTTCGGCGCGATCATCTGCGAATGCCGGCCTCGAGCGCGCTCCGCCGCCGCGAGTTCACGCGGCCCGTCGAAGGCCGCATGGTCGCGGGCGTGGCGGTCGGGCTCGCGGACGGGCTGGGACTCGACGCGAACGTCGTCCGTTGCGGGTTCGTCGTCCTCGCGGTCGCGAGCGGGCTCGGCGTGATCGTCTACGGGATCGCGTGGTTGCTCATGCCGAGCGACCCCGAAGGCTCGTCTCGCCGCGAGCCGGTCGGCGGCGACGCGGTCGCGACGTGCGCATTCGGTGCGGTCGTGCTCGGAGCGTTGTTGCTGGTGCGCGCGCTCGGGCTCTGGCCGGGCGACGTCGTGGTGTGGCCGCTCGTCGCGTCGCTCGTCGGCCTGGCCCTGCTCGCGATGCGGACCGGTACAGGCACCGCGACGGCCGAGCTGCCGGACTGGGCCCTGCTGCGCCGACTCCCGCCGGACGCCGCCGACGCCGTGGCCGTGCTCATCGGCACCCGGCGCGGTGTGCTCGCGCGAATCGCGGCCGGGATCGCATGCGTCGCCGTGGGATTGGCCGCGTTCGTCGTCAGCGTCGACTCGTGGAGCGCGCTCCGCGGCACGCTCGTGGCGTCCGTGGCGGTCGTCATCGGAGTGGCGCTCGTCGTCGGCCCCGGAGTGTCTCGGCTCGTCCATGCGCTCGTCGAAGAGCGACGCGAACGCATCCGGGCCGACGAGCGAGCCGACGTCGCCGCGCATCTACACGACTCGGTGCTGCAGACGCTCGCGCTCGTCCAGCGCCGCGCCGACGATCCCCGCGAGGTCGTCCGGCTCGCGCGCATGCAGGAGCGCGAGCTGCGCGCGTGGCTGCTCGGCGGTGACGCGCCCGACGCGAGCGCGGGTTCCTCGCTGGGTGCCGCGCTCGAGGAGGTGGCGGCGTCGATCGAGAGCGAGCAGGGAATTCCCGTGGAGGTGGTGCGCGTGCGCGATTGCGGGATCGACGGCGCCGAGCCCCTTCTCGCCGCCGCGCGCGAGGCGATCCTCAACGCGGCCCGTCATTCGGGCGCGTCGCGCGTCGCCGTGTATCTCGAGGTGGAACCCGATCAGGCGACGATCTTCGTGCGCGATCGCGGCCGTGGCTTCGACCCCGCAGCCGTGCCCGCGGACCGGGGTGGCATCAGCCACTCCATCGTCGGCCGGATGACGAGGGTGAAGGGCCGTGCGACCGTGCGCTCGACGGTGAACGAGGGAACGGAGATCGAGCTCGTGCTCCCCTTGACGAAGACGATCGAAGCGTCGTGACCGAACCTCCGCGCGTCTTTCTCGTCGATGATCACCAGTTGTTCCTCGCGGGTGTGCGCGCGGAGCTCGGCGACGCGGTCGACGTCCTCGGCGCGGCGTCCGATGTCGACGCGGCCGTCGAAATGATCCGTGAGCGGCAACCCGAGGTCGTGCTGGTCGACGTGCACATGCCCGGCGGTGGCGGCGCGCGCGTCATCACCGAGGTCGCGCGCACGCATCCCGACGTCCGCTTCCTCGCACTCTCCGTCAGTGATGCCCCCGAGGACGTGATCGCGACGATCCGCGCCGGCGCACGGGGCTACGTCACCAAGACCATCGCACCCGACGAACTCCTCGACGCGATCGCGCGCGTGCGGGACGGCGATGCGGTGTTCTCGCCTCGGCTCGCGGGCTTCGTCCTCGACGCGTTTGCCGACGTCGCGCCGATCGCCGCCGATCCGGAGCTCGACCAGCTGACGCCGCGCGAACGCGAGGTGCTGCGCCTCATCGCCCGCGGCTACGCCTACAAGGAGGTCGCGCGCGACCTGGGTATCTCGACGAAGACCGTCGAGACCCACGTGTCGTCCGTGCTGCGCAAGCTCCAGCTGTCGAGCCGGCACCAGCTCGCCCGCTGGGCCTCGGACCGCCGGCTGATCTAGCTGCGGCGACCGCCCGATCTCGCTACCGTCGGACCGGTGCCCTTGCCCGTACGCCCCCCGTTCGATCCGATGCTCGCCAAGCTCACGCGCGAGCTCCCGCCTGCGGTCGGCGTGTCGTACGAGCCGAAGTGGGACGGCTTCCGTTGCATCGTGTTCCGCGACGGCGACGACCTCGACTTGCAGTCGCGCAACCAGAAACCGTTGATGCGGTATTTCCCCGAGCTGCGCGAGCCGATGCTCGACCAGCTTCCCGAACGGGTCGTGCTCGACGGCGAGCTCGTCGTCGCGGGCGAGCGGGGTCTCGACTTCGACGCGCTCCAACTTCGCCAGCATCCCGCCGCGTCGAGAGTGAAGAAGCTCTCTGGAGAGATCCCCGCTTCGTATGTCGCCTTCGACCTCCTCGCGCTGGACGAGCGCTCGCTGCTCGACGTGCCGTTCGAGGAGCGGCGGGAGGTGCTCGAAAATGTGCTCGCCGGTGCGCGCCCTCCGATCTACGTCACGCCCGCGACCCGCGATCGCGACATCGCGGCCGACTGGTTCTCGCGCTTCGAGGGCGCGGGCTTCGACGGTGTCGTCGCGAAGGCGCTCGACGACGGGTATCACCCGGGCAAGCGCACCATGCTGAAAGTGAAGCACGAGCGCACGTGCGACTGCGTCGTCGCCGGGTTCCGTGTCCACAAGGACGGGAACGGCGTGGGCTCGTTTCTCCTCGGGCTGTACGACGATTCGGGGGTGTTGCAGCACGTCGGCGTCGCCAGCGCGATGGCCGCCGCGCTACGCACGCGCCTCGCCGACGAGGTCGAGGATCTCCGCGCCGACGCGCTCACCGACCATCCGTGGAAGAGCTGGGCCGAGTCGATGTCGGAGGCGGCCGCCCAGGGGCAGCGGATGCCCGGAGGGCCGAGCCGTTGGAACGCGACGAAGGATCTCTCCTGGGAGCCGCTCCGCATCGAGCGTGTCTGCGAAGTCGAGTTCGAAGGCATGATGAACGGCCGGTTCCGCCACAACGCTCGATTCCGGCGCTGGCGACCGGACAAGGACCCGCGTGACTGCACGTACGCTCAGCTCGAGACCGTGCCTCCCGCCGAGCTCCGCGAGATGTTCAGCTGAGCGGAGTCTCCGTGCCGGGCCGGCCGGAACGCCGCCTGCGCAGCGGCCGCCGACACCCGTCCAGGGGTGGATCTACCTGGGAGAGCAGGTCGTTCGCGCTATACTTCTTTGGTTGTATCGGGCGTCCCTACGGGGACGGTGAACGTGGGCCGCGGCCCACGTTTTTTCTTGAGGTCACGAGGCAGGATTCGCATTGAGCGCAACGGAGACGCAACTCGAGGCGGTTCGATCCGCAGTCGAGCCGGCCGTCGCCGCGCTCGGGCTCGATATCTACGACGTCGAGCTGTTCGGCGTGGGAGCGGCGCGCACGCTCCGGCTCACGGTGACGCGACCCGACGGAGTCGATCTCGAGACCATCACCGCCGTGACGCGTTCGGTGTCGCCGATCGTCGACGACGCGTCGAGGATCGGGGGCTCGTACCTTCTCGAAGTCAGCAGTCCCGGGGTCGAGCGGGCGCTGCGCCGGCCCGAGCACTACGAGTCGGCGGTGGGTGAGGAGATCTCGGTCAAGTTCCACACCGGCACGGGTCCGAAGCGGGTGCGCGGAGTTCTCCGCCATTTCGACGGCGAACGCTGTGTCGTCGAAACCGAAGACGGTGTCGACCAGGAGATCGCGATCTCCGATGTCACCCAGGCGCGCACCGTGTTCGATTGGGGACCGCAGTCACGTCCAGGGTCCGCGGGGAAGTCCTCCCGCGGTGCGGGTCGCGCGCGGGCGAAGGGGAAGTCATGAAAAACCCGGAGATGCTCGAAGCGCTCTCGGCCCTCGCGGTCGAAAAAGGCATTCCCGAAGAAGTGATGCTCGAGGCGCTCGCGAACGCGCTCGTCACCGCGTACAAGCGGATGCCGGAAGCGGCCGAAGAGGCTCTCGTCGAGATCGACGTCGAGACGGGCGAGATCCGTGTGATCGCGCAGGAGCTCGACGAAGACGGCAACGTGACGCGCGAGTGGGACGACACGCCGGCCGACTTCGGGCGCATCGCCGCGCAGACGGCGAAGCAGGTGATCCTGCAGCGCATCCGCGAGGCCGAGCGTGAGATGAAGTACGAGGAATACGCCGGGCGCGAAGGCGACATCGTCACGGGCATCATCCAGCAGACCGACGCGCGGTACACCCTGCTCGATCTCGGCCGCGTCGAGGCGCTCCTCCCGCAGGCCGAACAGGTCCCGGGCGACCGCTACGACCACGGCTCACGGATGAAGGCATACATCGTCGAGGTTCGCAAGACGGCAAAGGGCCCCCAGATCGTCGTGTCGCGCACGCACCCGGGCCTCGTGCGGAGGTTGTTCGAGCTCGAGGTGCCCGAACTGCTCGACGGCGTGGTCGAGATCAAGGCAGTCGCACGGGAGCCCGGCCACCGCACCAAGATCGCCGTGGCCTCGAACGATCAGAACGTCGATCCGGTCGGTGCGTGCGTCGGCGCGCGCGGCATGCGCGTGCGGCAGGTCGTGAACGAGCTGCGGGGCGAGAAGGTCGACATCGTTCCGTACAGCGGCGAGCCGCAGGAGTTCGTCACGCGCGCGCTCGCTCCCGCAAAGGTGCGGGAAGTGCGCATCCACGACGACACGGGTATCGCCGAGGTGATCGTGCCCGACTTCCAGCTCTCGCTCGCGATCGGCAAGGAGGGCCAGAACGCACGTCTCGCGGCCCGGCTCACCGGATGGCGGGTCGACATCAAGAGCGAGACGCAGCTCGCCGAGGAGGAAGCCGGCGGTGGCTACGCCGAGGGCGAGTGGGTCGAGGGTCCCACGGGCGAACTGATGTGGCAGCCGGCGGAGGGCGGCGAAGCCATCAGCGCCGCCGAAGCAGGCTACGGCACGATCATGGGAGAGGCACCCGCCGAGGTCGCGCCCGAGACGGGGGACGCCGACGACGAGGAGTCCGTGCCGCCGGACGCCGAGGACGCCGCGATGCACGTCGACGCGTCCGTCGCCGACGAGGCGGCCGACGAGCTGGCCGCGGACGCCGACATCGAGGGCGAGGAGGCCGCGATCCGGGCCGAGGAGGAGGCCGAGATCGAAGAAGAGTTCGAAGCGGAAATCGAAGAAACGGCAGGAGACGAGAGCTGACGGACCCGCGACGCACGTGCGTGGGCTGCCGGCGAACCGACCGACCCGTCGGTTGGGTCAGGGTTGCGGCAACGCGCGAAGGAGCGGTACAGATCGGCCGGACGGTGCCCGGCCGGGGGGCGTGGGTGTGCTCGAGCGCCTGCGCGAACCGAGCGGTCGAGCGGGGAACGCTGGCTCGGGCACTGCACAAGAACTTGACGAGCACCGAGATCGAAGCGCTGCGCGCGAGACTAGAGAGCCTCGATTTCTAAGGGAACGGACTGTTTTGGCGACGAAGAAGATCCGGGTCTACGAGCTGGCACGAGAGCTCGGCGTTGACAACGCCGTCGTGGTCGAGCTTTCGAACGAGCTCAAGATCGGAGTCAAGAGCCACTCGTCGAGCATCGACGAGCCGTCGGCCGATCGCGTCCGTCGTCTGGCCGATTCCCGCGGCCTGAAGCGCGAACCCGTAGCGGAGCCCGAGCCCGAGGTGGCGCCGGCCCCGCCCGAGCCCAAGGCACCGGTCGTCGCCGCGAAGGTCGCGCCGGTGCAAGAGCCCGTCGCGCCCGCGCCGGCCGTGACGGTCGCCGAGGAGCCGAAGCCGGTGGTCCGATCCGTGCATCGTGTGGTGCGCTCCTCGCCCGCTCCGCCGGCCCCGCCCGCGCCTGTGCCGGCGCCGGCGGAACGGCCGGCCGCGGCCGCCGCGTCGTCGGCCCCGCCCGCGCCGGCGCGTCCCGCGCCTTCGATCGACGAGCGGCCCGCGGCGCGCGCCACGCCGCAGGCGCCGCCGCGCCCGACCTCGGGCACCGGCAAGGCGATCCCGCCGCCTCCGGGCGGTGGGCGCGTTCCCCCGCCTCCTCCCGGCCCGCGCACAAACTTCGGAAGCCGCCCGGGCGGTCCGCGCCCCGGCCCGAGCGGCGCCGGCGGCGGCCCGAGCGGTGGCCGCAGTGGTCCCGGCGGTGGCTTCGGCGGCCCGCGTAGTGGCGGCGGTGGAGGTGGATTCGGCGCACCCGGTCCGAGCGCTGCGCCGAGCGGTCCGGGAGGTCGAACCGGCGCGCCCGGTCGCGGGCGCGGTGGTCCGGGCGGCGGTCCCGGTGGCGGTGGTCCCGGCGGATTCGGCGGCGGCCCCGGTGGCCGTGGCCGCCCGGGAGGCCCGCCCCAGCGCCGGCGGAAGAAGCGGCGTCGCGACCGCGCCGAGCTCGAACCGGCGTCCCAGCGGCTGACGCCGGCCGACGCGCCGGTCCCCGAGGGCGAGATCGTCGTCGCGCGCGGCAGCACCATCCAGGAGTACGCACCGAAGCTGAACCGCACCCCGGCCGATCTCGTCCGCATCCTGTTCGAGGCGGGCGAGATGATGACGGCAACTGCGTCGCTCGCCGACGAGATGATCGAGCTCATCGCCGAAGCGCTCGGCGCGCAGGTGCTCATCGTCGAGCCGGGAAGTGAGCAGGAGATCGAGCTCATCGCGCTGCTCACGGGCGATGACGACGAAGACGACGAGGCGCTGCTCGAACCGCGGCCGCCCGTCATCACCGTCATGGGTCACGTCGACCACGGAAAGACGACCTTGCTCGACCGGATCCGCAACGCGAACGTCGTCGCGGGCGAGGCGGGCGGCATCACGCAACACATCGGCGCGTACCAGGTGAACAGGGACGGCCGGCGAATCACCTTCATCGACACTCCCGGCCACGAGGCGTTCACCGCGATGCGGTCGCGGGGCGCACAGATCACCGACATCGCGATCCTCGTGGTCGCAGCCGACGACGGAGTCATGCCGCAGACCGTCGAGGCGATCAACCACGCGCGGGCCGCCGAGGTCCCGATCGTGGTCGCGGTGACGAAGGCAGACCGGGAGGACGCCGACCCCACCCGCGTGCGCCAGCAGCTCACCGAGCACGAGCTCGTGCCGGAGGAATGGGGCGGCGACACGATCGTGCTCGACGTTGCCGCACCTGTCGGGCAGGGGATCGACGAGTTGCTCGACGCGCTCCTCCTCGTCGCCGACGCGCAGATCGCCGAAGACCTCGTTGCGAACCCCAAACGCCCCGCCAAGGCATACGTGCTCGAGTCGTACCTCGATCAGGGTCGCGGGCCGGTCGTCACCGCGCTCGTGGAGGAGGGCACGCTCGGCGTGGGCGACCAGATCGTGGCCGGGCCCGCGTGGGGACGCGTTCGCGCGATGTTCGACGAACACGGGCAGCAGGTGAACGAGGCGGGTCCATCGGTTCCGGTCGAGGTGCTCGGTCTCGACGACGTGCCGCTCGCCGGCGACGAGCTGCGCGTCGCGCCGTCCGACAAGGTGGCCCGCACGGTGGCCGAGGCGCGCGCTCATCGGCGCAAGGTGGCCGCCCAGCGGAACCCGATGATGCTCGGTGGCGGGGCGCGGCTCGAGGACATCTTCGCGATGGTGCAGCGCGGCGAGGTTGCGACGTTGAACCTCATCGTGAAGGCCGACGTGCACGGATCACTCGAAGCGCTGACCGACGCGCTGAAGAAGCTCGATCAGGAACACGACGAGGTTCGCCTCTCGTTCGTCCACCGCGGCGTGGGCGGTATCACCGAATCCGACCTGAACCTGGCGGCGGTCTCGAATGCGACCGTGATCGGCTTCAACGTGCGCCCCGATCGAAAGGCGCGAGAGGTCGCCGAGCGCGAAGGCGTCGAGATACGGCTCTACGAGGTCATCTACGCCGTGCTCTCCGACGTGAGCAATGCGCTGGTCGGCATGCTCAAGCCCGAGTACGAAGAGGTCGTCACCGGCGAGGCCGAGGTACGCGAGGTCTTCTCCGTTCCGCGCGTCGGCAAGGTCGCCGGTTGTTACGTCACGAGCGGCGTGATCACGCGGGGATCGAAGGTGCGCTTCCTGCGCGATGGCACCGTCATCTGGAAGGGGCAGATCGCCACGCTGCGCCGGTTCAAGGACGACGTGCGCGAGGTGAGGGACGGCTTCGAGTGCGGTATCGGGCTCGAGAACTATCAGGACCTCAAGCAGGGCGACGTGATCGAGACGTTCGAGGAGCGCGAGATCGCCCGGGTCTGATCGGTTCGGGCCGCGGGACACACCCCGGTCGCGGGCGATGAGAGGTGATGCAGGTGGGGCTCGTGTTGAAACCGCGCGGCTTCGAGGACTCCCGGTCCCGTCAATCGAGCGGCCACCGCGAGTGGCGCGACAATGGCGCCGTGCACGCCGCGGCCGTTTGTTTCGATCTCCACATACCCGAGAGTCGATCACTCAAAGTGAAGCGCGCCGCGATCCGCCCGATCGTCGACGGTCTCCGTCACCGTTTCCACGTCTCGGTGGCGGAGGTCGACCATCAGGACCAATGGCAGCGGGCGGCGATCGCGGTCGCGGTCGTCGCGCCGACCCACGGGCGGCTGCGTGAGGTGATCGCCGCGGTCGAGCGCTTCGTCGCCACGGCTCCCTACGTCGAGCTGCTCGACGTCGACACCGCGTGGCTCGAGAGCGAACGAGCGTGATGCTGTGACCTCGGCCCGGCGCTACCCGCGAACCGCGCGGGTGAACGAAGTGATGCTCGAAGTCCTCGCGGACGAGCTCGAGCGGATGAACGACCCGCGGCTCGAGCTGGTCACGCTCACCGGCGTCGACGTCAGCCGCGACCTCGCGCACGCGCGCGTCTACTACTCGACGATGACCGCGACCGCGACCGCGATCGACGATCGCGCCTCGCGTCCCGACCAGGTCGCGACCGCGTTGCAAGCCGCGGGTTCGCACCTGCGCGGCGTCGTCGGGCGCCAGATGCGCATCCGCCAGGTCCCGCGACTCGAGTTCGCGCTCGATCCGGGGATCGTGAGCGGTCAGCGCATCGAAGACATTCTGCGCGAGATCCACCACCGGGAGGCGTCGGGCGACGAACATGGGGCCGCGGGCGACGAGGAGGACTCGTGAACGACGATCTTCCGGTCGACGAAGCACTGGCACACGCCGCGGTGGCGATCCGTTCCGCGCCCGACGTCGGACTCGCGTGTCACGTCAGCCCGGACGGGGACGCGCTCGGTTCGATGCTGGCGTTGCACCATTCGTTGCGCGCGGCCGGCATCCCGAGTGTTGCATCCTTCTCCGAGCCGTTCGTCGTCGCGCCGCACTACCGCCAGCTGCCCGGCCTCGATCTCCTCACCCCGCCCGACCGATTCCCACGCGAGCCCCGCGTGATGGTGACCTTCGACTCCGGCTCCCTGGCCCGGTTGGGCGACCTCGAGCCTCCCGCCAAGGCCGCGGGCGAGCTCATCGTCATCGACCACCACGTGTCGAACCAGCGCTACGGAAGCATCAACGTCATCGATCCCGACGCCGCGGCGAGCGGTGTCCTCGTTCGCCGGCTGATCGCTGCGCTCGACCTCCCGATGACCCGCGACGCGGCCGTGTGCCTCTACGCCGCGCTGGTGTGCGACACGGGTCGCTTCCAGTACCAGTCGACGACGCCAGCCGTCTTCGAGCTCGCACGGGAGCTCGCGTGCTTCGACCTGCCGATTCCCCAGCTCTCGCGGACGCTCTTCGAAGAGCACCGGTTCGCGTACCTGCAGCTGCTCGCAGACGCGCTGCAGCGCGCCGTGCTCGTGCCCGAGAAGCAGTTCGTCTGGACGCAGGTCAGCCAAGCGGATCTCGAGCTGCACGGGGTGACGTTCGAGGAGATCGAGGGCCTCATCGACGTGTTGCGTCGCACGCGCGAGGCCGAGGTCGCGTGCGTCTTGAAGCAGGGACCCGATTCCACATGGCGCGTGAGCCTGCGTTCTCTCGGCAGTGTCGACGTGCGGCTCATCGCGGAACGCCAAGGCGGCGGCGGTCACCGGTTCGCGGCCGGCTTCACGAGCGACGAGGCCGCGGATGCGGTCGTGTCGCACATCTTGAACGCGCTCTGATGGGCGGGCGCCGGCATCGTGCGTGACGGATTGGTCGTCGTCGACAAGCCGGCCGGGTGGACCAGTCATGACGTCGTCGCCAAGCTGCGGGGCGTCTACGGCCAAAAGCGTGTCGGGCACGCGGGGACGCTCGATCCCGACGCGACGGGTGTGCTTCTCGTCGGCCTCGGCCGGGTGACGCGTCTTCTGCGGTTCTTGCAGGAGGCCGGCAAGGAGTACCGCGGCCGGGTGGTATTCGGAGTCGCGACCGACACCCTTGATGGTTCGGGGGCAGTGCTGGAGCGCACCGAGATGCGGTTCAGCCGGGAGCAGCTCGATACGGTTGCGGGGGCGTTCGTCGGCGACCTCGAGCAGGTGCCGCCGATGGTGTCTGCGCTCAAGGTCGGCGGGAGGCGTCTCTACGACCTCGCGCGCGAAGGTGTTGAGGTGGAACGCGCGGCCCGGACGGTGCACGTCGATCACTTGGTCGTCGAAGACTTCGACCCCGCCGACTATCCGGAGGCGACGATCCGCGTCGCGTGCTCGAGCGGTACCTACATCCGCACCCTCGCTGCCGACATCGGTGCGGCGCTCGGCGGGTGCGCACACCTCGCGTCGCTACGCCGGCTACGGGTCGGCGATTTCACCCTCGACGATGCCGCCACGCTCGACGAGATCACGGCCGATCCCGACGCGATGATTCGCGCGCCGTCGGAGGCGACGCGGGGGATGGAAGCGGTGGCCGTCGATCCGGAACGGGCGCGAGCGGTGGCACACGGCGCGATCTTCGCGGCGCCCGCGTTGCTCGGCGACCGTGAGGGCGGTGGGCCGTTCGCAGTCGTCGACGGCCGCGGCAACCTGCTCGCGGTGTACGAGCGTCGCGGAGGCGCGGTGAAACCTTCGGTCGTCCTCATGAGCGAGACCCCCGTCTCGTGAGGCTGTATCGCGACCCCACCGAGATCGAGCCGAGCGCGCGCGGGCGTGCGGTGACGATCGGCGCATTCGACGGAGTGCACCTCGGACATCAGGCGGTGCTTCGTCTCGTGCGCGAACTCGCGCAGGCGCGCGGATTGTCGGCCACCGTGCTCACTTTCGATCGCCACCCGGCCGAAGTGGTGCGGCCGGCGTCCGCACCGAAGTTGCTCACGACCCTCGAGCAGAAATTGGAGCTACTCGAGGCAACGCACGCGGTCGACGAGTGCCTCGTGCTGCCCTTCGACGCGACGCGGAGCAAAGAACCCGCCGAGCAGTTCGTCGAGGAGCTGCTTGCGAGTGCCCTGCGCGCCCGCCTCGTCGTCGTCGGCGCCGACTTCCACTTCGGCTACCGCCGCCACGGCGACGTGCCCCTGCTCCAACTGATGGGCGCGGAGCTCGGATTCGAGACGCTCGGTCTCGGCCTCATCGCCCCGACCGACCGCGATCTTGGCGTGCCTTATTCGTCGACGCGGATCCGGGAGTTGATCGCGGCGGGCGAGGTCGACGGGGCCGCTCGCATGCTCGGCCGGCCCCACGAGGTGCGCGGCCCGGTCGAACGCGGTGATGCCCGCGGGCGCGAGCTCGGCTTCCCGACCGCGAACGTCAGCGTGCCGGATCACATCTGCCTCCCTGCCGACGGCGTCTACGCCGGGACGTTCACCGGCGCCGACCGGGTGACCCGCCCGGCTGCGATCTCAGTCGGTCGCCGGCCGACCTTCTACGCGGAGGCGGGATTGCGGTTGTGCGAGGCGTACGTGCTCGACTTCGAGGGCGACCTCTACGGCCAGACCGCGCGGGTCGCGTTCAAGCAGCACTTGCGGGGTCAGGAGCGCTTCGGGACGGTCGACGAACTCGTCGCGCAGATGCATCTCGACGTGGCTCGGGTCCGCGACTCGGCCGCAGGTGCGTGAGCAGGGCATATCGGGCGCGGTCTGGTAGCCTGCGTCGCTGAATCCGAATCGATTGAAGAAGGCTCGAACGCGCGTATGCCCGACAAGGCCGCAACGATCAGCGAAAACCGGCTCCACGACTCTGACACCGGCTCTGCCGAAGTTCAGATCGCACTCCTCACCGAGCGCATCCGCCATCTGACGGAGCACATGAAGGTCCACAAGAAGGACTTCCATACGCAGCGGGGCCTCTTGATGCTCGTGGGCCGCCGTCGGCGAATGCTCGACTACCTCCGGCGCAACGACGTCGAGCGGTATCGGGCGCTCATCGCCAAGCTCGGTATCCGTCGATAGGGATTCACTCGAGGAGCGGTCTCCGCTCCTCGTTTGACATTCGAAGCAACGCCGAGAGGATTCGTCGGTTGTCAGTCGCGAGCGCCCGGATCTCTTGCAGGACCTGCAGGGGATTCCGACGCTGACAACTGGGAACCGGTGCCTCTGGCCTCCACAGAGAGGAACCGTCGCGTGAGTGACGCAATTTCGGTTTCCGGTCCCATCAATGCCGCCGGCCTCGAGATGACGCTCGAGACTGGCAAGCTCGCGTCCCTCGCGGCGGGCGCGGTCGTCGTCAAGGTCGGCGGCACGACCTTGTTGTCGACGGTCGCGACATCCAAGCCGCGCGAGGGGATCGACTTCTTCCCCCTGACGGTCGACGTCGAGGAGCGGGCGTACGCCGCCGGCAAGATCCCCGGCTCGTTCTTCCGCCGCGAAGGTCGCCCGGGTGAGCTCGCGATCTTGACGTGCCGGCTCACCGACCGGCCGCTGCGTCCATCGTTCCCGGCCGATTTCCGCAACGAGGTACAGGTCATCGCCACGATCCTCGGCGTCGATCTCGAGAACCCGCACGATGTCGTGTCGATCAACGGCGCGTCGGCCGCGCTGATGGTCTCGGGCATCCCGTTCGACGGTCCCATCGGTGCGGTGCGCCTCGCGCACCACGAGGGCCGGTGGATCGCGCACCCCACCTTCCAAGAAGGCGACGACTCCACCTTCGAGATCGTCGTCGCCGGCCGCCAGCTCGACGACGGCGACGTCGCGATCATGATGGTCGAAGCCGGCGGCACCGAACGCACGTGGGAGCTCTACGAGCAAGGCGCCCCGAAGATGACCGAAGAGCTCATCGCGCAGGGCCTCGAAGAGTCGAAGCGTTGGATCTCGGCATCGATCGAGCTCCAGCGGCGGCTGCGCGGCGAGGTCGTGAAGGCGCGCGGCGCGATTGCGGCGGTCGAGTACATGCCCAACGTCGACTACACGCCCGCCGTCTACGACGCGGTGAAGGCGCACGCCGAGACGGCGACCGCGGCGGCGATGGCGATCGCTGACAAGAACGAACGCAACGAGAAGCTCGACGACATCCTCGCCGACATCGTGGTTGCGCTGGTGGGAACCGTTGACCGTCCGGGAGTGCACGCCGAACAGGCGGTCGAGGTCAAGAAGGCCTTCCGTTCGCTGCAGAAGGAGGTCGTGCGGCGTCGCATCGTCAACGAGGGTGTTCGCATCGACGGTCGCGGCCCGACCGACATCAGGCCGTTGTCCGCAGAGGTCGGGGTCCTCGACACCGCGCACGGCACCGGGCTCTTCCAGCGGGGCGAAACCCAAGTGCTCTCGGTGTCGACGCTTGCCATGCCGCGCATGGAGCAGATGCTCGACACGATCACGCTG